>Ga0210410_10000629_pt1 | contig 36967 bp, 27 predicted proteins | sample IncBWC4MmetaG_FD_161058 | JGI IMG/M metagenome (GOLD analysis project Ga0210410, IMG submission 161058) | Forest soil microbial communities from Barre Woods Harvard Forest LTER site, Petersham, Massachusetts, United States - Inc-BW-C-4-M | ecosystem: Environmental > Terrestrial > Soil >...
AGAAAATCTTCGCGGCGCGCGCGGCTGTGGGCGAACGAAGCGTCGGCCTCCCGGATGAGGCCTGGTGTCAGCGGCCGCCGCACCGGATGAAGAAACGACGGCGCCACCAGCCAACCCATGACTGTGGCTACAAGCGGCGGGAGGAGCAGAAGGATCAGGAGAATGCGAAACAAGAGTCGCGGCATAGGGCCTTGCAAGAAGATACGAGAATTCCACGGCAGGTGTTCCGGAAAGATCGGCGGTGTTGCCCGCCGGCAACATGGAAAAGAGTGCGAATCAGCTGCGGAAAAGCACATCCTCGCGCTGGAACATTTTTACGGCCAGGAACAGCGCGGCGGCGGCGTAGACGCAGGTGGAAAGAAAAATCAGCGCGATGAAGTTCCAGTGATAGGTGCCGGTGACGAGTTCCTTGCAGAGCAGGCTGACATTCAGAATCGGAATCAGCGCCAGCTTGGCGGTCAGCTCCACGCCGGGAAGCATCGCGGCCACCGCCGGAACAATTACCAGAATCATCAGCGGGGAAACGTAACTCTGCGCTTCCTTGTAGCTTTTGGCGAAAAGCGAGATGGTGATCAGGCCGGCGGAAAAAAGCACCGCCAGCGGCAGGGCCATCAGGAAGACGGAGAGCACGGCGGTGAATCCGATGTGCAGTTGCATGCCGGCCGCGTCGGGATTCTTCGAGACGTCGAACGCCTTCAGTTGCTGCATTCCCCAAAACGAGACGCCCATGGAGACCACCGAAAGCGCGGCCGTCACCAGCGAAGCCGTGAGGACGAGGAAAAATTTTCCGAGAACCAGGTCGAGGCGGGAGATGGGGCTGGAAAGTATTGTCTCCATCGTGCCGCGTTCTTTTTCGCCCGCGGTCAGGTCCATCGCCGGATACATGCCGCCGGTCAGGCAGAGCAGGATCACCATGTAGCCGATGATGCCGCCAAACGCCGCGCCGCCGACTTTCTCCGGTGGCGCGACATTGTCCTGCCGGATGCGAAACGGGGTCAGAACGGAGGACGGCACGTGATCGGCATCCAGGCGAGCTTCGATCACCGTGTCGCGGTAGGCCTTGAGATTTCTTTCGAGGGTGTCCGCGGAGATGGACGACTTCAGTTCGCCCTCGTACTTGTAAATCGCGATCGTTTGCGGGTTCTGTTGCTCCAGGCTGGCTTGAAAGCCGTCGGGGATGGCGACCGCCGCACGAATCTCCTTGTTGATGATTTTGTCTTTCCAGTCCGGCGTCGCGGGCACGACTTCAATCTTTTTGCTGGCACGCAACGCTTCCAGGACCGCCGGTGAGTCCGCGCCGCCAAGCAGCATCACTCTCGGCGTTTCTTCCTCCGCTTTCTTGACGAGGGTCACGGCAAGCGCGCCGAATCCGACCGAGAGCAGCGGGAAGAGCAGCAAGGGCACCAGCAGCGTGGAGATGAGCGTGCGCCGGTCGCGCAGCGCCTCTGTGAGCTCCTTGCGGTAAACGGTGCCGATATTCTGCAGGGGCATGTCAGGCCGCCTCCTCGGGCTTGTAGTGCGGCGCGACAACCTTCACGAAAATTTCCTCGAGGTCCTGTTCCTTGTACTGCTCCCGAAGCGCGGCGAGCGATCCCTCCGCCAGAAGCTTGCCCGACTGGATGATGCCGATGACGTCGCAAAGCTTCTCCACTTCGCTCATGACGTGGGTCGAGAAAATGACGGTTTTTCCGCGCTGGCGGCATTCGCGGATGAACTCGAGAATCGTGCGCGCGGTCATGATGTCGAGACCCAGCGTCGGCTCGTCGAAAATCATCACCTGGGGATCGTGAATCAGCGTGCGGGCGATGGAAGTCTTCTGCTTCATGCCGGTGGACAGCTTGTCGCAGCGGCGGTCGCGGAAGGAGTTCATGTCCAGGCGCAAGAAAATTTCATCGATCCGTTTCTTCAACTCCGCTTCGGGGATGCCGTTCAGCCGCCCGAAGTATTCAACCATCTCCTGCGAAGTCAGCCGCGGGTAAAGCGCGGTGGCGGTGGAGAGAAAGCCCACGTTGGCGCGCACCTTTTGCGGCGCTTCAACCACGTCGTGGCCGCACACATTTGCCGTGCCGTCGCTCGGCTCGAGGATGGTCGCCAGCATGCGCAGCGTGGTGGTCTTGCCCGCGCCGTTCGCGCCCAGCAGGCCGTAGATCTGCCCGGGATTGCAGGTGAAGCTCACGCCGTCCACGGCGCGGATCTCGCCGCGTTTTTTGTCCTGAAAAATTTTGGTCAGTCCGCGAGTTTCGATCATGGAGAGAACCTCAACCTCGATTTGGAAACCGGACACGGAGGCCCGTGGAGTCGAATACGCGGGAGCCCGGGAGAAGATGATTTCACCGAAAACGATCCCGCGCGGGGAGAGGGGCGCCGTTTGCCCACGGGAATGACGGCCTTAACCCTTGTGACAATTCGGGCACTGTTTGGCATCGAATTTGTCGGGGGGCACGCGGAACATGTTGTTGCACTGGATGCACACGCGGTGCAGCACGGGGGACGCGGACGGCGCGGCAGGACTCTGTTTCTCTTTGGGTCGTGTGTTTGCGAAGGCATCCATGATGGCGGCATTCTACCACGGCGAGCGAGCCATTCGCCGGAGCGCAACCGGCAGCATCCTGGAACACCAGCCGGGCATCTCATGGATAGGATGATGCGTGTGGAGAAAATGGCTAACCTCCTGATAGACTTTAGGTTAAGCATTCGAAGTACAATTCAAGCCAGCGCTCAGAATCCGGAAAGACAGGCGCCCGCGAACGCCGGATGATTCCTTCGTGTAGCAGATCCTGAAGGCGAACGAGGATTGGATTTCAGGAACATATGGATAAGAAGCTGCGCAACCGAACGCTGCTCCTCCTGCTCCTTGCGGGGATCGTCGCGTTTGTGCTGATCAAGGTGAGCGGCCGCCAGCCGGCGGCCAAAATATCGGCGGTGAAACCCTTTCGACAAAACATTGTTTCGTCCATCACCAGCAACGGCAAAGTGGAACCCATCGCGCCCTTCAGCATTCGCGCGCAGCTGGATACGTTCGTCGAAAAAGTGAGCGTCATCGAAGGGCAGAACGTGAAAAAGGGCCAGTTGCTGCTGGAGCTGAACGTGAAGGACGCCGCGGCGCAGCTTGCGAACGCCCAGTCCAAGCTGCTGCGCGCACAGGAGGATTTGCGGGCGGCCAGGGCGGGAGGCCGCACGGACGACGCCGCGCGCGTGGCGGGCGATCTGGCCAAGGCCACCGGCGACCGCGACGGGCTGCAGCAGCATCACGAATCGCTGAAGCGGTTGCTGGCCGAGGGCGCGGCGACGAAAGACGAACTGGCCGCCAATGAATTGGCGCTTGCCAAGGCGCAAGCGGAAGTGAACCGCCTTTCGGCGGTCAAGAAGGAATTCGAGCGGCAGGTTTCACTGGACGCCTCGCGCGGAGACTTGGCCGTGCAGCAGGCGCAGAGCGACGTGGCCGCGCTTGAGGACAAAGTGCGCCAGGGCCGCATCACCGCGCCAACTGACGGCACGCTCTATGCGTTGCCGGTCAAGGGCGGCGATTACGTGAAAGTCGGCGATCTGTTGGCGGAGATGGCGGACCTGCACCAGGTGCGGGTGCGCGCGTTTATTGACGAGCCGGAAATGGGCGGGCTGGAGCCGGGACTGCCGGTGAAAATCACCTGGGACGCACTGCCGAATCGTACCTGGCAGGGCCGGACGGAAATGACGCCCAAACAGGTGGTGCCGCACGGATCGCGAAGCGTGGGCGAACTGCTGTGCTCGGTGGAAAACGCCAAGCTTGAGCTTCTGCCGAATACCAACGTGAACGTGCGCATCAATTCGCGGGAGCGCCTGAACGTGCTGGCGGTGCCGCGCGGATCCGTCGAAACGATTGGCGGGCGGAGTTTCGTGTTTGTGGTCAAGGACGGCGTGGGGAAAACGGTTCTGGAGAAACGCCTGGTCCAGGTAGGCATCGCGGACGCGACAAATTATGAGGTGGTCAGCGGACTGAGCGCGGAAGATACGGTGGCGCTGCCGGGCGACGCTGACTTTCGCGACGGCATGTCGGTGAAGGTGGTCAACTTGGACACATCGAACGTTCCGGGCGGGAGCGGTGCTGGTAACTAACCATATCCGCGCCTTGCTGGTTTGCCTGATGCTGCTGCCGGCGGTGGCCCGCGGTGAGCAATCGGCCCTGGAAAAGGCGAAGGGCGCCTTTGAAAAAGGCGAATACGCGCAGGCCATCGAGATTCTGAAACGCGCCGAGGGAAGCGAACCGAACAAGGGCGACGTTTATATCCTGCTGGCGAGATCCTACCTGGAACTGAACGAGTACGATGCCGCCGCGAACAGCGCGGAAAAGGCCGTGGCGGTTGATCCGAAAAATTCCGACTACCACCGGTGGCTTGGTGAAGCGTATGGCGCGAAGGCGGCTCACGCGTCCATGCTCAGCGCCTACTCGTTGGCGCGAAAAACGCAGAAGGAATTTGAGGCCGCCGTGCAGCTGGATGCCCGCAATTTCGATGCCCAGCAGGATCTGATCGAGTACGACTGCACCGCTCCCGGGATGGTGGGCGGCGGAGAAGAGAAAGCCCAGCCACTGATCGAGAAACTGATGGCGATGGACGCGGCGGAAGGGCACTACGCAACCGGAATCTGCAGGGCGCAGAAAAAAGATTATGCCGCGGCGGACGCGGAATTCGCGAAGTCCCTCGAAAGCAAGCCGAAAAGCGCCAAGCGCATTTACGATATCGGCGATTATTTTCTGCAACGCAAGAATGCGGAGAAACTCGCGGCGGTGGTCGCCGCGGGGGAAGAGCTTGCGCCGCAGGATCCGCGCGGAAAATTCTATCGGGGCGTGGCGCTGGTCCTGCAAAACCAGCGGCCCGCGGACGCGGAGAAACTCTTGCGGGACTACCTGCAATCGGCGCCCATGAACTCCGGGTATCCTCGTCCGTGGGCCGCGCACTACTGGCTGGGACGGCTGCAGGAGAGCCGCAAGAATCCGGCGGAAGCGCGCGAGGAATATCAGGCGGCGCTGAAATTGAACGGCAAGTACAAGCCGGCCCAGGAGGCGCTGAAGCACCTCGGGCGCGACTGAGCGAAGTTTTTTTTGGAAGGCAAATGCACATAAGGGAAGCAGTCGCGGTGGCCGTGGACGCCTTGCGCGCGAACAAAGTGCGCGCGGTGCTGACGTCCATCGGCGTGATTATCGGCAGCGCCTCCATCGTGCTGGTGGTGACCGTGGCGTTGACCAGCCAGAAATTCGTGATTTCCCAGATTGAGGCGATGGGATCGAACCTCGTGTGGGTGGAGATGATCAAGACGCCGGAGAAGGCGCAGCCCCTCAGCTACGAAATCAACATCGACGATCTGGCGGCGGCCAAAGCGCAGATTCCCGACGCGCTGGTCGTGGCGGGATTCAACGATCTGCCGATGGCGGTGGTGGCCGGCGGGCGGACGCGCCCGGTGCGGTTGATCGGCGTTACCGATGGATACCAGCAGATTCGCCGGCTGATTATTTTGCGCGGGCGCTATTTCGATTTCGCGGACATGGAAGCGCGCAGCAAGGTCTGCCTGATCACCAAGGATCTCGCGGACCGCGTGTTTGGCGTGGAAAACCCGGTCGGACGGCAGCTCCACATGGGCGAACTGACCTTTACGGTCGTCGGCGTTTTCAGGGAGCGTGCCGAAACGTTCGGCCTGTCGGAACTGCAGAAGGAATCGGTGATCATTCCGTTTTCGCTGATGAAGTATTACACCGGCACGGATGTTTTGAGCACACTGCAGTTGCAAACGGGCGGCCCGGACAAGGTTTCGACTGTCGAAAAGCAGCTCGCTCGCTTACTGAAGAGCCGTCATCCGCCGCAGGCCGAATACAACGTGCAGACATTGACGGCAATCCTGGGAGCCGCGAAGACCATTTCGATGGCTTTGCGCATCGTATTGATCGTGATTGCCTTTATCGCGTTGCTGATCAGCGGCATCGGCATCATGAACATCATGCTGGTCACTGTGACCGAGCGGACGCGGGAAATCGGCATTCGCAAGGCCATTGGCGCCGCGCAGAAGGAAATCATGTGGCAATTCCTGATCGAGGCTTTTTTGATCAGCGGCGGCGGCGCTGTGATTGGAATCCTGATCGGCGTGGGGATTCCGGTAATTGTGCAGCAGCTTTTGCCGGGGAATTTGCGGGTGCCGATTTCACCGATGAGCGTGGTCCTGGCGTTCCTGGTGTCGTGCTCGACGGGACTTTTTTTCGGCTGGCTGCCGGCACAGCAGGCGGCGGCGCTCGAACCGATCGAATCACTCCGCTATGAGTAGAGTGTGGGGAGGAAACGCATGGCCTGGAAACTAGGCACGGCTCTGGGATTTTTGGCGGCGGCGATTGCGCCGCAATACGTGGGGGCGCAGCAAGCGCCACCCGCGCCGGTGGCGAGTTCCACGCCGGTGGTGCTGACCTTGAAGCGCGCGGTGGAACTGTCGCTATCGAACAGCAAGGATATCCAACTGGCCAAACTGCAGGTGCAGACGGCGCAGGATACCGCGCAACTGACGCGGGCGGAATTTCTTCCCAATCTGTATGCGGGGTCGGGCGCGGGTTTCACGTACGGCTTGCCGGAAACGCCGGGCGGCCGGCCCCCAGCGTTGTTCAGCGTGACCTATACCGAGGAAGTCCTGAACGAGCCGCTGCGGGGACTGCAGAAGCAGCAGCAAGAGCAGGTCCGGGCGCAGCGGGCGGCGCTGGAGGATACGCGGAACCTCGTCATGGTGCGCGTGGCGTCGGGCTACCTGGAGCTGGTGAAGGTGCGCCACTCGCTCGAACTGCTGCGGAAAGAGAAGGAGAGCGCCGACAAGATTGTCGAGGTCACGAAGGAACGCGAGGGTGAAGGCTACGAGCTGCCCGTTGAAGTGACCAGGGCGCAGTTGACGTTGGCACAGGTGCAACAGCGCATATTGCAACTCGAAGGACGGCAGGATGAGCTGGAGGTTTATCTGCGCAACCAGCTGGGGCTGGCGGCCGAGCAACCGATGGACGTGACGCCGGAAGAGCTGCCGGGTGCGGCGGAACAGGAAGGCGCGAACCTGATAGCGATGGCGACGCAGAGCAACACGCAGCTGGCCGTGGCGGAATCGGACGTGAGGGGCAAGGAGCTTCGCCTGAAGGGAGAAAAGCGGGGTTACTGGCCGACGCTGCAGCTGGTCTCGATTTACGATGTGCTGGCAAAATACAATTTCAATAATAGTTTCCTCGTCATCAATGAGCAGAATTTCCGCTACAACAACCTGAATGCCGGGGTGAGCATCAACATGCCGATTTACAGCGCGAAGACCCGGGCGAACGTGGCGCTGGCGCAGGTGAACCTGGAGGCGGCGAAAATCAATTTAAGCAACACGAAGAGCCAGGTCAGCGCCGACGTGCGGCAGAAATCCCGCAAGGTGCGGCAGGCGGACGCCACAAAAGAGGTGGCGCGGCTGCAACTGCAGTTGTCGCAGCAGAGCCTGGCGGTGCTGCAGTCGCAATTCGGCGAGGGCAAGGTGAATCTGCGCGATGTGGAAAAGGGCCGCCTGGACGAAAACGAAAAATGGATGTCCTACCTGGACGCGAATTTCCAGCGGCAACAGGCGCAATTGGACCTGCTGAAGACGGCCGGTCAGCTGGACAAGGTCCTGGAGTAGGCCGGCAATTCACGGTTGAGGATTCCGCACTCAAACGAGTGTCATCCTGAGACCCGCGCATTTCGCGGGTCGAAGGATCTCAACGTACAGTTAGGCAGTGATGTTCGCGGTGAGGTTCTTCACCCATCCTCGTCGGATGGGTTCAGAATGACGCTTTTTTTGGTCTTTGCATTCGAGATGAGATTCTGAAGCTTGCGATTCGGGGCATTGCATCGTGCTGGATAAAGAGAGCCTGAATATTCTTCGCGAAGCGCTCGAGAAGCTGGACGCGGGATTTGCCGCGCTGCCGGAGTTCCACTCGCGAATCCCCGGTGCGGAACACATCGCACAAACTCTGGCGGCGACTGCCGAGCGCTTGCAGGATAACTATCCGTATTTTCATCCTCTCTATGCCGGGCAGATGTTGAAGCCGCCGCACCCCGTGGCGCGGCTGGCTTATGCCTTGGCGCAATGGATCAATCCCAACAATCACGCGCTGGACGGCGGCCGGGCGACGTCGGCGATGGAGAAAGAAGCGGTTGCCGCGATCGCGGAAATGTTTGGATGGCGCGAGCACCTCGGCCATTTGTGCGGCGGCGGAACGATGGCCAACCTGGAAGCGCTGTGGGTTGCGGGACAACTGGCGCCGGGAAAAAAGATTCTGGCGAGCGATCAGGCGCATTACACGCACGGGCGAATCAGCGGCGTTCTGCAATTCCCGTTTGCGTCCGTGCCTTGCGATTCGCTCGGGCGGATGGATCTCGCGAAGCTGAGCGAACTGGTTGCTCCCGGCCACGTGGGTACGGTGGTGGCCACGATGGGAACTACGGCCACGGGGTCCGTGGATCCGCTTGCGGGAATTCTGGAATTGCGCGAGAAGCACGGATTCCGCGTGCATGCCGATGCGGCGTACGGCGGATACTTTGGCCTGGCCGGAAATCTGGCAGAAGAGGCGCGGCGCGAGTTTGATCGGTTGCACCTTGCGGATTCGATTGTCATCGATCCGCACAAGCATGGGTTGCAGCCGTATGGATGTGGATGCGTCGTGTTTCGCGATCTGGGTGTGGGGCGGCTCTACAAGCACGACTCGCCGTATACCTATTTCAGCTCGAGTGACTTGCATCTCGGCGAGATCAGCCTGGAATGTTCTCGGCCGGGAGCCGCGGCCGCCGCGCTGTGGGCGACGCAAAAGCTGTTGCCGCTGGAGAAGGGCGGGGAATTTGCGCGCGGGCTCGAGGATGGCCGGAAGGCCGCGTTAGATCTGCACCAGCGGCTGGAGAAGGACGCGCGATTTTTGACGGCGTTTCCGCCGGAGCTGGATATTGTGGTCTTCGCGCCGCGGGCGGAGAGCGTGAGCGAAGCGTCGAACCGATCGCGGAAGATATTTGAGGCGGCGGCAAGGAGAAATTTGCACCTGGCTGTGGCCGAGTTGCCGGTCGCATTTTTTGACGCGAATTTGGGTGGGATGAGGAGGGACCGGAAGAGTCTCACTTGTCTGCGGTCGGTTTTGATGAAGCCGGAGCATAAGGAGTGGGTGGGGCGGATCTGGGAGATTTTGAGCGAGGCGACGGTGGAGTGTCTGGGGCGCTAAGGCCCTTTTGGAGTGCGGAGCCTTGCTCCCGCTTTTGCGGTGTTAGCAGCTTCGCCTGACGGATCGTTTGGAACATGGTGTTGCATGCTCAAAAGCGGTGGCCGAGCCACCGTACCCCAAATAACTGCAACCTCCACTTAATGCGGTGTTTAGCTGTTGGATGCAGCTTACGCGCCATTGGCAGAAAGGCGTGTTTGGATGCAACCAAGTCAGGTAAACTATTATCTACACGAATTGGGTACTGAACAGGTCACCAGGCTTGTGCTACCTGTTTGGCCAAAAGTGCTAAAGTTTTGCACAATGAATTCGATCGAAACTGAGGGTGAAGAATGCCGGATGTAATGAAAACGTTGCTGTTGAACCCGCCGAGCTTTGAGAACTTCGATGGCGGAGCTAGCTCGCGGTGGCCCGCGACGCGTGAGATTGAGTCCTACTGGTACCCGGTTTGGCTGTCGTACCCGGCGGGAATGATTCCCGGCAGTCGTTTGCTCGATGCCTCTCCCCACAAGATTAACTGGCAGCAGACCGTGCAAATCTGCAAGGACTACGAGTTTCTGGTGCTGTTCACCTCGACGGTGGGCTTCGATAGCGACATCAAGTTGCTGCGCAAGATCAAGGAAGCGAACCCGTCGATGAAGGTGGCGTTCGTCGGCCCGCACGGGCACATCAAGCCCGACGAAACGCTGAATGCCAGCGAGGACATTGATTTCATCGTGCGCGGGGAATTCGACCACGCGGTGGCCGAGTATGCGCACGGCAAGCCGGTGGGGGAGATCCTCAACGCCAGCTACAAGAAAGACGGCAAGATCGTCCACAACGCGACGCGGCCCCAAATGCACACGGAAGAGCTGGACGCCCTGCCGTTCGCGACCGACGTTTACAAGCGGGATCTGGAAATTGAGCGCTACAACGTGCCCTTCCTGCTGAACCCGTTCGTGTCCTTCTATAGCTCGCGCGGATGCCCGGCGCTGTGCACGTTCTGCATGTGGCCGCAGACGCTTTCGGGCCACGCCTGGCGTACGCGTTCGGTGGACAACGTGGTGCAGGAAGTGAAGAACGCACTTTCCTACTTCCCGCAGATGAAAGAGATTTTCTTCGACGACGACACGTTCAACATCCGCAAGGACCGCGTCATCGAGCTGAGCCAGAAGTTCAAGCCGCTCAAGTTCCAGTGGTCCTGCACCGCGCGCTGCCACAGCAAGTATGAAGAGCTGAAGGCGATGGCCGACGGCGGAGCGCGGCTGTTCATCGTGGGCTTCGAGTCCGGCGACGCCCAGATCCTGAAAAACATCAAGAAGGGCGCGACCACGGATATGGCGCGCGAGTTCATGAAGAACTGCCGTAAAGTCGGCATCAAGGTGCACGGCGACTTCATCATCGGTCTGCCGGGCGAAACGAAAGACACCATCAACAAGACTATCGATTTCGCGAAGGAACTCGACTGCGAAACGATCCAGGTCTCGTTGGCGCACGCCATGCCCGGAACCGAGCTTCACGACCAGATGTCCAAGGAAGGTTTCCTGCGCGTGGAAGCGTTGGCCGACCAGAGCGGGCACCAGTTGCCGCACATCGAATTCCCCCATCTTTCCAAGGCCGACATGATGGCGGGCGTGACGCGTTTCTACGACGAATACTATTTCCGCCCGAAAGTCGTCTGGCGGATCGTGAAGGAAGCGCTGTGGGACAGCCACGAGCGCAAACGGCTCTATCACGAGGCCACGGACTTCCTGCGCCTGCGCGCCGAGCGGCTGAAGTGGGTGCAGCAGGGCGGCGACACGCCGAAGACCATGGTCGCGGTGGGCGGAAGCTCATCGGCCAACGGCAACGATTAACCCGAAAGAATGAGCCACGAGCATAGGCTGAGATTCAAGACGCTTGTCATGGTCTTGATGATGGTGGTGTGCGCCAACACCGGCGACCTGATGCTGGCGCGCGGGATGAAGCAGATCGGGAACGTGGAGATTTCCGTTCCCGGGTTGCGGCACGCGCTGCTCTCCACGATCCAGAGCGGCAGCATCTGGATCGGCATTCTCTTCCTGATTGGCTTCACACTCTGCTACATGACGGCGGTGAGTTGGGCGGACTACAGCTTCGTGATGCCCGCCGGCGCGTTCGGCTACGCGGTGCAGACAATGCTGGCCATTCTGGTGCTGCACGAAGTGGTTTCGTCTCGGCGATGGGTCGGCGTGGCGATGATTTGCGTAGGTGTGCTGCTGGTCGGGCAGACGAAGCCGAACACTACGAATAACAACCCGCCGGTGGCGCCATGACCCGCGTGATCCTGATGCTGGTCTTTTTTGTGCTGTGCAATACCGGCGGCGAGCTGGCGATGTCCTACGGCGTGAAGCAGGTGGGCGAGCCGCAAAGCTTCCGGCCGATGGCGCTGCTGCGGTTCGTGTGGGCAGCGGCGCGAAACAGTTGGCTCTGGGTGGCGCTGCCGCTGCTGGCGGCGTCGTTTTACTCGTTGCTGATTCTGTTTTCCTGGGCCCCGGTCAGCGTGGTGATTCCGGCGTCCGCCTCCAACTACATCGTGGGCACTTTCGGCGCGAAGTATCTACTCAAGGAAGATGTCTCCTTCAAAAGATGGCTCGGTGTGATTTTGGTGTGCCTCGGCGTAACCGTGGTACTGCTTACCGGCAAGGTCTGAAGCGTTACCATCTTGCTGCATCCCTTGCCCTGCTTCCAAAAAGTCGTGAATAAGAACTAGAACTCATCTGGCTTTGCTCACTTCCTATGTTTCCACGCCGCTGTCATCCCGAATCCCCGCGCCTTTTGCGGGGTGAGGGATCTGCTTTTCGCTTGTAGGTTGTGTTTCGGCGAGGATGTCAACAGAGCTGGACGGCTTCCAGGTAAAACTACGGGCGGTTGGAGAAGATGAAGCGGTCGGCGGATTTGGCGATTATGTAGACGGGAGCGATCGGCGCGAGGGCGTCGCGCTTCTTTTCGTTGCGCGTGATCAGGTAGATGCGCGTGGGGCCAGCCCAGACTTGCGCAAATTGGGCGTCGTCAAAGAAGATAGCCGGGGAATCGGGGAACAGCGAGCCGTACCAGAGGCCGTTGACGCGCCCGTTGAGGATGTAGATTTGCTCGCCGGTGTAGAAGCGGACGGACGAGGCGTTGGCGTATTCGCCGTCCATGAAGATTTTGTCGCCCGGTTGAAGGCGCGGCTTGAGAGCGACGGCGAATTGATGAGAGCCGAGGATCGGGTAGAAAACGCCCAGCGAGATGTGGGCGCACTCAATAAAGACGATCATCATGGCAACCAGCGCCCAATTTGCCGCATGGATCTTCCCGCGGCGCCGGAAAAACCAGTTGAGCAGGCTGCCAAACAAAAATGCCAGGCAGGTGCCGATGAGCGGGCCGCGGAAGAAGCCCATGGCGTCGCCAGTGAGATCCAGCATGTGGCCGAGCGAGAGGGAATACAGATTGGGATTTTTGTTCAGCAGGTCAAAAAGTTCGAGATTCGGAGCGGGAGCATGAGAGGTGACGGCCAGCGTGCCGGTAATTGCCGCGATGAGAAGGCCGACTACCAGGAGAGCCATCGCAGAGCGTCGTCCCCCCCGGGCGATGGTCGAACCGATCGGGGCTTCCGTTTCCTGAGCCATCCAATGCCCTAGAAGCAGCGCAAGGCCGGGGAGGCCAGGAGCGAGATAGTACTCCTGGCGCGTGGAGAAACTGAAAAAAAGCAGCACGACGGCGGGCCAGCAGAAGAGAAGCAGCAGAACGGCTTCAGTAGATCGGCGCACGCCGGCGACACGCGGCAGGCGCAAGCGAACTTGGGCCAGGGCCTGTGGAAGGAAAGAGCTCCAGGGCAGGAACCAGAGGAAAATCAGCCCATAAAAAAGAAGCAGGGGAACGGTATCGTAATCCACCGGATAGCGTTTCCCGAGATAGCGGAGGAACTGTTCGTTCACAAAGTAAAACCAGAGAAAGCCTTTGGCCTGGCCCGCAGCCGGATTGGCGAGCGCAGCGAGGATGTGCCAGGGAGCGGCGACGAGAAGAAAGGCAATTGTGCTGGAGACGAGATGCATCTTCAGCAGGTGGCGCAGGTCCCGCGCAACAAGCAGGAAAATGAAAATGATCGCGCAGGGGAAGACGACGCCGATCAGTCCTTTGGTGAGGACGTTCAGGGCGATCACGGCGGCGATGCCCCAGCAGGAGAGAAGCGTGGGTCTTTCGGATTGCCAGCCATCAAGGAAAAGATAAAGTGCAATGCCGATCCACAGACCCACCGTGACGTCGGGAATGAGGATGCGGGTGAAGAGATACGGGCCGCAGGAGGCCAGGAAAACTACCGCGGCCCAGAAGCCGGATTGCGGCGTCAGAAAGCGGCGGCCGAAGAAATAGAGGAAGAAGGCGAGGGCGAGCACGCTGAGGTGGAGGGACAGGTGGGCGCTCCAGGTATGCACGCCGAAAAGTTTGATCGCGACGGCGGTCCCCCAGTAGGGGAGCGGGGCTTTTTCGAGGTAGCGGATGTTGTTTTCGTGAAGCGTGACCCAGTCGTGGCGAACGAGGATTTCGCGGCCGGCGTCAGCGTGGGAAGCATCCACGTCGTCCTGCAGCGGCGGGGTGAAGAGCCCCGGGCCGTAGACGGCTAGCCAGAGTAGAAGCAAAATGACGACCGAAGGCCAGGTGCGTTGTCCGAGCGAACGAAACATTCCGAATGAGATCCTCAGAGAGTGATACAAGGCGCGAAAATGGCCTATAAGCAAAAGAATAGTTTAGCATGCGCACTCGACGGAGCATGGCGTAGGGGAGGATTTTTGAGTCAGAGGGCGCGAAGGCCGGAATGCACTTCGCCAAAGGCCTTTGCGCAACCGGAGAACACAGGGAACCGGGGAGCCGGGAAGGAGGGCGAGAAGGCGTGGTATTCTTGGATTTAGAACCTCGCCCACTTGTGATGGGACAGCAGCGGCATGCCGGGGGCATGAAGGCAAATCCGCGGTGGCTTGACGCGCGGCAATCCGGAGTAAAGTTTCGAGTGATACCAATGACGAGGGACAAGGGAGCCTGAGTGTGATTATTGTGCGCAGCCCGATGCGGATCTCGCTGGGCGGAGGCGGGACAGACTTACCGTCTTATTACACGAAGCATACGGGATTTGTGGTGTCGGCGGCGATCACGCGATACGTGTACATCACGATCAGCGACGGGTTCTGGCCGCGGATTCACTTGAAATATTCGAAGATGGAGGACGTGGAGCGGGCGGAAGATATTCACCACCCAATTATCCGCGAAGCAATGAAGTTAACTGGGGTAACCGGGCCTTACTTGGAAATTGTCAGCCATTCGGACATACCGGCCGGGACGGGACTCGGTTCTTCAGGAAGTTTTACGACGGCGCTGTTGAGCGCTCTGCACACACTGAAGCGACGCTTTGTTGCGCCCCAGGAACTGGCGGAACAGGCGTGCCGGATCGAGATTGATATTTTGCACGAGCCGGTTGGGAAGCAGGATCAGTACATCGCCGCGTTCGGGGGAATTACCAGTTTTGAGTTTTTGCCGGATGGCCAGGTGAATGTTGCGCCCCTGAATTTGCCGTCGGAGGCGCTGGCCAATCTGGAAGACAATCTGTTGCTGTTTTTTACGGGAACGGCGCGCTCGGCTTCGGAGATTTTGCGGGACCAGGATACCAAGAGCAAAGAGAACGGCGCGGAGATGCTGGCGAACCTGCATTTCACGAAGCAGCTTGGCCTGGAAAGCCGCGATGCGCTCGTGAAGGGCGACTTGCGGAAGTTTGCCGAACTGATGGCCGCCCACTGGGAGCACAAGAAGAAACGCTCTCCGGGGATGAGCAACGGCCCGATTGACCAGCTGTATGAGCTGGCGCGGAAGAATGGGGCGCTGGGCGGGAAGATTGTGGGCGCAGGCGGCGGGGGATTCCTGCTTTTGTATACGGAGCAGAAGACTCGGGTGCGGGAAGCGATGCGCGGGGCTGGTTTGCGCGAAGTGCGGCTGGGTTTCGATTTTGGCGGCACTACCGTTGTGGTGCACTCGTAAGCAGAAAGCTTAACGCAGAGTTCGCAGAGACGCTGAGGGCGCTGAGGAAGAGAAGAAGGGAATTGATGCTGCCGGTGGCGATACTTGCGGGAGGGTTGGCGACGCGGCTTCGGCCTGCGACGGAAAAGATTCCGAAGTCGCTGCTGGAGGTGAATGGGGAGCCGTTCATCGCGCACCAGTTGCGGCTGTTGAAGGCGAACGGCGTTTCGCAGGTGGTTTTGTGCGTCGGGTTTCTGGGCGAGATGGTGCGCGATGTCGTGAAGAACGGGCACGCGTTTGGACTGGATGTGCACTATTCGTTTGATGGGCCGGCGCTGCTGGGTACCGCGGGGGCGTTGAAGCGGGCGCTGCCATCACTGGGGAAGTCGTTCTTAACGTTGTACGGGGATTCGTATCTGCTTTGTGATTATGCGGCTGTGGCGCGGGAATTTGAGGCCTCGGGGAAGCAGGCCCTGATGACCGTGTTTCGAAACGAAGGGCAGTGGGATACGAGCAACGTGGAGTTCGAGAATGGCGTTATTCTGGCCTATGACAAGAAGCAACGGACGCCGCGCATGAAGTTCATTGACTATGGTCTCGGCGCATTCACGGCGGAGGCATTCGATCGGGTGCCGGCGGACGCGGCATTTGACCTGGCGGAATTGTACGGAAAAATTCTGGCGGATCGAGAGCTTGCGGGCATCGAAATGACACAGCGATTTTACGAAATTGGATCGCCTGCGGGGTTGGAAGAGACGGCTCGGTTCATTTCATCACAGGGAGTGGGGAAAGCATGAGCGCTGGAGAGTCGTTCGCGGAAAAATTTTTGGCCGAAGCGGGAGAGATTGTGGCGCGATTGGATCGCCCCAGCCTGGAGAAGGCCGCGAAGATGATCGGCGAGTTGCGGACCACAGCTGGCCGGCTGTTTATTTTGGGAGTGGGCGGAAGCGCGGCGAATGCCTCGCACGCGGTAAACGATTTCCGGAAGATTGCGGGGATTGAGGCGTACGCGCCGACGGATAATGTGTCGGAGCTGACCGCGCGGACGAACGACGAGGGCTGGGCCACGGTTTTTGAAGGCTGGCTGAAGACGAGCAAGTTGCAGGCGCGTGACGCGGTGCTTGTATTTTCGGTGGGCGGCGGCGACGTGGAGCGCAACGTCAGCCCGAACCTGGTGGCCGCGCTAAAGCTGGCCAAGTCGGTGGGCGCGAAGATTATTGGTGTGGTGGGAAGAGACGGCGGGTACACGGCGAAGGTGGCGGACGCTTGCGTGTTGGTCCCGGTGGTGAATCCGGTCCACGTGACGCCGCACTCGGAGGCGTTTCAGGCGGTGGTGTGGCACCTGCTGGTATCGCACCCGGCGGTGAAGGTGGAGCAGACGAAGTGGGAATCCACGGCGGGTACAAGGTGAAGAACAAGGCCGTATTCCTGGATCGCGACGGCGTCCTGAACCAGGCGGTTGTGCGGAATGGAAAACCCTATCCCCCGGCAAGCGCGGCGGAACTCCTGCTGGCGCCGGACGCGGAAACGGCGCTGCAGGAATTGAAGGCGCACGGATTTTTGCTGCTGGTGGTGACCAACCAGCCGGACGTAGCGAAGGGGATTACGACGCGGGCGGCGGTGGAGGAGATCAATCGGAAGCTGACGTCGAAGTTGCCGGTGGATGATGTTTTTGTCTGCTTCCACCAGGACAAGGATCAATGCGATTGCCGGAAGCCGAAGCCGGGGATGATTCTGCAAGGCGCGGGGAAGTACAACGTGGATTTGGCGGAAAGTTTCATGGTCGGCGACCGCTGGCGGGATGTGGAGGCTGGCCAAAACGCGGGATGCCGCACGGTTTTTCTTGATGGCGGGTATGAAGAGCAGCAGCCTGCGCGCCCGGCGGACGTCCGGGTACATACTTTAAGAGAAGCGGCGGACTGGATTTTGCAAGCTTGCCGAAAGGGAGTGGCGCAATGAAGGCGGTTTCCGAATTAAAGGTGAAGATTTTTGGTGACGGCGCGGACCTAGCGGGAATTCTGGAACTGAGCCGGTTGCCATACATCAAAGGTTTCACGACGAATCCGACGCTGATGCGCAAGGCCGGCGTGGCGGATTACGCGGAGTTTGCGGCAGAGGTGTTGCAGCACATCAAGACCCAACCGGTGTCGTTCGAAGTGTTCGCCGACGATGAAGAGACGATGGAGGCGCAGGCGAAGCACATCGCGAGTTGGGCGAAAAACGTGTACGTGAAGATTCCGGTAACGAACACCAAGCGCGAGCCGATGTACGGCCTGATCCGGCGGTTGAGCCACGAGGGGATTCAGGTGAACGTAACGGCGATGATGACGCTAGAACAGGTCCGCGAGGTGGGCAAGGCATTACAGGGCGGAGCGTCGTCGAACGTGTCGGTGTTTGCGGGGCGCGTGGCCGACACCGGTCGGGATCCAGTGCCAATGATGCGCGAGGCGGTGGAAATCCTGAGCGGGAATCCGAAGACGGAATTGATCTGGGCCAGCCCGCGGGAGTTGCTGAATATTTTTCAGGCCGACGAAATCGGCTGCCACATCATTACTGTGACGAACGATATCCTGGCGAAGCTGAAGCTGGTGGGAAAAGACCTGGCGGATTTTTCACTGGATACGGTGAAGATGTTCCACAACGACGCCGCGAAGGCAGGTTATACGCTGGACGTCGCGGCGGCCGCCGGCAAGGCGAAGAGCCGATAGGTTTCTGGGTAGGGCCGGCATCCTGTCGGCCAGCACACTCGCCGCCAAGCTTCCGGCGCTACCGTGGCGCGAGTTTAGCGTAGCAGGCGTCGACGATGCGCATGGATTGGAGGGCGTCGGCGGCGGTGGCGATTGTTAGCTTGGCTGCTGGGTTGGTGCAAACGGTAATAAATTCCTCGGTCTCCTGCTGCAGTGAAACATCTTCCATTCCATAGTCAAATTGAGTTTCGCGAGGCTGATCGGGCTGCAGCCACGGCCATTTGGTGACGATGGTCAGCCGCTGGGCGCCATAGAATTTTCCGCGGCCGCGCAGAAGGAGCTGCGCCTTCTCGGTTTCGACGGTAATTTCCATGCGGGATTGCCAACTGGAGAGCGAAAGATTGATGCTCGCGGGCGCGCCCCCGGGAAGAGTCAGGATGAGACTGGCGTGATCTTCGACTTGAATTTGCCAGAACTGGCGGCTGAGATGGCCGGCGGCAAGTTCGGCTCCGCCGAACAGCCACACGAAAAGATCGAAGAAGTGGATACCGGGATCGATGCAGACCCCGCCGCCGCAGCGGATGAAATCGGTCTTCCAGCTTTTCTCGTATCCGGGTTGGGCGCCGTGGGAGAGCACTGCATCCACGCCGAGAACGCGGCCGTATTCGCCGGAGGCGAGAAGCTTGTGGAGATGCTGAACATTTTTCAGAAAACGATAGTTGAGGCCGACGAAGACGCGGCTACCGGATTTTTTTGCAGCGGCGATCAGGTTTTCCGTCTCAGCGCCGGTACGGCCAAGCGGCTTTTCTACGAGGACGGCAGGAGCGAGCGGAAAAACTCTTGGAAGGATTTCGACCGCCGTGTCGTGAGGTGTTGCGACAATCGCGGCGTTGTATTTACTCGCGAAGGCAGTGCTTTCGCCGACGGCTGTAGCTTTTGAAGAGAGATTTGTCCCCTCGGGGACTTTGGGATCGAACACCGCGATCTCGGAAACCGCCGCGAGTTTGGTCAAGGCTTGAACGCGCTGCGCCCCAATCAAGCCTGCGCCGACGACAAGAATTTTCATAGGTCGAGGCGCCTCAATTTGAGAGCTTCCGCACGAAGCGAACCTGGCGAAAGCGTCGGATAAGGATCGTTGACGTGAAGGAAGCGCCCAGAGATGCCGTCGGACTCGGGAGAGAGAAGCCACCGGCACAGAGCAATCGGCTTCGAGAAGGGCACGACGGTGCGCACTTCACCGCCCGCAGCCCGGACGGCAGCCAGCATGGATGTCTCGTTGGCGCCGGGGGCGATGATGTTGACGTCGATGGGAATCCCGGCGGCGTCGAGTTCCATGGCCATGGTTTCGCACATGCGGACCGCGGCGGCTTTCGAAGTCGCATAGGGAAGAAATTGCGGGTACCCGTATCCGGCGCCGCCGCCGCCGAAAAGAATCAGTTTGCCACGCCGCGGCGGAGTTTTTGGCGCACTGTCGAGCCAGGATTGAACGAAGGCTTTGGCGACGAAGAAGGCGCCCGCGGAGTTGACGCGAAGGGTATGAGCGAATTTTTCCGAATCGAGTTGCCAGAAATTCCCGGCCTGGCCGAGTTCGGCCGCGGAGTGTATCACGGCGTCGAGACCCAGCCAGTCACGGCGAATTTCGTCGAAGAGACTAGCGACGGAGACAGGTTCGGCCACATCCAACTGAGAGGCGCGGTGCGCGGGGCCGAGTTTGCTGGCGGATTCGTGCACCCTTTCGGAGGTGCCGGCTAGCCAGAGTTGGTGGCCGGCGGCAGCCAGTTCGCGGGCGACTTCGAAGCCGATGCCGCGGCTCCCGCCGATGATCAGGACGCGGTTCGGCTGCGGCGAATCTGGGACAGCGGACATTTATTCTGCTCCGGGAATTCTCTTCTCTATTAGAACATGACCGGGCGAAATTCGGAGGTTTTGAGGTCGACGATGGCGAGCCAGTCGACTATGATTAGCTTATATCCAGCATGTGAATATTTTCCTTTTGAAGCGTCTGTTGGGGGACGACCGCTGAATGCGATAGCTTCCGGCTGAGCCTGCCAGGCGGGAAAGTGGCTTGACGCGGAAACGATCACCGCGCGGAGTGCGGAGAAGAAAATGGCAATGGGGCGGTTTTTTATCGTGGGCGGCGCGGGATTTATTGGTTCGCATTTTACAGATGTCTTGCTGGCCCACGATGGCGCGAATTCGGTAACGATTTACGACAACCTGACATCGGGACGGGAATGGCATTTTGCGAAGCATTTGAGCAATTCGAAGTTCAAATTTGTAAAAGGCGATGTGAAAGACATTGAGTCGCTGAAGCGGGCAATGGACGGGAGCGAGGTGGTGATTCACCTGGCTTCGAATCCGGATATCGCGAGAGCGGCGACAGAGCCGGACATTGATTTTCGCGAAGGCACGTACCTGACGGAGCGCGTGCTGGAAGCAATGCGCCTGACTTCGGCGAAACGCATTTTGTACGCGTCCGGCAGCGGGGTTTACGGTGAATTGGGCATGGTGGAGGCGGACGAGGATTACGGCCCGCTGGTGCCGATTTCGACGTATGGCGCCAGCAAGCTGGCGGGCGAGGTGCTGATCAGTTCCTATTGCCACATGTTCGATCTCACTGCCTGCGTTTGCCGGTTTGGAAATGTGGTGGGGCCGCGGCAGACGCATGGCGTCGGGTTTGATTTTGTCCGGTCGCTGCGGCAGGACCCGGGCCGGTTGAAGATTCTGGGCGATGGCGGGCAGAGTAAGTCGTACATATACGTGGAAGACGTGGTAGCGGCGGTCCTGACGGCCCATGAGAAGACACCGCAGAAGTTTCAAACGTACAACGTGGCTACGGGCGATTACATTACCGTGAAAGAGATCGCCGAGCTCGCGGTGGAATGCGTCGGTTTGGATCGAAGCAAGGTAAAGTTTGAATTTACAGGCGGGGACCGCGGGTGGAAGGGCGATGTGGCTGTAGTGAGATTGAATACGGACCGGATTCGCGGATTAGGTTGGAGGAACAAGAGGAATTCGAGAGAGGCGTTGCGGGAATCGATGAACGCTTTGATACGGGATGCGGAATTGTTGTATGCGAAGCAGAAGGCGTAAAGGGATAACCCACTGAATTACGTTGGCTACATATTGCTGGCCGTGGCGATTGTCGGAACGCTGAGCTCCACCGTCTATTTGGGATTGGTGCTCGCGGCGGCCGGGAAATTTCGGGCGCAATCGCGGAAATTGCTGCAGCCGCCGGTGCCGGATGCCGCCCTGCCGGCCGTGTCCATGATCAAGCCAGTGCATGGATTGGAGCCGCAGCTTCGGGAAAATATTGAGAGCTTTTTCCGCCAGGATTTTCCGCAATTCGAAATACTATTTGGGGCGGATTCAGCAGACGATGCGGCCCTGGCGATTGTGCGGGAAGTGAGCGCACGGTATCCAGAGGTGGAGAGCCGGATCATCGTGCATGGCGAGCCGCCGTGGCCGAATCCGCAAACGTACTCACTCCATTGCTTGGCGAAAGAAGCGAAATACGGCGTGCTTGTGGCTTCGGACAGCGACGTGGAAGTGGCCCCCAATTATTTGCGCGAAGTGGTGACGCCGTTGCTGAAACCGGGAATCGCGATGACCACCTGCCTCTATCGCGGGAAAAACGTCGGTGATTTCTGGTCAAATCAGACGGCGATGCTGATGTCCGTGGAAGAGCCGGCCGGCGCGCTGGTGGCGAATCTGCTGGAAGGAATGCGGTTCGGGTTGGGGCCGACAATCGCCGTGCGCAAGGAAGTGCTGGAGCAAATCGGAGGCTACGAGAAGTTTTACGATTATTCGGCGAACGATTTTATTTTAGGCAACTTGATTCACAAAGCGGGTTACCAGGTGGTGTTTTCGAGCCACGTGATCGACCACGTCGTGAATCAGAGCACCTTCCGGAAAATGCTCCAGAACCAGTTGCGTTGGAGAGTGACGGAAAGGTATTGCCGCCCAAAGGGGTATCTCGGCATGGGGCTGATATTTGCGATGCCCTTCGGAATTCTGGGCTTGCTCGCTGCTGGATTGCTGGGCCATTGGGCGTGGGGAGCGGGTCTGCTGGCGTGGGCGGTCGTGAACCGCTGGATCATGGCGTTTGTGGTGGGCTGGGTGGTGCTGCGCGACCGCCCGCTGCTTCGAAAAATTTGGCTTTATCCGACGCGAGACTTGCTGGGGTTTGTGGTGTGGTGCATGAGCTTTGGCGGCACAAAGATTGCGTGGCGGAGTTCCCGGTTTGAATTGCAGGGCGAGCGGATGGTGTTGCGCAAGGATGCCGGGAATCCCTCCTAGATCACGCGTGAGGCGCCGGACGCCCGGCGCGGCAATTTTCGAATCATGAGCCATCTCTCCATCTGGCCTGCGGGCTTGCTCGTGCTGGCCGCCGCGCCGCTTGCGTACTACGTGGTTGCGATTGTCGCTGCGTTCAAATTTTTCGGAGGGGAACGGACGAAGCGATTGCCGGAGTTTGCGCCGCCCGTTAGCCTGCTGAAGCCGGTCCATGGCGTCGATTTTGCTTCCCGGATCAATTTCGAAAGTTTTTGCAGCCAGAATTATCCGGAATACGAGATATTGTTTTGCGTGAATAGCATGGAAGATCCGGCCGTGCCCCTGCTCCGCCAAGTAATCAGAGATTTTCCGGAATGTCCCATTCGCATTTTGTCGAGTGCCCCGAAGGTCGGCTCCAACCAAAAAGTGAACAACCTGATTTTGCTGGCCAGGGAAGCGAAGCACGAAATTATTGTCCAGAGCGACGGCGACGTGCGAGTATCGCCGGACTATTTGAAAAATGTAGTTGCGGAATTTGCGGATCCCGCGGTGGGTGTGGTGAGCTGTTTCTACCGCGGCGTGGCGGAACCGAATTTCTGGGCGGAAGTGGAGGCCGTGGGGGCGGCCAGCGACTTCTTTGCCGGGGCGCTGGTGGCGAATTTGCCCGGCACGGTGACGTTTGCGCTGGGCGCCTCCGTAGCAACGACGAAAACGTGGCTTGCGAAGATTGGCGGGTACGAAGCGCTGGCGGAATTGCTGGCCGACGATTACGAGATTGGAAATCGTGTCCACAAGGCCGGCGGCAGGGTGCTGCTTTCGCGGGAAGCAGTTTGGACGATGTATCCGGCGCAGACCTTCAAAAGTTTTTGGGAGCACCAGGTGCGGTGGGCGCGGACGGTGCGGTTGGTGCGGCCCGCTTCGTTTTTTGGGTTGTTGGTTACGCATGGATTGCCGTGGTGCATTTTGGCGGCCGCCGTCGCCCCCTCTGCCTGGGGAGGCGCGGGATTTTTGGGAGCTTATCTTGTGTTGCGGTTGCTGCTGGCTTGGGTTGTGGGCGTATGGGGCCTGAACGACGGCGTCTTGCGCGGAAGATTGTGGCTGGTGCCGGTTAGGGACGCGATTCACTTCGCGGTTTGGTTGGCGGGATTTACCTCAAATCGGGTGAAGTGGGGCGGCGTGGAGTATGCGATTGAGAGCGGAAAGATGCGACAAGTCTAAGGGGCGGGAAAGAGAAAGTTTTAACACAGAGGTCATCGAGAAAGAGCACAGGGTGCACTTTGAAGAAGAGGCTCCGAGTACAGGGGGCGGCGATGGAAAAGATGAAGGCCAAACGCGTTCACCAGTTTATCGAGCCGTATGTGGTGGATTCAGGGGAAGATTTTCGGCTGAAGGATCATGACCCGGGCGATACGCACGGGTTGAAATCGGGTGATAAGCCCGAAGCCAAGAAATTTCTGGACGATGGTGTGTTGCTGCTCAGCGAGATGCAGGACAAGCTTTACGCCCAAAGCAATTGGGGGCTGCTGCTGATTTTTCAGGCCATGGATGCGGCCGGGAAAGACAGCACGATCAAGCACGTGATGGCCGGCGTGAATCCGCAGGGAGTGGAAGTTAATTCCTTCAAGGAGCCCTCGAGCGACGAACTGGCGCACGATTTTTTGTGGCGGACGAACCGCTGCATGCCGGCGCGGGGGAAGATCGGGATTTTCAACCGTTCCTATTACGAAGAGGTTCTGGTGGTGCGGGTGCACCCGGAAATCCTGGAAAAACAGAAAATTCCCCGGGAATTTCGCGAAAACCATTTCTGGAAGCACCGCTTTGAAGATATCAACGCGTTTGAAAAATACCTGACTCGAAACGGAATCGCCATTCGCAAGTTTTTTCTGAACGTATCGAGGAAAGAACAGAAGCGAAGGTTTCTGGAGCGGCTGGACAATCCGGAGAAGAACTGGAAATTTTCCGCGGCGGACGTGCAGGAACGCAAGCACTGGGACGATTACCAGTCGGCGTATGAAAAGATGATTCGAAATACGGCTTCCCGGCATGCGCCGTGGGTGGTGGTGCCCGCGGATAACAAGTGGTTCAGCCGGTTGCTCGTTGTGGCTACGGTGGTGGACGCGCTATCGGAGATGGATCTGGAATATCCGAAGGTGAGCGAAGAAAAACTGGCGGCGTTGCAGTCCGCGCGGAAGGAATTGGAAAAAGAATAGTGCTGGCGAGGCGGCAAAGAAACAGAATGAACCCAGAGAACACGGATGAAGAACGGAGAGAAAGCACGGAAGAGGCTGGCTTGAAAGCCGGCGCTACATCCAAGAGTCTAGAAAACTGGTCATGGCTGCCCGCCGTTGGCGGGATTGGGCATAACCTTCTGCAGATGCATATCGCGGAAGATGGTCGGCCAGTATTCCTTGAAAACGTTTGCCGCGAATCGCCACGCCAGATCGCTGCCGTATCGCTCCATGGTTCGGGCGCCGGTTTGCTCGGAGCGTGGAAGATAAACGTTTGAGAGCGCCTCGGCGGCCAGCGGCCCCAATAAACCGGACGAGTTGAACACGTCCTTGCCCTTGTCACTGCGGGTGACAACAATGCGTTCCGCGGAGTACTTGATGGCGCGGAAGAAACGCGGATGGCTTTCAGGGAAGAATCGCGGATCCTGCCGGAACATCGAGGCGAAGACAAACGTGCCGAAGAACGAAGTGGAAGACGCGCGGCCCATGGAATAGCCCACACGCGTCCCGTACGCGTCCCAGCCCTGGCCGGTGGGACCGGGAGAGTTAGTCGCCTGATTGACTGCGGCGCTGACCGCGGAACCCAGGACGTATGCGGGAGAGATGGCCTGGTTCACGAATATCTTGAATTTTCCGCCTGGAGAAAGCGGTTCGGGGCTGGTGGCGATATCCGGGAAAACGATAGAGCGGCTGGTGACATAGCCGATGAAGCTCTTGGACGATCCGCCGGTCTCCGGAGCGGCTTCCTGCTTCGGCCGCGGGGAATCCGGCTTCGCGGAGGAATCGCCAGGAGCGCCCGCGCCAGAAGGTTGCTGTGCAGGAGCAATCGCCGGGATGGCGAAAGCAGCCAGCCACAAGGCAAGGACTCGAGTTGAAACAAGCGGGGTGCGAAGCGCGATTTTTGGCAACATGAATGCCCCCTGGATTTCCGCCGTGGAGTTGAATGCAGTTTCCGGTCTTGGCCCCAGGCCTTCCGGATTCTGCCCGATAGCCCGTTCAAACAAGGAAGCTGCCAAGTGATGCGGTTCATCCCGATCAAGACCAAGCGACCGGTCTGCACTATGATGCCTGACGCGGACGTTTTGATGCGAGATGTTGAGGCAACCTATCATGGGCGGGCGCGTCCTGCAACTGGCTCTATCGAGTGAGGCGATTTTGCTCGCCGCAATTGCAAGGAGCGGGTTGACGGAGAGTGGAGGTACGATTTAACCTAGTAAGGTTGCGGTGGTGGTGTGAAGGCTTTCCTTGCAGTGCTGCACGCAATTTTCTCCCTCGGCTGGGAGATCGTCCAATTGGTAGGACTCCAGACTCTGGATCTGGCTATCCTGGTTCGAGTCCAGGTCTCCCAGCCAAATTTCACCTATAAATATTGGCTGTAGTGGATTTGTAGTGGAACCCGCTCGATGTTTCGCGTTTCGCCAGTCTCCCGCCGTGTGGCCCCGGGGCAAGCTTGACCCATCGGTGGCCCGATGCTAGATTCGGGCTTCACGCCGCAAAAATGGAGGTATTTTTCTGAGCTGGCCGGGGAAGAAGCGGCGGTTTGCCGGATTAAGCCGGCGCGAATTCCTGCAATACAGCCAAGGGGCGGCCCTGGCGTTTCTTCCTTCCGGGCTCGGATGGCCGCGATTCGGTTCCATTCTGTTTCCCCAGGATCCCCTTCTCTCGCCCGAACTCCACGTTCATCCTGTCTACAAGACTCCCCGCGCGATTGAGGCTGTGCTGAAGAAAGCGCGGGCGGAGTTCGACTCTTTTCCCACGGAAATCTATCAGGATCACATCGCGAGGATTTTGCAGGAGTGGAGCGCGGAACTTCGGGTGTCCCCGCAGAAGACTGGCACGCTGGAGAGCGTGATGAAGGGCGACTTTCTGGCGACTTCTCCGGTGGCGAGTCTGCAGCCGCGGCGGAAGGACGACGGAATATTCCAGGTTTGGAAGACGAAATTTCAGCAGGTGCCGCTGATTGGCCGCGATGCGTTTGTCGCGGACTGGCGGTCAGCCACCCGGCATCTCTCAAAACTGCTGACGGTTGAGTTTCAGATCACGGAAATTCGCGCCGATGCGAAATTGCCGGTCTCGCCTGGAAAAAGTGTTCGGGTGAACACACAGGTGCGGTATGAATTCGTCGGCGCGGGGAACGGATTTCATCGAGAGCAGTGGATCGGCACCCTGGAACTGGATTGGGAAATCGGACCGGGCGCGGCGATCCGTCTGCGGCAATGGCGGCATGTGGAGGAAACTCGGAGCAGGTCCCTGGGTCCGGTGTTCGAGGACATTTCGGCGAGTGCTTTCGCAGGTTGCGCTTCCTACAGTGCGCAATTTGTTCCGGGCATCGATACCTGGCGCACGGTAATGGACGGCGCGAGTGGAATTGATATTTACGGGCACAACGGCCTGGCAGTGGGGGACATCGATGCCGACGGTTTTGACGACTTGTATATCTGCCAGCCCGCGGGACTTCCAAACCGCCTTTACCGGAATCGCGGCGACGGGACATTCGAGGACATCACCGAAGCCTCGGGCGTGGGACTTCTGGATAACACGGTGTGCGCGCTTTTTGCCGACATTGATAATGATGGCCGGCAGGATCTGATTGTCGTGCGGGCCGGCGGCCCGCTGCTGTTCTTGAATACCGGAAATGGAAAATTCCGCTTGCGGCCGGATGCATTTCATTTTTCCAATCCGCCGCAGGGCACCTTCACGGGGGCGGCGATTGCGGACTACGACCGCGACGGTTGGCTGGATATTTATTTTTGTTTGTACACCTACTACCAGGGAACGGATCAATACCGGTATCCGATGCCGTATTACGCAGCGGAAAACGGGCCGCCGAATTTCCTGATGCGGAACCAGCGGGATGGCAGCTTTCGCGACGTCACTCGGCAGACGGGGCTCGACAAAAACAATACGCGATTCAGTTTCTGCTGCGGCTGGGCGGATTTTGACGGCGACGCCTGGCCGGATCTCTATGTCGTGAATGATTTCGGGCGAAAGAATCTTTACAAGAACAACGGCGACGGGACTTTCACCGACGTCGCAAAGGAGGCGGGCGTTGAGGACATCGGCGCCGGAATGAGCGTGAGCTGGCTGGATTTCGATGGAGACGGCCGGCAGGACTTGTATGTGGCGGATATGTGGACGGCGGCGGGGCTGCGCGTTTCGATGCAGGAAGAGTTTCAGAAGACTCCGAGTGAAGACGTGCGGGCGCTTTACAGACGGCACGCCATGGGAAATTGCCTCTACCGAAACCGCGGCGACGGAAGATTTGAAGATGCGGGATTGCGCTCCGCGACGCTGATGGGCCGGTGGGCCTGGTCGAGCGACGCCTGGGATTTCAATCACGATGGTTTGCCGGACTTGTATATCGCGAACGGCATGATTTCCGGGCCGCAGCGGGAAGATCTGAACAGTTTTTTCTGGCGGCAGGTGGTGGCGAATTCGCCGGACGGTGCGAAACCCGGCGGGGCGTATGAGGAGGGATGGAACGCGGTGAACGAATTGGTCCGCGCCGACGCGACGTGGAGCGGCTATGAACGCAACGTCCTCTACCTCAACAACGGCGACGGAACCTTCACGGATGTCTCCGGCGTTGCGGAAATGGATTTCGTGGAAGACAGTCGCACATTTGCGCTGGCGGATTTCGACCACGACGGCCGCGTGGAGGTGGCGCTTAAGAATCGCAACGGGCCGCAACTTCGCTATTTAAAAAATGTGGCGCCTCAGCTTCCGCCCTCAATTGCATTTCGCTTGCTGGGAAAAAAGAGCAATCGGGATGCGATTGGCGCCGTAGTGACGCTCGAGGTCGGCATTGGGCGGCAGGCGAAGTTTGTGCAGGCGGGCTCCGGATTTCTGGCGCAGCACAGCAAAGAACTGTTTTTCGGGCTGGGGGAAGCAAAAGGGCCGATTCGGGCTACGATTCGGTGGCCGAGCGGTCTGGTTCAGAAAATTGCGGATCTGCCGGCCAATCACAGAATCTGGGTCGAAGAAGGAACGGCGGCGGTGCGGAGGGACCCATTTGTTTCGCCACAGAAACGCAGCGGGGCGAGTGCGCCGGGTTTGTCCGAACTTGCAGACCGGTTACCTTCGCTGGTGGAGACGTGGCTGCTGGCGCCGGTGGCCGCACCGGATTTTCAGATTGCCGGATCAAGCGGTAAAGAAGAAATGCTTTCCGCGAGGCGAGGTAAGCCGGTGTTGCTTTATTTCGCGTCGGCGGAATTGGCGAATTGGAATGCCGAGCTTGCTGATTTTCGAAAAGTGTATGCAAAGTGGACGTCGGAAGGATTGCAGTTGATCGTGGTGGATGTTGCGGGAGCGAAGGCGACGGGCGAGTGGGCGTTTCCCATTGTCAGCGCGCCCCCGGAACTGGTGGCCGTCTACAACCTTCTGTATGGCCGCCTTTTTGACCGGCATCGCGATATAGGCCTGCCGACGGCTTTTCTGCTCGATGCGCAAGGCAATATTGCAAAGATTTATCAGGGTGCACTGAGGCTGGATCATGTAGAGGCGGATTTTCGCCGGATTCCGAAGATGGTGGCCGAACGCATGGCGCAAGGCCTGCCGTTTGCCGGAGTAGCCGAGACTTACGAGGTCGGGCGGAATTATCTTTCCTTTGGCGCGGTGTTTTATGAGCGCGGGTATCCGCAGCAGGCCGAGGAGTTTTTTCGACTGGCGGAGAAGGAAGATCCGGGCGCAGCGGAACCTCTCTACGGCCTGGGTAGCGCCTACCTGGAACAGCACAAATCAAAAGAGGCGCGCGAGTACTTCGAACGCGCCGTGAAGTCGACTGCGGATTATCCCGCGACTCTGCCGAACGCATGGAACAACCTGGGAATACTGGCGGCACGGGAAGGAAACACCGACGAGGCGATTGGTTTTTTTCAGAAGGCGCTCGGGCTCAATCCCGATCACGCGGTTGCGCTGCAGAATCTCGGGAATGCTTACCGCCAGAAAAAGGACTGGGACGCGGCGAGGAAATCTCTGGAGCATGCACTCGCGCTAAATCCCGAAGACGCCGACGCAAATTACGGGCTAGGGATGGTGTACGCGCAGCTGAATAATACCGCCCTGGCGTACGAATATCTGCAGAAGGCGCTGGCGGCACGGCCGCTGTATCCGGAGGCGCTGAATAATCTCGGCATCCTTTATCTGCGAACCGGCCGGCCGGAGGAAGCGAAGAAGAGCTTTGCGGAATCGATTCGCGTCGCGCCAGGATTTGAACAGGCGTATCTCAACCTGGCGCGCGTGTATGTGATTGAGGGAGACAAGGCGAGGGCGCGGACGACGCTGGAAAAATTGTTGAAGGTGCATCCGGAGCAGCCCCAGGCGCGGAAGGAGTTGCAAGAACTGGGGCCGCCGTAAATTGCTGTGGGTAAGTACGACGGCTAGAATCGCGGTGAAGATATAAGCTAAGGCCTCCGATCTGAATTTTGTGGAATTTTTGAAGTTGAGGTTCTTCGGGCGTCCTCGTCGGATGCCCTCGGAATGACAAGTTTTGAATAAATCGCATTTCAATTCGCTCCGGGTGCCGATGGGCTTTCTCTGCCTGTGGTTTCTGAGCACCAGTTTGCTCTACGCGCAGAGTGGTGGCGCCGTGGTGGAGGGAGTAGTGCGCGACGTTGCAAAGCGGCCGCTGGCGGACGTTAAGGTGTCGCTGGATGATCAGGTCGAAGGGAGAACAGAGGTCACGCTGACGGATGCGGCGGGGCATTTCTGGTTCCGTGGAATGGCTGCGAGCACCTATCTTCTGCGCGCGAAGAAGCCTGGCTATGTGGATCGCACGGAAGGGCCGTTCGCGATTGGGCGGGAAGAAACGAAAACGCTGAATCTGGAGCTGGCGCCCGAGAAAGCTGCAGCGCCAGACAAAAGCGCGGCGCAGGCGATGGAGTATTCGGACGAACCGCAATTTACCGTTGCTGGGGTGACGGATCCGAGCAATGTTGGCGGGCACGGTTCGAATGTGACGCTGCCGACCAAGGAGGCGCTGGCGCGTGAGACGGCGTCGCTTGGCGCTGACAAGCCAGACCGGAAAGAACCCGCAGTCGTAACCGATACTGCCGAAGATTTGCCGAAAGTTGCGCCGGGCGATTTTGCGCAGAATCTGAAAGCGGGAAGGGATTTGCTGCAGGCGGGACGCGCCCAGCAGGCGATTCCCTACCTCGAGCGCGCCGCGCAACTGAAGCCGATGGATTATGGCGCGGGTTATTCGCTTGCAGCGGCTTACCAGAAAAGCGGAGATACCAAGCGCGCGGATCAGGCGATTCAGACTTTGCTGGCGCGCGAGGAGCGCGCGGAACTCCGCGCTTTGCTCGCAGAGGTGCGAGAGAGCGAAGGCCTGCCAGTAGAGGCGGTGCGCGAGTATCAGCGGGCAGCGGAACTGGAGCCAAGCGAGCAAAATTTGTTTGCCTGGGGCGCGGAACTTTTGCTGCACCATGCCTACGCTCCTGCTTCGGAAGTGTTTGCCAAGGGACATCGGCTCTATCCGAAATCCGCGCGCATGCTGGTGGCGCTGGGCTCTGCGGCTTACGCGCAGGATTTGAACGAACAGGCGGCGCGGTGGCTGCTGCAGGCGATTGCGCTGGAGCCCGCCGATCCTCGCCCTTATCTCTTTCTGGGAAAGCTGCAGGAAGTGGCCAAGAGCGAGCCGCAGGAATGGTTGGACGCGTTCCAGCGGTTTGTCCAGCTAAGGCCGGATGACGCCTGGGCACACTACTACTTTGCGGTCGCGCTGCAGAAAATCAGGCGTGGCGAGAAAGATTTCGCCGAGCGAGAGGCCGAACTGCGGAAGGCGATTGCGATTGAGCCGCGCTTTGGCGAAGCATATCTAAAGCTGGGATTGTTGCAGGAAGAAAGCGGGGAATTGGCGAAGGCGGTGGCGTCCCTGCAGAGAGCGGTCGAGTACACGGCCCTGCCGGATGAGGCGCACTTGCGTCTGGCGCAGGTCTACCGCCGGATGGGGGAGACGCAGAAGGCGCGCAAGGAGTCGCAGCTTTACGAGGAAGTCGCGGCGAAAAAGAAAGAAAAGATGGATCGAGAGAGGCGGGAGTTGGGGGAGTTTGTGGTTACCGGAAAACCTTAGGCGAGACCGAAAGAGAATGAATAAGGATAACACCGAGTTCCCTGAGGACGCACAGAGCGCCCGGCATCTCAGGCCCGGCGCCGCATCCGCACCTTGTAGGGGTGGAGCTTGCTCCACCCTCTTGTTAGTGGGCGGCCGGTGGCGGAGTTGGCGCGCGCATGAGCTCGATGAACATCCGATAGAACCTTTCGAAATCGGCGTCAACCAGGATTTCAACTCGTTGCATTTGCCGTTTGGGCTTGTCGCCTTCCAGCCAGGTTAGGGTATTGCCATACGAAGCGCTGTGGTCGGTGTCCACGGCCATGTAGCGCACGTCTCGCTTGGTGATGATGGAAGGATCGATCCACGCCGCAGCCGCAAGCTCGTCCCACATGAAATCGGCGCCGGGGCCATGCATGTAATACTGCGAGACGTATCGGGCGAGGGGCGTGCCCGCCTTCGCGATTTCATCCACCATCGCCTGCGTAAATCGCGTTCGGATCGAAATGTCCACGGGCGTGCAGGTGATTCTTTTCCAGTTGGCGTGAAGAACCGCATCGGCGGCTTCCGGATCCATCCAAAAATTAAATTCGTGCCGCGGCGTGTTGACGAACTCCGGATTGTCCGTCGCCGGATTCAGGCTTCCTCCCATGAACACCAATTCCTGCGCGAGTTCGGCGAATTGCGGATCGATGCGCAGAGCCAGCGCGAGATTGGTCATCGGGCCGCCTTCGTAGATCGTGACCTCGTGCGGATATTTGTGGACCATGCGAATCAGGAAATGAGCCGCGTCTTCCGTCGACGGCTTGGTCGTTGGCGCGCCCTCTTTCGGTGGCGGGACGACGAAGGGATCGTGATACCAGCGGCTGTCCCACGCGCCGGCGTAGCCGACCTTGCCGTAGCGCTCCTGCCAAAGCAGCGCTTCTTCGCGCGTGCGTACCAGCGGGAAGACCGCGCCGGGCACCACGGGGATGTCCGTGCGGCCCATTACTTCGAGAAGCCGGAGGGCGTGGACCACTTCTTCGTCGCGCCACTGATTGCCCGTGACGATGGTGACGCCCAGGACATCGACCTGCGGCGACTGGATCAGGGTGGCGAGGGTCTGCATGTTGCTGCCACCCGGTCCGGAGCAATCCTGATTGATGATGACCTTGCGGCGCGTCTGCGCCGAAAGGCCGGAGACGGTGAAGAAAAGCGCGAGAAGCGCGCCGCCAAAAACGAAACGACCCACGGCTTGCGCCGTGGGTCGAGAAGAACTGAACAGGGAATTGGTTTTCAAGTTGTTCCCTAGAAAGTGAGCTTCAGCGCGAACTGAACGAGCCGCGGGTTGTTGACGGTGGAGGAGATGGAGCCGAAGTTGGAAGTTTGGATGTCGGCATAGCCAGTGGCGCCGGTATTGGGCAGCCCAAACTGCGCGTGGTTAAAGAGATTGAAGATTTCGGCGCGGAAATCAAGGCCCGTGCCTTCCCAGGGCAGAGCAAAGCGCTTGACGACGGAGAAGTCGGTGTTGACGAAGTCCGGGCCGTTCACGGGTGTACGCGACGCGTTGCCGATTTCCCCGACGGTAACGGTGGGGCTGATTTGGAAGGTCTTTGCAGGAGTGAAGGCACACGGATTGAACCAATTCTGAATTGTGCCTACGGTTGCCGGCGCTTTGCAGTTCGGATTCGCCGCTACTGTACCGCCTTTGTTCGGGTCGCCGACCTGATCCGGACGAATCAGGCTGTTCCCGTTCTGCTGGAAGTTGACGCCCGAGCTGAAGTTGGCGCTGTCCACGACAAACACAGGAAAGCCAGAGCTGATATGTTCGATCACGGTAAGTTGCCATCCGCCGAGCAATGTGTTGACCGGCTTGCTCCAATTGCTTCCAAAGCGCTTACCGTTGCCGAATGGGAGATCGTAGATCACGCTGGCGGTGAAGTTGTTATTGAGATTGATCTGGGAGAGCGCCCAATCCAGCTTGCCCCAGTTGGGGAGAGGATAGTAGACCGCTCCGATGGAGGATCCCAGTCCGTCGGCATAACCATTGTCGTAGGCGCGCGCATACGTATAGCTGACCAGGGCGTACAGGCCGTTATGGGCGTTCTTGGTCTCCGCCTTGACCTGCAGCGAGTTATAGTGCGCGACCCCCTGGTCCGTAATGTTGTTGATTGTGTTGAAGGGGAAATTCGCAAATTGGGACGGCTGGGGAAGGAAGGTACCGCCAGGTCCGCAACCCAGCGTGTAGCCAGCCACCACCCCGCAGGCACTCGGTGTCTGCACATTCAGGTTGTTGCCATCGATAAGAATGTGGGCTGAACGGGAGCCCGCGTAGCCGACAGTGAGGATGACGTCCCCCGGGATCTGGTGCTCTACGTTTACGTTGAACTGCTGAACGATGCCTGGCTTGAAATTGGTATTTTCCGCAAGCAAGGTTCCCGTAAAAGTATTCGGATCGATCGGTGGAGTGAACGTTGGGAAACCATTGGTAAGGCTCAACGCCGTCGGCGGTAGGCCGAACTGAGCGCAGGCAGCGGTAGCAAAAGTGCACTTCCCGCCGAAGGCGAAGGCGTCCGATTCCGCATAGAACGGCGGATTCTGCCACAAGCCCTGGGCCCCCTGGTTCCAGGAGGAATCATGGAAGATGGCATAGCCGGCGCGCAGGACGGTCTTGTCGCTGCCGCCGATCTTATAAGCCAAGCCTATCCGTGGTTCGAAGGCTTTCCAATAGGTGCGGATGCCCGCGCTGTCACCGACGTAGTTTTGGCGTGGAATCAGGAACTGGCCGTTTGCGGGATTGAAGTCCGCTTGACGCCCGGCAACTTCCGCAATCGGGGTGGTGATGTCCCAAGCCAGTCCGAGATTCAAAGTCAGATTCTTCGTTGCGCGCCAGTCGTCCTGGGCGTATGGGCGGAAAATCTTCCAGCGGCGGCCCGTCGTGTCCCCGAAGAAAGTTTGGTCGTGGATGGCAAGGCTCGGCAACCCCAATGCGAAGTCAGACTCGGGATTTCCAGACCATAGCCCGGAGAGAATCCAGTAACCGTCCTGGAATCCGTTGGTGCGAACGTTCATCTGCATGGCGCGGATGGAGCCGCCCATTTTAAGGTCGTGCTTGCCGAGGATTATGTTGTAGGAATCGGCAACGGAAAAGATGTTGGTGCCGCCGGTGAACGGAGCAAATCCTCGGTCGCCGAGGGACCAGAAACCGCCGTCGAATTGGGTGGAAGTCAGACCGCAACTGATGGTGTCACCCTTGCAGGTGGTCCCGTTCTGGCAGCCTAGGTTGGCGCCCGGGATGCCGAATTTTGCCGACAGGCAACTGCCGTCTCCCTGGGACGTGATGTAGTTGAAGATACGGTTGTAGCCGCCAGTTATCTGATTGACCTTGGTGGGAGAGAAGATGTGAGTCTCGGACAACGACACATTCCGGGCATGATTCTGGATGCCTTGGTTGCTGGCAAAGGGTGAAGCCGAAGCAAAGGCTGGAAAGCCGTCCGCGCCGCCGGGCACATAGGATACCGCCTGATCATAGCTGAAGCGGGCATACGCCGTGTCGCTGGAAGAGAAGTTGTGATCCAGTCGAATGTCGAATTTCGTTTCATCCAGCTTTCGCACCGGCGCATTGATGAAATTGATACCGAGAGCCGGATCGCTCACGCCGGGTGTGGGGTTCGGATAGAGAGGAAACATCTGCTGGGCGATGGGATTCAAAAGGTTTTGCGGAATTTTGTTGCAAGCGGAAGCGCCGACCGGCTGGAAACCGTAGTTCCCCGGGGTCAGGTCTGCCGGTATGGGATTGCCGGCGGCATCGCACTGGAATAGATTTCCCGCGCCATTCGCGTTTGGCGGCGCACCGTTCATGTTGGGGTTGGTGATCGCGCCGACTGCAACAGGTCTCCCAAACGCATCGTTAGAGAAGTCGCCGGCGCGCATGGCGGCGGTTGGAACCAAGCCCGTAAAGATGATGCCGTGGCGCTGAGTTTTCTGTTCACCGTCCAGGAAAAAGAAGGTTTTGCCCTTGCGGATAGGGCCGCCGAGCGAACCGCCGTACTGGTTCAGATTGAATTTTTCGGGAGTGGTGGCGAAGAAGCTCTTGGCGTCGAGAGAAGTGTTTCGGAAGAACTCGTACAGCGAACCGTGGAAGCTGTTGCTTCCGGATTTGGTGGTCACGAGCACGGTCGGTCCCGCGCGGGTGCCGAATTCCGCGGAATAGTTATACGTGAGCACCTTGAATTCCTGAATCGAATCGATGGACGAAAGGATGGCGATGCCACCGGCGGTCAACTCGTTGTTGTCGTTGCCGTCCAGCAGCCAGTCGGTGCTATTGGCGCGGGATCCGCCAACCGAAAGAGAGAAAGATCCGCGGGCGGAAACTTCGCTGCTGGGGCCGCCGTTGAAAAAACTGTTGGGATTCGTTTCCTGCGTGGTGCCTGGCGTGAGCGTAGCGAGTTGCACGAAGTCGCGGCCGTTCAAGGGAAGCTGCGCGACCTGCTGCGAATTGATGACTTGGCCGAGCGTCGGATCGGTGGTTGTAACCGCGACGGCGTCGGCGACAACTTCAACGGTGGAGGCGACGGAGGCAGGGCTGAGGCTGAAATCCAGTTCGCGCGATTCGTCGATCTGCAGCCGGAGGTCTTTGGCCTCGGCAGCCTGAAACCCCTGGAACTGGACGTGTATTGTGTAGGCGCCAACCGGCAGGTAATTCACGATGTAGTGCCCGGTCTCATCCGTCTTCGCCTCGCGAACGACACCAGTGCCCTGAGATGTCACGGTCACGGATGCCCCGGCGATGGAAGAGCCGGACTTATCAGTGACGGTGCCTGAAAAACTGCCGATCGCCTGACCGAACGCGGCCGGAGAAAAACATACTGCAGCCACGCAAATCATCAGGACAAATAAAATTCTCTTGCTCATCATTCATACCCCTTTTTTAGGAACCCTGGACTCATTGCAAAGAGCGGCAAAGATCAAGGGATCGACACCCCTAATCTCAACACCGGGACTGAAGCACCCTGGAATCGCGGCAAAAGAATAAAATCATGACCGCCAGCGAGTCCTCTTGAAGTCCCCGGCGGCTCGAACGACGCTTCGAGTACGGGGAAAATATTGCAGTGAAATTACTTCTCTATTGCGGCGGTGTCAAGCGGATGTTTGCGGAAAACTGTGCAAGATCCTGATAGGCCGCATCTTAACGGCAGATTCTTTCAGAAGATGACGGCCCGGGAGCACGGGAAAATTTTCACACGGCGATCCCGGAAATCGTGCAGGTCCCTTTTGTGATACGTTTCGTCTATTTCAGCGATGCCGCTACTTTTTGTCCGTATTCTTTCGCTTTGGCTATGGCCGACGGCTCGTCTACGGTGAGCAACTTGCCGTCCTTCAGCAGAGTTTTTCCGCCGACCACCACCGTCTGCACTTCGCTGGCCTTCAACGCATAGACAATCTGCGAGTAGACGTCGTACATGGGGACCGCGTTCGGCGCGTCGAGCGAGAGGATGACGAAATCGGCCTTCTTCCCGGTTTCGAGCGAGCCGATCTGCTTTTCCATGTG
>Ga0210410_10000630_pt1 | contig 36949 bp, 45 predicted proteins | sample IncBWC4MmetaG_FD_161058 | JGI IMG/M metagenome (GOLD analysis project Ga0210410, IMG submission 161058) | Forest soil microbial communities from Barre Woods Harvard Forest LTER site, Petersham, Massachusetts, United States - Inc-BW-C-4-M | ecosystem: Environmental > Terrestrial > Soil >...
CTCGAGCGCCTGCACGTTGGCTGCGACCTGCTCTGCGGTGGGATGTAAACCCGACTGAATCATCTCGGCGGTTTCCAGGTCATCGCCATCTACCGTGATGGTTTTGGCTACAACCCGGCCTTGGTCGTCGGACGTTCCATCAACGCTGACCTTGAGCCCCGGTATCAGCACCGCATTGGACATTTGTTGCTTGTCCAGGCCAAAGAGCCCCTTTCTATCCCTCGTTGTCGTATCATCGGTGAGGACCACGGTAGTGTTTCCATCCGCGGACTTCACAATCAAGGTTTCTCCGGTCCGGGTATTGATCATTCCTTTGACTTTGGCTTTGTCGCCACTCGCGCCAAAACCATACACTGATGTCACAAAGAACAATGCCATCAAACTCACTACAATCGTTTTTCGATTCATGAAAGTGCCTCCTGCTCTATCTCAATACAGGCGTCTGGGGTTCGACGACTGTCAATAGTGACAGTGCTTCTGCACGCAAATCGGATCGATCCGGTCGGCATCGCGAAAGTGTAGGTAGGTGCTGTAAATTAGGCGAGTTCACTCATTGACGTTATGAGCGATGTGATCCCAGCACCATCAAAGGGTGGGCCAGATCACTTACGGGATGCCCTTCCCGGTGTGGCACGGAGGTGTGAAACGCTGGATCTGCCACGTGTTGTCCGTGCTGAAAATCCACAGCCCAAATTGTGAGCGTTGCGCTGCTCGCGACATCTTCTGGGTTGAGCTCATAAAACGGTTAAAGGAATTGCTGTAAGAGTCATGCCATCACGCTCAGAGCCGGGTCAGTGAGGTAGAGTCGAGATGTGGCGCGGTGGTTTAGGTGCCAGCCTATCTGTTCCCAGCTCTTTCGTCTGCCGGTGCCTCACTAGCTGGAACATCCTCCGTTTCCACATGTCGAGTAGGCCCGGGGAATTTCGCCCCCAGCCTCTCACAGATCCGTCCTTGATCGTCTCCGGTCACACGGCTGGTGCCACCCGTGGAAGGCTCGCGCCTTCCGCCGAGACCATCGGGTTCCTGCTGTTACCAGTTGACCCATGTCGATCCCGACTCGGTGACCCATTCCCTTCGCTCCACGAGAATTACCCCGTCTCATCGCTACTACGGAGCAGTCCGCGCCTGCTCGGCACATCGGTACTGTCAGCCTCGCGGGGCTTCCGCTTGGGCCTTCTCCCTTAGCATCACGGACCAGGTTCTCAAGTTCCGTACGAAAGCCCGGATGAGCGTCACGCCTCCTATAACACCGGACATCGCATGGCCAGTAAGTAAGCAGCTTATGGCACTCCTTTTAACCATAACGTTCGCCACTGCAGCTTTTGGCCGAGGGCAGGTTCTTCGCGGGATCGATTTCGTGAACTATCCCAGTGAAGCAGGAGCCCCGAGCGACAACCAGAAGATTTAGCACTTCAACAAAGTGCGTAAAAATGTGAACCTTAGCGGAATCCCTAATGAACTTTTAGCGATTCCGACTCGATGACTGACTACTGCTTTCCTGCTCCTGCATCAGGGGCATCTGCGATGACACCTTCAGATCCATCATCATCGCAATGCGTCGGTCTAATTGGAAAAAAGTTGCGGTCTTCCTTCCTTCCAGAACCTTGGCCACCATCGGCACATACTTCTGCCGCAACTGTGCTATCGCGATGTCCATGTCCAACCAATTTCGGGTAAACAATAAAGACTGCTCATTCGTCAATTTGCCCCAGTTGTCAGCATACTCTTGGATCAGGTCGAATTTCCTGTCGTTGATTGTAATCAACTCCACGATGTACTGATCGTAGACTGGCCAGAACTTTGCCGCTTCGGTGTCCGTGAGTTTTAAGTTCGCCGCAATTAACTGCTTTCTCTTCGAGCGAAGATCTTTCCGCAGCAGATCTATGTCCTGATTGCTAATAACGTGCGTAGTGCTTTCTTTTTGCGCAGGTGTCTGGGCTCGCGCAGCAGTCCCACTTATCAGCCACGATCCCACAATCAATACGGCTAGTAGTTTTTTCACGCGACTCCTCCTGGAAAGGCGCAGCCTCGGCGTGCGTGCCGGAGTCCGTGCCGCAGAAGTATTGTTCATGATTGGGCATGCACTAACTGCCAGAACTGACAGGGCTACCTAGGTTAAGGACGGGCGGGAGCGTGATGGCGGCACGCGGTCATGTATTGGCACAATGAATTGTTTGATGGTGGAAGGTCCCAAGCAGCCATCGGCATCCAGTCCGTTGGCGGCGCTGGAAGTGTTTGACCGCATCCACCAGCGGCCCACTGTAGGTTTGCCTGTCGGTGGAGAGAGTGGCATCCGCCGACAGGTTACCCACGAGCCGCAAAAAACGGACTAGGCGTGGCACCCCCGCGTAGGGCGGTTGGATCAACAGGCTTCGTTACAGCTGGGAGTGTTTCGCCATCATCGGTGCGTGCCAGTTCTGAAACGATTGGAAAGTGGATCTCCCCAACGTGGCCTTCTGAGCATTTGCCCTCCGTTTCCATGTCATAGGCTATGAGATTCGCAGGCACCGCCTCACCTTTTAAAGTCTAATTTCCGACGACGCTCACAAAATTCCGCTAAAGAGAAATATCTCGGTGGGGCTCCCCCAAGAAACTAGCGATTCTGCCAGTTCCCAGGCGTCCCATTGCTACCTCATTATTAAGCAACAGGATTGAGGCAACCAGAGAGGCCCGTGACACCCAAGGTCAAGGGAAACAAAGATTTTGCTAAGTGGCACGGAGAGATATTTGACTTGGAGTCCGACCCGGTCAGTTTCGGCGAAAACCTCGTGTTCGTGAGTCCTTAGCTTGGCTTTTCCTTGTAGGCAAAATGACCCTCCGCTCCAAAACTCAGGAGATTGATGAACACGCGACAATGTTACATGCGATCGCCGGTCGAGAAGGAGTCAGCAAACGTAAAGCCAGGGGATCTGAAAGACACCGGTGATTGCCCGCCATCCTTAATATCAGGGCAAAATGACTAGTTCCGACTTGGTGCCGCCGCTCATTCCATAAACAGTTCCTGAACGGAACGCACCGACGTCGTACTTGTAGCAGCCAGGTGTGCTTGCTCTCGTCGTCACCTGCTTCTTGCCGCCTCCCATAATCGGGCTGTCGGGATCAAACGGAGAGTCGGTGCCGAACGAGACCGTGAATCCATTGTTCTTGTTCGAGCTCTTCCACACCACGGTAGTACCAGCCTTGATGCAGAACAATTGGTTATTCTTCGCGTTGGGAATGTCAGGCTTCGCGTTGGCGGAGTCCCCTGACCTGGTAATGTCGACCGTGCACGAAGAAGAAGCTGAACCGCATGTGTTGGCTGCATTGCACATGCTCTCGGGGCGCTCCTCCTCACAGGCATATTTGCTCTTCTTTTGTGCCTGCGCGACTGCGCAGCACAGCAGAATGACGCAAGACAGAAAAAGCGACATACACCAAGTCTTGGACTGCTGCTGAATCTTCATGTCATAGCCAATAGGTGGCCTGCGATTGCACCGACGTCACTTCCATTCGATGATGTTCGTGAGCTTCCAGGCATTCTGGTTAAGCTCCCATTGCAACTCCCCTTCCTTGTTGACGATGAGCTGTGCGGCAGGGAAAAGAACACCCCCACTCTTGCTTCTATCTTTATCATCCAGGTTGATTTCACCGGCGGTCAGATTGAAACTCTTCGTCTGGGTACTCCAATAACTTTCGCCGAAAGCAATCTCCCGGTTCGTAACGAAACGAATAGTCCGGCCGTTCGGGGTTATAATCTCTCGAATGAAGCTAAGGTCAAATCCAAGCGTGCCGGGGATCTGTATTCGGCCCACGCTCTTCATCTTTTCAAGAGCATTTCTCAGTCCGTCGTTCTGCCCCTTCGCGAATGCCTGTACCAGGATTTCTCTGTCTTCAGGGTCTGAGAATTCGTAAATCATGATTTTTACGCCGAAATTTCTCCCGAGCTGAGTGCTTGTGCCAAAGGCAGTGGCGTCGATGGTTTCGGTACTTCCCCTTTGCCCGAACCCAGGCGCAGTAGCGATCATAAGCAGACCAATCAGAAGCGAAATTCCAGTCGGGAAATGTAGACTTCTTACGCTAGTGCGCATGCCGTCCTCTCCTGTCGCGCAGCGTCTCTAACCTATAAAACGCCGCCAAATCCTTAAAGATGCTAAGGGACCTTGGACAGTGGCGACACTGACAGAAGTTACAGTCACTCCAACCCGAATGAAGTTGAGGCTTTCAGTTGCCAGGTAAGCAGCAACGGCCCGTGAATGGGGCCCGCGTCCGAACTGGAAAACTGCCCGCAATACGATAAGAAAACTAAGTTCTTCCCAAGACCACTTGTCCTCCTTCGTGCTCGGAGGCATCCATCCCGATGTGATCAGGCATGCTGTTGACCATAAATGCCGAGAGCGTTTCGGCAACATCTGAGGACACGTATCTCCCCTGGTCAAGAGAGGCCAAAATGTCCACACCATTGACTTCCCCCCACTCTTCGCGCATGGGATCATACGACACTTTCCGACTCCGGGTTTGCGGTTGAGGACGGCAGAGCCAGCAAAGCGGAGCCGGCCTCGGCCGCCCTAATCGCTGTAGCAAACTCGTACTCCAACTTCCCACGCCACGTCTTCGGCCTTACGCCCTGCCGCCAACTGCTTCAGTGCCCCGATCATCTGGGCTTCCGTGTGCCGGTTCTTCGACATACGCTCTTTCCCTTTCTTTTGCTGAAATCATACTCAGCGTCGTCCTGAGAGAGGGGATCGGGTCACAACGTTATGGTGATGACTGGAATCTGTCAGTAATACGCCACATGGCTCAATGTGACTAGCGAGTCCGCGGTATTGCCAGAACTGTGCGCGCCAGCTGCTGGTAGTTTTCACAGTGGCATTGTGTGGCGTCTCGGTCAACTATCTTACTTATCAATGCGCCGAGTAGTTGTTGATCTTTTTTTCAGCACACGCATTGTTCCTGATATAGACCTCGCTTCGCCGCGGGACCAGGAAACACTCAAGCGGTTGGCGCAAACCGCCACTGGTCTGACTGAATACATTGTCGAGGTGACGGGCTTTGCCGATTCAACCGGAAGCGCTGCTATGAATACGAAACTGAGTGAGGACCGGGCCAAAGCGGTGATTACTTTCTTGATGCAGCAGGGTAACGTGCCAATTCGGCATATCGTGGCACCTGGCGCAATGGGCGAATATGGAGCAAAGGCACCGAACGAGACGAAGGCCGGGCGGGCCGAGAACCGTCGGGTTGAAGTGAAAGTCCTGGTCAACAAGGGCATCGCCCGATAGCTAACCCTCAAACAGTCAAAAAGGGGAATCAATGGCACGCAACCAACTGCCGACGGAACGGAGGTTGCGCAAGACGCGATGCCGGCAGGGTGGATCCACTTTGTTCTCACAGTCCGTGCCTCTCATCTTCCTACTTCTCTTGGCAATATCCTGCCCCCCTAACTGCGCGGGATATTCCGTTCTTACGCACGAGGCCATTATCGATGCGGCGTGGAAGGACAACATTGCCCCCCTGCTCTTGAGCCGATTCCCCCACGCCACTCCAGAGGAACTACTGCGGGCGCATGCCTATGCGTACGGTGGCGCGATTATTCAGGATTTGGGTTACTACCCGTTCGGCAGTCAATTCTTTAGTGACCTTACGCACTATGTCCGAAGTGGTGATTTTGTACTTGCCTTGATCGACGAATCAAGGGATTTAAATGAATACGCATTTGCGCTGGGCGCTCTGTCGCATTACGCTGCCGACACCTCGGGCCACCAACTTGCCACGAATCTAGCGGTTGCAATTATGTATCCTGGTCTGGCAAGGAAATATGGGCCCATCGTTACCTATCAGGAAAAACCATCTGCACACATGAAGGTGGAATACGGCTTCGATGTGGACCAGGTCGCCGAAGGGAACTACGCACCTAAGGCCTATCATGACTTTGTTGGCTTTGAGGTTTCAAAGTCTGTGCTCGAAAGAGCATTTGCCAGAACCTATTCCCTCGACATGTCGAGTGTCTTTTTCAGCCTCGATCTATCCATTGGCAGCTATCGCCACGCTGTTTCAACTGTGATTCCACGCATGACCAAAGTGGCATGGCACCTCAAAAGAGATGAGATTCAGAATAGCCACCCCAGCGAGACTAAGAAGGAATTCATCTACAACATCTCAACTTCGGGGTACCGCAAGGAGTGGGGCCACATCTACGAAAAGCCAGGTTTTGCCGCCCGCCTTAAGGCATTTTTCTTGCGCTTGGTGCCAAAAGTTGGCCCGTTCAGCGGCCTCGCGTTTCATCCACCCACACCGGCTGTCGAACAGTTGTACATGAACAGCTTTAACGAAACCTTGGACCACTATCGAGCGCTCCTGCTTGCGCACCGGGAAGATCGTCTCCAGTTGCCCAACGACAATCTTGACACCGGAGCTGCAACCGGAGCAGCGACCTACAGACTCGCTGACGAAACGTATGCGAAGTTGCTCGACAAAACGAGTGGCAAGCCGGTGTCGGAAGCTCTGCGCCGGAACCTTCTCTCCTATTACGCTGATCTCGACAAGCCTTTTGCCACCAAGCGGAATTCGAAAGCTTGGCGTGAACTCATCAAGGAATTAGACACCTTGAAATCGACTCCCTTCGTCGAAATGTCTTTCTGCTCCAGAGTCACCTCTAGTGATTTACCCTTGGTGAGAAGGACCGAACCGTCCCCGTGCGCCTATTTTCATTCAGGAGTTGCCGAGAGAGCCAACTAGGACAAACGGCGCAATGACCTCGAGCGTTGCTGTGTCTTGCCGCACCGCCGATCTCAGTCCGTGTCAACGTATTCCAGTCACCGTCGAGCGCATGGAACTGGGAAAAACCCTAAGTGAGGATTTCGTCGACTTATCGTCCAGCCGATAACTCGTTACGCGCTGGCCATTAAATAAAAGAAATAAGTGTCGCGCTGGTAGAAGTAAAAGCTTCAAATTAATTCAGTAGGCCAATCTCTTCCACTTTTCCTGTTATTTATAGCAGTACCCATGCTGGTATTTTTGCCCATAAGCTGATTAGGCAATGTATCAGGAGAAAGAAGGTGTTCATCCTGGGAGGATTCATTATGGCGCGACTGATTCAATTTTATGTCCCGCAGAGTTTCAAAGCCCCGAAGCGCCAATGGGTTCCCTTGGAACAGCGTGGCAAGATCATCGCCTTCCGAAGCGGCGTGATAAAGAAGTCTGCCTAAGTTCGAATGAACGCAGAGGGTGAGCTCCCTGCTCAGTCATGTCGTAGAATGGCAGGCGGTAGATGGTTTGTCCACAGAGACTAAAACGCAAACCTCAGAGCCAACTGCCCCACGCGAGAATTGACAGAAGTGCTATTGATCACCCCGAATGTCGGTGAGGTGAAGTTGGAGTCGGGATTCCCAAACTGCTTATGGGTAGCCTTCAATTTCGTGTGGAATTCTACAACGCGGGTTTGATGACACTTGCGCACGCTCGAAGCGCATCGCGAGCCGAAGATGCAGCTCGAGACGAAGAATTTCCGTGATATGGATGGTTATTTCCGGAAGACTAACTGGCTCGAAATCTTGTTTGCTCGCTTGGAGTTCATACTTGCCGGGCGGTAGGAGTGGGAACCCGAACCTCCCGTTCTCGTCCGAGGTGGCCGACGCCGTCTGGTCGAAGGTGCGACCCATTAGCCCAAACCAAAGGCAAACACTCCCGAACCAGACGCAGCATAGACCGGATCGCGGGAGAGACCACAAGTTCGAGCCGATCAACACCGGTAACCCCCATACTGATAGGGAGGCTCTAGTGCTCTAGCGCCACCCACTTGTGCGGAGCGAATCCTATGGGGTAACTGCTCAGCGTAAACCCTGCGATGTTAATCCTCAACGCCATTTTTGACAACTGGCACGGCCACTGGTGTCGGCCACCTGGCCACGGCCACGGCCTGTAAGTTCTGACAGATTGGGATCGCCTTACGAGTGAGGCAGACTCTTCACAATGCGATTACGTCAAGGTGACAAAAGAAACCCGACTGCCCGGCACCAACCCACTCAACTTGGCAGGGCCTTAGTGTGTCTCTTCCGTTGGCGCGCCGGACCACCTATTCCAACAAGTTCGCGGGCTGGCCGGTACTGGGCATACCTCCTTGCCCAAGGCCGACGTGAACACTGGGAACCGCGCAAGCTCGTGCTTTTGCTAGTGGGGTGCTTACTGCCCTTCCAAAATCCTGCCCCTGCGCAGGTTAGGGAAGTCCGGCGCGTTCTCGTCTTCAACGACTTTGGGTCGATGTCGTCACCCGGCTTTGCTGCCGTGGATCAGGCGATCGCAGCTGGTTTGGAAAAATCGCCGTACCAGATTGAGTTCTATAACGAGAATCTGGAGGCAACTTTGTTTCCAGAAGAGGCTTCCCAACGCCAGTTTCGAGAGTGGTTCGCTATCAAGTATCGCGATCGCAAGCCAGACGTGATCATCGCTGCGGGGCAGGCATCTCTTAAATTCATGGTCGAATCGCACGAAAAGGCTTTCCCGAACACCCCAATCATCTTCTGCGGAAGTACAGAGGAGATGCTACACAAGCTGAAGCTCGACTCTTACTTTACCGGTGTCTGGGCAGTGGCGCAGCCGGAGAAAACCCTAAAAGCGGCGCTGCATTTGCAACCTGCAACCAAGCATGTGGTAGTAGTGGGCGGTGTGGGAACCTTTGACCGGGACACCGAGGGCATCGTCAGGAAAGGTCTGCGCAACTACGAATCCACACTTGATTTCACTTATCTTACCGATCTAGACGTGGCCACGCTGCTCGAGCGGCTTAGGCACCTGCCGAGTAACACAATTGTTTTCCACACCTCAATTATGCAGGATGCTAAGGGAACTCGCTTCATTGACGCAACTCAGTCAGTTCCGATGGTTGCCAGTGCCGCGAATGCGCCAGTCTTTGTCCTGGACGATGTTGATCTCGGCCTGGGATCGGTGGGTGGCGACTTGCTGAGCTGGGCGGCCACCGGTCAGCTTGCTGCCGAGATGGCCGTGAGGGTTCTCAACGGAGAGAAGCCGCAGGACATCCCTATCGTTAAGAGCCCCAATGTCTACATGTTCGATGGGCGAGCCCTGCGTCGCTGGGGATTTAAGGAAAGCAACCTTCCACCTGACAGTGTCGTGCTGTACCGGCAGCCCACTGCCTGGGAATCTTATAAGTGGTACATCATTGCCGGCATTGCTTTGATCGTGGTGGAGACGCTGCTGCTTTTCGGGCTAGTATGGCATAAGGTGAGACGAAGGCGGGCGGAACACAAATTGCGTGAGAGTCAGGACCGGCTGGCGGGCATTGTGGGGTCCGCCATGGATGCCATCATCGCCGTCGACGAGGAGCAACGGATCGTGTTGTTCAACGCTGCGGCAGAGAAAATGTTCGGCTGCACTCAAACCGACGCCGTCGGAACTTCTATCGATCGTTTCATTCCGCAACGCTTCCGTCTGGAGCAAGGAGCACACCTACGCCGCTTCGGCGAGTCCGGTCTCACCACTCGTAGCATGGGACCGCTGGGTGCACTGTGGGCAGTCCACGCAAATGGCCGGGAATTTCCTATTGAAGCATCGGCCTCCCACGTCGAAGCCGACCGGAGGAAGTTATTTACTGTCATTATTCGAGATATCACGGAGCGCCGTCTGGCCGAGCAAGCGCTACGCGAGAGCGAGGAACGGTTCCGCCTGGTCGCAAACACCGCGCCTGTAATGATCTGGATGTCTGGAACGGACAAGCTGTGCAACTACTTCAATCGGCCTTGGCTGGAGTTCACCGGTCGCTCCATAGAGGCGGAGCTTGGCAACGGCTGGGCAGAGATGGTGCACCCAGAAGACCAGCTGTGCCGGGATACCTACCAGGAAGCCTTCGACCGTCACGAGCCCTTCCAGATGCAGTATCGCCTCCGACGTCATGATGGAGAGTACCGCTGGCTCCTCGATATAGGCGTGCCCAGATTAAATCCGGACGGTTCTTTTGCCGGCTACATAGGATCTTGCGTCGACATCACCGAGCGGAAGCTGGCCGAGGAAGCGATGGCCGGCATCGGGCGTAAATTGATTGAGGCTCATGAAGAGGAGCGTACCTGGATCGGGAGAGAGCTCCATGACGATGTCAGTCAGCGACTCGCCTTGGTAGTGATCGAGTTGGAACAATGGGGCCAGAAACACTCCAAGTCCGAAGTTGACATTCATGAACACATCGGTCACATCAAGCAGCGTCTCTCCGATTTAGGGAAGGATGTTCAGGCCCTGTCGCACCGCCTGCACTCCTCCAAGCTTGACTACTTAGGCATCACCGTGGCTACCAATAGCTTCTGCAGAGAATTCTCCGAACAACAGAAGGTAGAGATTGATTTCACCCACGAAGGTATGCCGAGAACTGTGCCCAAGGAAATCTCGCTTTGCTTATTCCGCATCTTGCAGGAAGCTCTGCAAAATGCGGTGAAGTACAGTGGTGTGCGGCACTTCAGTGTAAAACTCGAGGGCAGTTCGGCGGAGGTTAAGCTCACCATCAGTGACAACGGCGCTGGCTTTGACCAGCAAAGTGCCCTGAGTGGACGGGGCTTAGGGCTCATCAGCATGCGTGAAAGAATCCATTTGGTGAAAGGTGAGCTCTCCATCACGTCGCAACCCGCAGGCGGGACCACGGTTTATGCTCGCGTCCCGTTCGAGGCCGAAGAACGTCGTACCCGCTTGGCTGGGTGAGATGAAGCAGAGATATTTGAACAGCTGTAAGCACAAAATACACAGTAGCATTTGTCTCTGAGCGAAGGCCAATCAGGGCGATCTCTATGTTTGCGGTTGCCGAAACTGGAAGACCTTATGCCTTCTGCGCCCCCAGAGGGTCGTGCATCCGAGTCCTGGGCAAAACCGCGGTCCACAAATCTGTCCCCGACAAACCGCTCGCTCCAGAGAACAGCTTTCGCGGCGGTCGGTAGTTCGCTTCATGCATCCATCTTGACGACGTAGCCCGATGCGCCTGCACTGAAAGCGGCTTGCACAATATCTGCGGAAGACTCTTGGCTAAAAAATAGGATTTTCGATTTGGGGGCCAGTTCACTGATTCTCCTCGCGGCTTCGATTCCGTCGAGCTTCGGAAGTCCAATATCCGTCAGAATCAAGTCAGGTTGCAGTGCTTGCGCTAGTTCGATAGCGTCCTGTCCACCTGATGCTTCGACATTAGTTCTCAATTCCAGTTTGTCCTGAAGCGCGGAACAGATCGACCGTAGAAAAGGGTTCGAAGTCATCTACTACCAGTACGCGAATTGAGGATTTGGGCCAAGCAACCTCCGTCCGATCTAGTGGAACCCCAAAGCCAAAGAAAGGTTCCTGAATCCCAAAATGAAAACCAATCGTATAACGGAGGCTTACAGTCGTTGCGCAAGAGCAATGTTGTGCTCGTCCTTGAAGCGCAATCGTGGGGAGATGAGAGTGATCTGACTCTTTTACGGGCTACTCCGCCGGGTAGAGAAGAGTCGGGGAAACGAAGAGCTTGCCGACCAGCGCGGCACGAGTAGCGGGAAGCAGGTCGGTGCCGAGCCGGAACTTCAGTACGTATGCAGATGCGCCCGCACCCAGGGCAGACTTCACGAAGTCGGGTTCCTCCTCGACTGTCATGATAACGATGTGGGGGTCATAGCCGGAGCGCCGCAACTGCCGACCGATCTCAATGCCACTCAAGTCACCTACGGACATACTGAGGAGAAGAACATCAGGGCGCAGCAGGGGATAATCGCGCAGTACAGTTCGCCCCTCCCGCACGGCTCCAACAATCTCGTACTCGTCAGCCAGCATTTTGGACACAAAATCGAGCATCGCGGGGTTGTCATCACCAAGCAGCACGCGGGGTTTAGGCACGTCATCGGTTGTTACGACATCCGATTGGGCAGATTTTGTCAGGTTCGAGATCACACTTTGCCCCGAGCGGCCGAATTTGAGCCCGTCACTTACCTGTGATGCTAGCCGTGTACTGGCAATGTCGCTACTAGCAGAACTAACCGCAGGGCGACTGACATTTTGCTGACTTCTGCCTTCAGTCATGTGTTCGAAATCCACGAGGTGCCGAGCTGCGTCCTCCACTCACGATCGACAGACGGGACTACGAAAACCAAGGGTTGGACTAGGCAGACTTCGGTCGGGCGGAAACAAGATATTTAATGAGAAGGACCTCGTTGCCGTCTTGTCCATAGATGAGTTCGTCAACGAGCCGCTGCGCTAGCAGAACTCCGAACCCGCCCGGACGCATTCCTTGCTCTTCGCGAATAGCAATGTGGCGGATTGGGTCGTCGGTCGGGTTAGCGATTGCAGCGTGGGGGATCTCATCAAGCGTAAAGCCTGGGCCGGGATCAGTGATGTGGCAAGCTACCATATGGCGTGCACGCACGTATTCGATCTCGACGTATTGATTCGGGTCGAGTCGTCCGCCATGCTCGATCGCATTGAGAAGCATTTCGCGAAAAGCTGTGGCCACTTGATTCCTTTCCGGATCGGGCAGTTCGGCAATCTCGTTGAGAAATTGCACTAATCGGTCAGCCGTTTTTACATCGCAACGTGCAAGAAGCCGAATCAATTCCGGCGTTCCTGAGACGACTTCGATACCATCGTCCCAGCAAGGCCCCTCCGTGGCCAATCGAATCATGTCGGCGAGAGTGTCCAATGAGATTGGCTTAGAGAAGTAACTGAAGGCGCGTTCGCGCATCGATGTGATCACATCCGACGATGTGCCCTCGCAAGCGAGGATGATGAGACGAGTATGGGGACGCACACGGCGAATCTGGCGCAACAGTTCAATGTCCTCCCTGCCTGATGTCTTGTCGCTGGTCACAATCAGGTCGAAGGCTCTTCCCCTAGCCGTGGCAAGTGCCGCAAGATTATCGGGCACACTCTGCACGATCCAAGAGCCACGCTCGAGAACTCGCAACACTAGAGACTGGACGTTGGGGTCGGCGCCCACCAGAAGGGCATTCTTAACTGCAACGGGCCGCATCTCGGTGTTGGGAGCAGCACCCATTCATTCCCCCACGCGGTCAAGAGTTTATCGAGTAAACGAAATCCCATGCTAGGCGGAATAAAAGGACGACAGGTTCTAGAAGCAACTCATACAATAGAGTTCGGCATGGATGCTCCATGAGGGTCCTCCCTGAAACGCACGGCTTAATCTCAGGCTGACGAGCGACTCCTGGTCTCGGAAACTATCCTCGTTCAGAAGCATGACCTTCTTAACTGTCTAGATTGACAGTCGAAGGAGCTATGGCTAAAGCAAGGGATTTGGGGCCGCGTCAATAGTGATTCTTGCGCCGGCTTACGTTTCCCTAAAGATGATGTCAAATCGCCACATAGAAGGTACACTTCCAAAAAACCCCTTTGCGGTTGAGTTCGATGGTTGGCGTAATATTCCCTGATAGAGTGTGGCAAATCTGTGGGAGGCAATCTCACTCGTTGTCCGCGGGAGAGTGCAGTTGACGAGAGACGCAACTGTCCTCCATTAACTGGTCGTGGGATTGTCATTGAGATAACGTGAGAGCCTTAACGCCTGTATCTTCCGTCACAGTCTACAGCTACCCTGCGACTAGTGTCCCGCCAATCAGCAGTCAAGCAGGAAAATCCTTTGAAGTCGCGGCCGTCTTATGGCAACTCCCGGCCAGCTGTCACCGACCGAAACTTATGCCTTTCCTTCCCTCAGCACCTGCACTTTGTCTCCAGGAACGGTGAACTCCGCCAAACCGCAATCCAAACATACCGCAAGCTGCGGCCACACCCAGACGATGGGCTTGTCCAGACCTTCGAGCCCAGGAAAATGAAGCGCAACTTTGCTGTTAAACGTCTTCTGGTTGTACGAATTGCATCCCCTGCACGCCATGGTTCTCGTCCAAGGGTATCTTCTACGAAAGGTGCCGCCGGTGGTGATGTGATTCCAATCACGCCAGATCGGCCGAAAGATCACGTTGAGACCCATCGAGCCCAGCATCTCCACGAACCAATTGCCGCGGCACGTCCGTCGCGCTGCTTTGGCGCATCTTGGCGCACCCACGCGCTCCTCAATCCGCCCACACTATAAGCCGCGAATCCTCCAGATTGAGCCTTAGCGGGGAGGTGAAATGCAGAATTCGAGCCATGTCGTTCGCGTCCTCGTGGTCGATGATCATGAGCCCTTTAGGCGCTTTGTGCTTGCGACTCTGCACGAGAGAGCGGAGCTGCAGGTCATTGGCGAAGCATCCGACGGATTACAAGCAGTCCGAAGAGCTGAAGAACTGCTACCGGACTTGATTGTCCTCGATGTTGGACTCCCCACACTAAATGGAATAGAAGCTGCCCATCAGATATCCAGACTCGTTCCAACCGCGACCATCCTCTTCCTAAAGTCAGAACAATGATGCGGATCTGGTGGCGATGGCGTTAAGCAACGGGGCAAAGGGATACGTCCTCAAGCTAGATGCGACTCGGGAGCTTCTGCCTGCGGTGGACGCGGTTCTGCGGGGCGAGCGCTTCGCCAGTTCGAGCCTAACTCAAGACCGCTGATGCTGCAGTATGTGCCTGAGCGGAATCGAAGAGTTCCACACGACGCTGAAAAATGCGCAGCAAGATCAGCACTGCCAAGGTCATCACCAGGTTGAAGATCAGTTGCGCCCATGCCACTGCCGTGCCGGGTTCGCCCGCGAAGTCCACCACCTTTGCCGCGAACCAGCCAAGAAATGGAAGGAACAGCAAGACTCCGAACGTGTTGAAGCAGAGGTTGGCGAATGCTACCTGTCGCGCCGTTTTCTGCATCTTGATGCTGGCTACCAGCGCGGTAGCTGTTGTTCCGATGTTCGCTCCGATGACGATGGGAATCGCCGCCGTTGCCGGCAGAATTGACTGCTGCACGAGAAGTATGCAAAGTCCGGTCGTGATACTACTCGACTGAACGATCGCGGTAACGACCACCCCTGCCAGCACGCCCATCATTGGTGTGCTCGATCGACTCAGTACCTCCGTGAATAGCGGACTTTGGGCCAGTGGCTTCAGGGTGAAACTTACCAAATCAAGACTGAAAAAGATGAACCCGAAATAGAAAGCCGCTTTGCCCAGCACCTTGAACCGCGTCGGCATTGCGCTCAGCGCAGTGCCGAGAACGATGAAGAACGGTCCGATTCCGGTCAGCTTCAGCGAAACCAGCCATGCCGTGGACGTCGTTCCAATGTTTGCTCCAAGGAGGACGCCCAGGCTGGAGCGGAGCGTCATACTGCCAGTATCCACCAGTGCAACAGTCAATGAGGTAACGGCACTGCTGGATTGAATGATCGCGGTCGCAACAGCACCCAGTACCACACCCCGCCAGCGACTTTCGGTGAGGCGGCCTAGCCATTTCCGGAGCGTCTCACCACCAACCGCTTGAATCTCCCGACTGAACCCCTCTAGGCCGTACAAGAACAGTACGATTGCAGAAATGGCCGCGAATAGAATCCTGAGGTTCGACATACGTCAATGTGTGGCACTTTTCAGCAGCAGTTTGATTACCGTGAGTGGCCCTGTCGACTGTCAATTGCAACAGTGTTCCGCCCGTTTTGCGGCCCGTTCCCGTATTCCTGATGTCATAACGACAGTCGGCCTCGCAACGAGTAGACTTTGCGATATCCAACCGCTGCGATCTGCACGCAAGACAACAAATCGTAGAATGATGGACATGGAAACCGGCGAGTTCGCCGAGAAGACGCTTTTCTATGAAGGGAATGCAGTACGCGAGTTTTTACGCTGGCCTGGAAGGGCGAGTGGTCGTCGGCATTGAAGCCACAGGAGCGACGCAGTGGTTCTGGAATTGCTGGGAGAGTTGGGCATCGAGTTCCGGGTAGGACACTCAGCGAAGATTCGAGCACACATCAGCTCCGCCGCCTGTTGCTTTCACCTGCGCAAAAGAACTTCTGGGCCGGATCTTGGTTTAACAGCCGGTCGTATTCTTGCTGAACACAGCCTGGTTCTACATCGCGTCGTCGATCTCTAAGCCTACGAACCAACGGAACAGCAGCTTGTAGTTGAGCTGCTCCATCAACGGCCGCTCGCTGCGCACTGTATAGAACACCTGCAGCAACAGCTCGCAGTAACGCCTCCGGCGCAATCGAGGGCCGTCCCCCATGCGCGTACAATCTCTCGAAATCTTTGGACATCCCGGCCAAGACCACATCCACCAGCTTCCTCACCCCGCGCAGCGGATGATCGGCTGGAATCCGATTTTCCAAGGCCACATAACTGAACATCCCGGTTTGCAATTGCTGACCGTCGCCTCGCATCTCTGCTTCTTACCACACCGCCGCTGAGTATGGGCAGTGTTTTTTCAACAACCTCCTAGATTAGTGTCCATAGTTATTTATGGGATACAACACTAGCTAGCTATACTAGCTAGAGAATCCCAATCACTTTCTTTTGAACCGTTAGACGCAAGCCGTTCACAGACGTCCATAGCGTAACTTCCGTCGAAGACGAGCCGAGACTGGACAGCCACTGGAATCGAGTGTCGCCTCTTCGTATCAAGTGTTTGCGGGGACTGCCGCTAGGTTTATTGAAGTGTTTCGCTGGTTTGTCGGATAGCAGCAAGATCTTGCGCCACTACGCGTATTTTTGCTAGTTGTTTCAGACCCAAGACTTCTTTAGTTTGACGCTCAGCACCACTTCAGTTCAAACGCACCACTTTAGTCCAAAACAACTTTAGTTCAATCGGCAGCAATTCAGGAAACCGACGTTTAAGAAACCATAAGAGGAGAATAATAATGCCAGTCAAGAATCCGAAGGAACTCTTCGTGCTCATGCTCAGCGACCTGCGGCAGGGCAGCGAGAGGACAACAAAGGTTTTTCATGAACTCAGCGAAGTGGCGCAAGACCCAGACGTTAAAGAGGCTTTAGAAGCGCGGGTCTTCGTCTCCCAAAAAGTTCTCGATACCCTCGACCAGTGCTTCAAACTTATGGGCGAGCAGCCGCTAAAGCTCAACGGACGCCTATACGAGGTCTTTGCCGAGGATTTCCGCCGGGAACTTGCTGAGATACAGAACCCAACCGTTCGGCACCTCTTCATCCTGGCCAAGGCAAGCCACCTGATTCACCTTCGTATTTCTGAGTACAAGGCGCTGATCGCGGCCGCTGACCTGTCGGGCCACTACGGCGTCGGCGTACTGCTTGAAAGTTGTTTAGCCGACAAGCTCGCCTTCGTGGAGCGCACGAGGCGTCTTATCCGAAATATTGCTGCAACAAAAATAGCCGAGAAAATCACTGCAAGGTCAGTTGCATAGCGGCATCTTTCCGCCAAACTCAATTCGCTATGGCGCCGGGTACGTGTGGTCGAATCTGCGCGGCCCCGGCGCGATCGTGACCTGTTACAAGTCCTGGGGAGAAGGCGCAAACAGGAAGAAGTCGGGTCTAATAGCGAACTAAGAGTAGACGAGCTTGAGGCCGCTCAGAGCTCGTAGGCCCTTTTACGGGAATGAGCGAGGCTATTCCATGGTACTGGAAAAGTGGCTTTCAGCGATAAGACATCATTGCGGTCGCCCGTTTCGAAAATGCGGCGATGAAGAAGACGTCGAGATTCGGAGACGGTTGCAGGAGTTGCTTGACCGTGAAAAGCCGATCGAACAGCCCCCACTGAACTCCACGTAAAAACCATCAGGAGTTGATCGTCCTAGATGACGATCCACGGGCGACACTCATCAGCGGCGGCGAGGCGTCGGTATCGAGTGCTGCCACCGACAGCTTAGGCTCGGACACTGGATCGTAATAGGCAACTCCGTTATTCGAAAGACTTGCAGTTCTTTCTGAAGGAAGGGATTCAGATGAGGAAACGACTCACGCCCACGGTCCTACTTGCCGGACTGCTGTACACGCCAGTATTTGCACAACGAGTGGAAATCTTTGGAGGAGCGCAGTTCGAGCATCTACAGCCCAGTTATAACGCTGTGGGGTGGAACGCCTCATTGACTGGAAATTTCAAACACGTTTTGGGAATCACCGGTGACGTCAGTGGTGTTTACAATTCACGCAGAAGTAATTCTTCGGTTTATACGTATACTGTTGGTCCCGTACTCACCGCACGCCTACCGGTAGTTCAGCCCTTTGTGCATGTCTTGTTCGGTGGCGCTACAGCTTCCAGTGCAGGTGTGAACTCCAACGCATTTGCTATGCTTGTCGGAGGCGGTTTAGACGTTGGCCTTCGGAAGGGGATCGGATTTCGTGTAGTACAGGCGGATTGGCTCTTCACCAAGTTTAGCGACCAGACTCAAGACAAGCAGGGCAGGGTCTCCGCTGGCATCGTTATAAAGTTCTGAGGTTGGGCACCGCGAGGGCCAGGAAGTGGACATCCTCTTCGGTTGCTCAAGCCGACCATACAGTTACGCCAACAACTCGGAAGACCCGCGCCGCGGAAGTCGAAAATGTCCTGCTGATCAGTTCAGATTAATTACGGACCACAGAATCTCCTATTCGTTACGTACTTCGATCTTTTCCCCTTGAACCGAGATCTGCGAAGGGGCTGTGTCCGACTGGCTAACACTTCCAGGCCTTTTTGCTGCCAGTGCGAGGTCGAGTTGCAAGCTGTCGTGCAAGGCACTGAGCACCTCATGCTGCATCATGGCGACCTGATATCTCTCTTGTATCAGATACTCCGCTTCGGCACGCGTAATCTGATTGGCTCGGTTCGCTTGCATGATGCCGATCAAATCGGCGGATAGTCTCTGGGCGATCATGGACATTCCTTCTTCGTATCCCTTCAGCACCTCGGCAGGCCCGAGCGGGATAGCTGGCTGGAATGCGAACAGGCGTGCGATGACCGCATCGGGTTTGTGTTTGTTGCCGGGGGCCTGCTGTGGCAAAGGAGGCGGCTCCGCCGCTGGACTTGCTCTGGTCGCCCGGGATGTTTGGGCGACGGCGACATGTGGCATGAAAATCAGCAGGCTTACCGCAACAGCAATCAATCGGGATTTCATTTTCACTCCTGTAGCAGTTGTAGTCACGCGGCTCGGCACTCGATCCTCCGCATCAGATGCCTATGACAGCGACGAGTAACCGGCGGAAGGTGGTTGCGCTGACCCACAGAAGCAGAAGGATGGAAGGTATGATCCACATATCCCCCGTCGTGAATGCAGAAACGCCAGTCCCAATCAGTAATGTGGTCCAGATCAAGTCTTTGATGTGTTGCCATAGCGGCGATAGACGAACGCAGGACGGATCATGGGCCTTGATTCCACTGGCCGTCCTGCCTCCAACCCTTCTCGGCTGCCATGGCGTCTTTGCCTGTTGCTTGTGCCTCTTGCTTACTCTTGTGAGGCAAACATCGGAGTGTGTTGTGGAGAGTGGCGTCACAATCTGCATGCCTCCATTCGGGTGAACACTCATGCTACGGGGCTGCTACGGGGGGGAGAACTAGGAGTTCTTGCAGAGGAAAGAGCAAAAAGAGCTAAGTGTTGATAAAAGGGGGTGCGCAGACCACTTCTGCCAAAACCGAAAGTTTTGTTTCCACGTTCACGAACGTAGCCATTTTGTACTATCATTTTAGACCAAATGTCCAACTGAGCCCCGAACTTGATCCGTAGTCACTGCTAGAGAAGCCGTTTGGTGGGCGATTGTCCCAGTTACCGTAGAAGGAGACATTCCATTTCAAATTACTTGTCAGCTTGACGTAATACGTAGCGTTCGTGTTGAAACGCACACGGCCCAGCTCGGAGAGCCCTGGAAAGAGTGTAGCGGTTATGCCCAAATTGGTTTTACTGAACTTGAAGAGATTGACATCGGCAGCGATCGCAGCAGCTAAAAGATTTTGTGTACCTACTGGGACTACGGAGGGCTTGTAAGTCGTACTCTGCCAGGCGATGCCGCCGAGCAGCGAGATTTTGGTTCGATTGGTGTCTTTAAGATAACGGCCAAGGCCACCGCCAACTGTGGTCTGCAGCGTGATTCCCTGTGCGGAGCTTTGCAGAAGCCCACCTAAACCCGCGTAAAAGTATTTATTCCAGGGCAGCAGATGCCTGCCGCTGAAATCCAACGAATTTCGGGTGGAGGCGCTCGTGCCGCTACTCGAGGATAGATTGGAATTGTAGCGGGTCAGAGCGGACCAGCGTTCGCGCAAATATAGCGCCTCAGAGCCGAAGGTGTATTGTGTTGCCTGATTACCCTTGGAATAGGTAACCCCGAAACTTATCTCGCCGTTGAATCGCTGCCAGAACTTTTCAGATGTCCCAACTATTCCGACGATCTGCGAGCTCTCGAGTACCAGTTCCTTTTCTGGGGTCTCCAGAATCTGAATCTTTACTGGTTGACCAACGGGCGTTTCAGGAGTGTTGAGCATGCCTGTGTATACTGAGCCGTCCTCCGTATTCACGATGAACAACTGATTGCTTTCAAGACGGGCCACCTTCGACCATTCAACCGAGGTTGTGCCGTCGATGTAATCGAAACTGACGTACAGCACTCCAGCGTCGAGTCCCTTAATTTGGCAAGTCATGCGGTCGCCATTCTTCATGACCAGCACATCCGTTTTTTCTCGCGCTAAGAGCGGAGTAGTGCAAACAAGAGCGCAGATGAGGAGGATTGTTCGGATATTCATAGAAGCTCCGATTTGAGCTGTTTATGACAATCTGCCGTTTTTCCCGAGCACGATGTGAGCGTCAGAATTAGAAACAAAGTCTTCAGCGACGAACCCCTTTTTGGAAGACTGGGCGAAGCCGTTCGTAGTGGCCAGCGTTGGTGCCACACATGTTTCCAGCAATGCGAACATCCACTTCACCCCGTAGCAACGACCTGACGAAGCCTGGCAATCATATTCATGTGATCTTCACCACTGTCTGCGCGGTTTTTCCACTCACCTGTAGGCGTCAGCTTGTTGCTCGAGGCGGGGTCAGGATGTCGGGGTCCCGTGCGTCTAAGGGGGGCGCGATCTAGTCCGATAATGATCAATTAGGATATTTCGACACGCATGCCATCGAGAGGGCGCGTGGGGGCCAAAAACTGGCAAATCTCTACTCGTTCGCGCGCATGAAGTCCACACGTCGGTTTTGCTTCCAGCATTCCTCCGTCAATTCCAGAACAGTTCGGGTACAGTTCTCCCCATCCGCTGGAGAACACGATGCGATTCTCAGCAATCCTTAGCCGGATTACTCTTGTTTAACCGTTTCAGCACGTCTTTGCGAGAGGGCAAGGTTGTATGCCATGTCTCCACGGGATCAGTGTAAGCACCTAACTTGATTTGTACGTTCGGATGATCTTTGAGCCCCGCGGAGTATTCTTGATCTTGGGGCGCCACGTACAGCGGAACTGGCGACGAAGTTGCGACAGCAAGAAGGGGCGATCGAGACAATCAACATCACGGAATTGAGCTTCATTGCCATCTCCTTCAGAGATCTGTCTTTGCCTAGACACAATCATTGTCGATGGGGTCGAACAGAGAAGAACTGGCAAAAGTTACAGGACTACGTATCGCGGACGAATCAAAGTATGTACACACGCGAAGTTCACATTCTTCCAGCTCTAGAACCTGGTTGCGAAACCTCCAACCCCGACGCTTTGCCGACAAATCTCGGACCCGGTTCAGTGAGTCGCTTGGGCTGCAGCAACGCCTTCGCGGGCTTGATGTCGCTGTGGATAATTCCTTGTTCGTGGCTCGCAAGAGTTGTAACCCCATCACTCCGGGTTCTGGAAACAACGACAGGGAGCGGAGGACTGGTTTCGCTTGAATTTCGGATCATATAGGTGCAATCGGGATGCTGGAACAGAGGACACTTGCCAGGGAGGGGTTGGCCAACGCTGTTACTTCTGACAGGTTTGATCTTGCCGTGAGGAAGAGAGACTCTCTCTGAAAACTAAAAACCGGCTGTGCGACCACGGTGGCAGTAACCGTACTCGCACTGGGCTGGATTCACAGCCTCAAGCGACATCGCGACCACAATCGAGGCGGGGATGACCGATCAGCACGGAGTCCATCAATGCGCTGCCGCATCAGAGCTTCTCTTACCAGTCTCCTAATTCTGTATTCTGTTTCCGCTGTCACCCAATCAACTCTGACTTCTACTCACCCCAAAGTGGGGTTGGTGCTCGAAGGTGGTGGTGCGCTAGGCTTGGCGCATATTGGAGTGCTGCAGTGGCTGGAAGAGCACCGAGTTCCCGTGAGCTATGTGGTGGGCACAAGCATGGGCGGGCTCGTCGGCGGAATCTACGCGACTGGGCACTCCGCCTCCGAGGTTAAGGATTTAGTTGAGACCATAAATTGGGACCAGGTATTGCAGGGACAAACTCCGTACGAGGATCTGTCTTTTCGCCGCAAGGTGGATGCCTTTGAGTATCCGAACCGCCTGGAGTTTGGTCTCAAGAAGGGGGTGCAGTTTCCCGAAGGTTTCAATTCCGGTCAGCAAGTCATAATGATCCTCGACCGAGTCGCGCTGCCGTACTCGCAGGTGCAGAACTTTAACGATCTTCCAATTCCATTCGCATGCGTTGCCACGGATTTGGTCACATCGCAGAAATTTGTTTTCCAGGAGGGTTCGCTCTCGGTTGCACTACGCTCTACCATGTCGTTACCAGGAATCTTCACTCCTGTGCGTTGGAACGGACATATCTTCGCCGACGGCGGACTGTTGGACAATCTCCCGGTCGAAGTTGCCCAGAGTATGGGTGCCGATTTGACTCTGGCCGTCCATCTCCAAACTGCCAAGCTTGAGTCGACTGCAACCCTCTCTTCCTTGGCCGTGTTGGGTCACTCGGTCAGTGTGGTTGTCGCGGCCAACGAACTACGCAGCATGGAGAAAGCGGACGTCCTGATCTCCGTTCCGCTCGAGGATTACGGTTCGCTCGAGTACAACCGGGCGGAAGAATTAATCAAGCTAGGCTATCAAGCCGCGCAAGCTAAGGCTGCAGTTCTCAAAACACTTTCGGTGGACGAGGCAACTTGGCTAGAGTATTTGACGCAACGCGCAGCGCATCGTCGCACCACGCCAATTCCTCAATTCGTGCAAGTGGCGGGCACAAGTCCCAAATTGGCGAAGGCTATCGAGAACGATCTAAAGAACAATCTAGGTAGCCCTGTTGACACAGCTACCCTCCAGAACCAGCTATCGGACCTGAGAGGCGACGGTCGCTTTTCTAACCTTAGCTATCAGATGACCGATAGCGACGGCAAATCCGGTTTGCTCATCACGGCAGTTGAGAAACCCTATTCGCCACCGATCGTGCAGCCACTAATTCTGCTCGACGGTTCCAACTTCAATGGAGTCTACTTCACCATCGGTGCGCGCATAACATTTCTGGACTTCGGAAGCTACCGTGCCGAATTGCGGAACGATCTGATGATCGGCTCCCAATATGGAATTTCCAGCCAGTATTACAGGCCCTTCTCGGCGACCAGCAAATGGTTCGTTGCGCCCAAGGCCTTTGCCGAGTACCTGCAATATCCGATTTACCGTGCGAACGATTTCCTCGCAGAGTACCGCAAGACTTCCACGGGTGGTGGCCTGGAATTTGGATACGAATTTAGCCGGGTTGCGCAATTAACTCTGGGTTACACGGCCGCCTACCAAAAGTTTACGCCGAAGATCGGAAACAAAGAACTCCTGCCGACTGTCTCTGGCCGCTTCGGGGCCACTGCATTGCACTTTGTCCTCAACGAAGTGGACAATCCCGTGATTCCGCGCACCGGGCAATACGCAAACGTCAGCGGGGAGTGGGTGGACACCAGTCCTGGTGCAGCCCACAGCTATCCTTTGGCTGAAGGTCGCATCGCGAAGTTCATCAAAATCAGTGAACCCGCTTCCATCTATTTCGGCGCTAGTGGCGGAACGACTTTTGGCAATAAGCTCGTGGGTGTTCCGGCGTTTTCCTTGGGCGGGGCCAACACGTTCGCTGCGTATGGTGAAAATGAGCTGCTGACAAACCAGTACTACCTGTTCCAGGCAGGATATCTGCGTAAGGTCGCCAGATTACCTGTGTTGCTGGGTGAAGGGATTTACTTCAATGGAGTGTTCGAATTGGGTAAGGTGTTCGGGCCACCTTTCGGCTCACAAGTTCCGGGAGACGTCTCGGCAGCGCTGGTAATCAATACTATCTTTGGTCCGATGTCATTCGGAGGTGCTGTTGGTGCTACAGGACATCAACGAGTTTTCTTCAAACTGGGACGAGTTTTCTAATTCTGGGCACGCCTCTGTCGGCAAACGTCAAGTAGTTCGGTTATTTTCGAGTTGCCCGTAGTCCGGCCGTTAGCGGACATCCTGCCGATGACCCTTTGGGACCGCGCTGCCAACACAACCACAAATGGGAAAAAGCATGTTTTCCCTTCGTGGCATCGTATACCGGTCGGCAGCTTAACGACCCGACAAGCGTTGGCTTTGTCTCGGAGAACCAGCACGTGCGGGTAGCACACACCCTGATGAATGGCACACATCCATAGTCCGAAACAATGTCACTCGATAGGTCAGTGTCCGAACTCTGGCCTCCTGCTGCATTGATGTAGACTGCGCCATCAACGGTCACCCCTTTAAATGGATCCTGGACCGACTGCAGCCGCGACACATTGTAGCAACTGTAGCTGGTGTTACTCGAAGGACGCACCCCTGCAGGCAGGGAGCGGGGACCCCAGTGAATTGTTCAACCTGCCGAGAGGGCAAAGCACCCAGCATCGAAGCACCTCTCAGGCTCTCGCACAGCTGGGCCGTCGTGGAGGATCGCAAGTTGCAGCTTTGGAGACCGATATCCCTCTAGTTCAGGTTCGTGTGGAGTGGTTGTCGCCTGAATGTCATTTTTGGGAGTTTCATACCTGCCTCCCCATTGTTGGTGCTCGGCGCGCTCGTGCAAGCACAATTAGGTATGACGGACCGCCATGCGGTCGTGCCTGTTGGATTTGCCAGTCGCTCTTTTTTCCTCACTGGAATACGATTTTGAAGCCACTGGAATCTGCGCCACGGTGTCGGCGTCGCCAAGAACAGACATGGGGCGCGACGACGTGTGAGCAGTACGATGAAACGAAGCCAACTGATAGTAGTAGCGTGTCTGGTGTTTACACTCAGCATGTTTGCTCAGAATGACACGCCAGCATTCAGGGTGGAAGCCAGGAGTGCACTCGTCTGGGACAAAGACCTTCCGGAGAGCACCACATCATCCATCGTTTGGGACCCGCTCACTGGGAATGAGATACACAAACTGCGTTCTGCCGGGATCGAGGTAAGCTCCCGTATCGGATATGAAAGAGTCAGCTCAGGTGAGGTGGGCAAACTTTTGCACTACACGACGACCATCGCGAACCATACGGACTCTGATGTGGCGGTAAATTACGGCGGCGCCAGCGTTGACGGACACGTAGCTACGCCGCTCTGGGTTGCCCTTACTAATAAGGGCTCAAAGAAGCGCGATCGGAAGGATGTCTGGGAACTGAGGAAGATGCACTGCTTCAAAACTGGCTTCGCTTCGAGCAACAATTTCTTTTCAGCGCACGATCCGTCAGAGACTTTCACAGTTCGCGCACAAACAGCTATGACGATCTCCTCTGTGACCAAAGATCCACGCAACTACTCCGTCCTGTGCTCTCCGGACGGTTGCCACGTTACCGGTACACTGCGCTACTACATTACAGTCAACGGCAAAGATTACGTCTTTATTTGGCCCGGCAAGTCGGTCGTTTATTGTGGTGAGTAACCGGTAACGGGAATCATTCCTGCCCGGCCAAGTCGTTCTTGACCCTCGTCTACCCAACTGGTCTATGCAAATGCGGATCCGTCTAAGCGAGGATTCGTTCCGAAACCGTTTTCAACCAACCGCTACAGGTAAGGTCAGCGATGGCGACGTTTCACGTGCAGCTGCGCAAGCGACCGCGCCAGGGCGGCGTTGACGGACGCAACTTCCTCGGACGAGAGCTTTTCTTTTAGACGAGCCGCGGCGCGTTGACGTGCTTCCTCAGCTGCTGCTTCGTCGATGCTCTCAACCGCAACCGCCATGTTGGTCACGATGGACACGCGCTCGTTCGTTACCTCGACCAGGCCTTCACCCACTGCAAGAAAGTCATCGCGCCCATCTTTGCGGACAATCATTTCGCCCGGCACCATCTGGGTCATCAGGCGGACGTGCTGAGGCAGAACGCCCATCTGGCCGCTCACAGCAGGCAAAGTGACCATTTCCACATCTTGGGAATAGAAAGTTGCTTCAGGCGTCACGATTTCCAGTCTTAGAGTGTTGGCCATGTCTGACTCGGTTCGCAAGACCCGTCTTCGCGACGGGTCAATTCTGCTTGATCTCTTCGATCGCGCCTTTCATATAGAAGTTGCCTTCCGGCACGTCGTCGTGCTTGCCGTCGAGAATCTCTTTGAAGCCGCGAACTGTATCCGCGACCGGTACCTGTTTGCCCTCGCGGCCAGTGAAGACTTGCGCCACACTGAACGGTTGACTCAAGAAACGCTGAATCTTGCGAGCACGGAACACGGTCAACTTGTCTTGCGGCGAAAGCTCGTCCATTCCGAGAATCGCAATGATGTCCTGCAGATCTTTGTAGCGTTGCAGAACCTTCTGCACACCGCGCGCTATCTCATAGTGCTCCTGACCTACGACGTCGGGCGCCAGCGCGCGGGAAGTCGAGGCGAGGGGGTCGACAGCTGGATAGATCCCCAATTCCGCAATCGAACGTTCCAAGACGATGGTGGCGTCCAGATGTGCGAACGTGGTCGCCGGAGCTGGGTCGGTCAGGTCATCAGCCGGCACGTAAACCGCCTGGAATGAAGTAATCGAGCCTTTCTTGGTGGAAGTAATGCGCTCCTGAAGAGCACCCATCTCCGCAGCGAGGGTTGGCTGGTAACCCACAGCGCTGGCGGTGCGGCCGAGCAGAGCGGACACTTCGGACCCAGCCTGCGAAAAACGAAAAATGTTGTCGATGAATAGCAGTACGTCCTGATTTTTCTCGTCGCGGAAATACTCGGTAATGGCGAGACCGGCCAGGGCCACGCGCAGGCGAGCACCCGGAGGTTCGTTCATCTGTCCGTACACCAGCGCGATTTTGGATTCGCGCAGATTATCCTGCCTGATGACTCCCGCCTCGGACATCTCGTGATAAAGATCGTTGCCTTCGCGGGTGCGTTCACCCACACCGGCAAACACGGACACACCGCCGTGGAGCTTGGCGATATTGTTAATCAACTCCATGATCACCACGGTCTTGCCCACGCCAGCGCCACCGAATGCGCCAACCTTTCCACCCTTCAAGAAGGGGCAGATCAAGTCGATCACCTTGATCCCAGTGGGAAGCAGTTGTGGAGAAGTCGATTGGTCCACGAGCGGGGGCGCGGGCCGATGGATGGGATAATATTTCTCGGCCTCGACAGGTCCGCGCTCATCCACCGGATTCCCTGTCACATCGAATACCCGGCCCATCACCCCATCGCCGACGGGCATGGAGATAGGCGCGCCATTATCCGTAACCTCGAAGCCGCGCTTCAGGCCTTCGGTGCCCGACATCGAAATTGCCCTTACCCACTTGTCGCCAAGATGCTGTTGCACCTCGAGCGTTACTTTTGTGGGTACGTTCTGAACCTTACATTCACAAGTCAGAGCATTATAGATTCCGGGTAGTGCTTCCGGAAATTCGACGTCCACGACCGGACCGAGGATCTTTACAATCTTGCCTGTGTTCATATTCATATCCAGTTACTTCGATCTGAAATCCACTTGATTCCGTCTCATTCGGACTGCCCGCCGGCAATCTCCAACAATTCTTTTGTAATGTTGCCCTGTCGTAGTTTGTTGTATTCAAGGGTCAAGTCCTTGATAAGGTTCTCGGCACTGTCCGTAGCGTTTTTCATGGACACCATGCGTGCACTTTGTTCGCTGGCTTTGGCATTCAGCAACACTTGGTAGACGTAAATGTCGAGATAGTGCGAAAGCAGGTAGCTCAACACGAATTCGGGGTTGGGCTCAAAGAGGGATTCGGTGGTGTCGGTGGAGAGTTCCTCTTCGGATCTGACTCCCGGGATCTTTATCGCTCTGACTTCGCCTACGGGTAGAAATTCCAGGCAGAGCGCCTGCTGGGTTAGAGTGTTGACGAAACGTGTGGCGATAATCTGAACCTGATCCACTGTCCGTTTCAAAAAGAGGTCGCGGGCAAACGCCGAGATCGCGCGGGCTTCAGAAAATTGAGGAGTATCTCCGTAGGCGAATTCGGCGACAAGTTGTCTGCCGGTGCGAGCGATAAATTGGGCAGCTTTACGCCCTGCAGTAATGAAAAGCGTTGACTTCGGATCGGATTCCGCGGCCAGTCGAAAGATGTTACTGTTGAGGGCACCACATAATCCCTTGTCCCCACCAACCAGAATGATGGCTCGTTTACGGACTTCCCGCGATTCGAGTAGTGGATGGCTGAAATCTCCCATTCGAGTTGTCGCTTCCCGCTGAATGCGGTACAGCACCTGTACGAAGGGACGTCCGGCAAGGGCAGCGAGTTGCGCTTTGCGCATTTTTGACGCTGCCACCATTTGCATCGCCTTGGTAATCTGCGCAGTACTACTGATGGAGCGTATACGCCGTCGCAAGTCGCGTGGGCTGTTCATTAATCAACCGTCCCGAGTTCCAGTTCCCGCAAGTTCAAATCAGAATGCCGAGAACTGAAGGAGACTTCATCTCCACGTTTCCTTGAACTGATCGATGGCTGCTTTCACCTCGGCAGCCAACGTTGCGCTGAGAGCTTTTTCCTTTGTAATTCTGCCGAGTAGCTCTGGCTTCCGGGTACTCAGATATTCCGTCAATGTGAGTTGGAACTCCTTGACCCGCTCCACCGGCACATCATCCACGTACCCGTTCTGGACCGCCCAGATCACCGACACCTGCGTCTCGACACCGATCGGGCTGTATTGGGGTTGCTTAAAGATTTCCATAATGCGCTTGCCGCGATCGATCTGCGCTTGGGTTTTTGCATCCAGCTCCGAACCGAATTGTGCAAAGGCGGCCAACTCGCGAAATTGGGCGAGGTCACCTTTTAGCTGGCCCGCAACTTGCTTCATGGCTTTGAGCTGCGCCGCCGAACCGACACGTGAAACCGATAGACCCACCGAAATAGCCGGGCGCACACCCTGATAGAACAAGTCCGTTTCCAGGTAGATCTGTCCGTCCGTAATGGAGATTACGTTAGTGGGAATGTATGCGGAAACATCACCGGCCTGCGTTTCAATAATCGGCAGAGCAGTGAGCGAGCCATTTCCATACTTCTCGCCCACACGGGCTGCGCGTTCGAGCAGTCGACTGTGCAGGTAGAAGACGTCGCCGGGATACGCTTCACGCCCAGATGGCCGTTTGAGCACCAGTGAGACTTGCCGATACGCGACTGCATGCTTGGACAGATCGTCGTAGATGATCAACGCGTCCATGCCGTGATCCATGAACCACTCACCCATCGCAGCGCCTGCGAATGGCGCTAGGTACTGGTTGGTGGCGGAGTCCGATGCCGATGAGGCGAGGATAATCGTGTAAGGCATCGCTCCGGCTTGTTCGAGAACGGTGATGATGCGGGCGATATTGGATTGCTTCTGACCGATCGCAACATAGATGCAATAGAGAGGACGGTAGTCTTTGTCGCCCACCTCCTCGGCCGCTCTGTTTAAAGATGCCTGGCTGATGATGGTGTCGATACAAATCGTTGTCTTTCCTGTCGAACGATCACCAATGATCAGTTCGCGTTGTCCTCGGCCGATGGGAATCATCGCGTCAATCGCCATGATGCCCGTTTGTACGGGCTGCCTAACTGGGCTCCGCCGGATAATGCCGGGAGCGATTTTCTCAACCGGGTAAAATACGTCACTCTCGATCGGCCCCTTGCCATCTAAGGGCTCTCCGAGAGTATTCACAACCCTCCCCAAGAGGCTTTTACCAACAGGAACCTGCAGTAGTTTCCCGGTCGTGCGGACTTCGTCCCCTTCTTGAAGTTGGGTGTAGTCCCCCAGGATGACGACGCCAACTTCGGTCTCTTCAAGGTTCAAGGCCAACCCGGTAATGCCGTGGCCGAGGTCAAGCATCTCGTTTAGCATTGCGTCGGTAAGGCCCTCAACCCTGGCCACACCGTCGCCAATTTCGCGGATCACCCCTACGTTCTGTCGGGCTGTGGAGGTCTTCAACCCTGCGATTTGAGCTTCGAGTTCTTTCAATAAATCGGCCATGTTCGCTTCACCCTAGTTCGTTTAAGTTTGGAAAATCGCCAACACCCGCTAGATGTCTGATTGCCCTCAGTTCGAGTTTGTGATGCCAAGAGTCTTTGCCAACGTCACTAGGGCCGCGCGCACACTGTTGTCGTAAACGTCGCTGCCGATCTTGATGCGCATGCCTCCGATCAGCACAGGATTTTGGGTGAACAATGTCGTCAGCCCCGGACCGTAAGCATTTTCCAGCCCCACTTGAACGCGGGACTGCAGGTCAGTTGGCAACGGTACGGCACTTTCGATCTTGGCAGCGTGCCGCTCGTATTCGAGCTTCAGCAACCGCAGGAAGTGTCGCAGCATTGTCAGGTAACCACGACGCCTTGCCTGCAGAACTCTCTGGACAGCCAGTCGAACGTAGTCTTCATCGATTCGTCCATCGATCAGACACAGGCGGAACAGTTGCTTCGCCTCGCGCACCGTTTGTTTGGACGTTTTCATGAGGTCAATTTCCGTTTGACGCTAGGCGGCTGTGGCTAATTGCTTCACAGTCTCCTCTGCCATGCGCCGCTGATCTTCTTGGGTCAAGATCCTGCCGGCAACGGTCGCCGTGGTCTGCACAATCAACTGGCCCAGTTCGCGCTTAAGTTCAAGAAGCATGCGCGCATGTTCCTGCGCCGCTGCCTCGCGCGACTTAATCAGGATCTGCTCACCGGCAGCGATTGCCTTTTGGGTTTCCTGCTGCTTGACTCGGGCCGCTGCGCCATGGGCCTCTTCAATGAGCTTGGTCGCCTGAGCATTGGCCTGCAGCAAGACTTGCTGGCGCTGAACCTCATTTTCGGCCAGCTCGGCTCTGATCTTCTGTGTGTCGGCAAGTCCTTGAGCGATCTGTCGTCGCCGCTCTTCCAGCATCTTGAGGATTGGCTTATAGGCAAACCGATAGAGAAGCAAGCAGACGATGGAGAAACTGATGATCTGGGAAAGTAAATGAGGCCAGTCCACGCCGAAGGTATTGGCAAGCTGCTGGATCTGTCCTTCGCTGTTCGGTTCAACCAGGCAAGCCAGAGCACTCATAGTCGTCTCTCACAGTGCGGGCGCAGACCCTTTTCGGTCCGCGCCGAGATCCACCCCTCACTTAACTAGGAACAGGGCGTAAAACACAATCGCTTCGGCAAAAGCAATTGCCAAAATTGACTGAACCAGAATCTTCGTAGAGGCTACAGGGTTCCGTCCAACCGCCTCCGAAGCGCTCATTCCGATCAGTCCAACGCCGATGGCAGCGCCCAGCGCCGCCAGACCAACATGCACGCTTCCGCTCATATGATTGTCCTTTTCTTTCCCGCCGGCTCCCGCGATTGAACACGGTCAAGCCGCCGATTATTAGTCCATCAACCGTGTGAAGCCACTGGTTGTACTTCCTCGTGCTGGCACATCAACATGGTGAAGACAGCAGTTAACAACATGAAGACCAATGCCTGAACCAATCCCATAAGTAGTTCAAGGAAATAAAAGGGGATTGGGACCAGCCACCCGAAACCTGGGACCAACTTCGACATCGCTTCCAATAGGTTCTCACCGGCAAAGATGTTGCCGTAAAGACGAAAAGTAAGAGAGATGGGCCGAAATAAAATCGAGACGACTTCCAGGCATCCGGCCGCGAAGAATACGACCACCATCAAGACTTTTAGCGGACCCTCGGTGTCCCCTTTGGGGGCAAATAATTCTTTGAAAAATCCGCGGACGCCAACTTCGCGAAACGACCAGACGATCCAACTGGCGAAAAAGACAAGGGCCATAGCCAATGTCATATTGACGTCAGCATTGGCGCCGCGGAATAGGGGCTGCTCAATCCTGAAGCCGTGTGCGGTTGTATGACCCCATCCGATCGAGCCTACGCCCGGAATGAGTCCCACCCAATTGGCGGAAAGGATAAAGATGAAGATAGTGGCAAAATACCAGAAGGTGCGCTCAGTCAAATGCGGCCCAATGATTCCGACCATGAACTTGTAGAGTCCCTCAATCAACCATTCCAAGAAATTTTGCGCGCCTCCAGGCACTTGCTTCATCTCTCGCGTCGCGACTTGCGCAAATAGAATGAGACTTATCGCAACGATCCAACTGACAACCATAGAATTGGTGATAGGGAAGTTGAACGGACGAGCGATCTCCACTGCCTTGGCCGAGAGGCCGTGTTCCTCGGTCTTCAATGGCTCGCTCGCCGGGTTCGCCTGAGATACAAGGTTTGCCTGCGTTGCCGCTGAGGCAGACCGTGACGTCGGACCCGTCGCTACACACAACGTAGCGGGTAGAGTCACAAGCATCACGGTGAGCCACAGCGTTCTCATAAAATTATCTTTGTGCAAGCCGCGCCGTTGACGGTGTTAGGTCGCCGCCGGTCGCCTTCTCATAGCCCAGTAGTGCGAAATACAACGCACGATCGAAGAACTGCGTCAGGGAGCGAAGCAGGATTACGCCTCCCCAGAACTCAACCGGTTCGTCGAGCAAGCACTCCTGCTGCATGTATCCCCACAGGTGTTCGTGAGCTATACAAATGGCCCAGTAGAGATTGCTGAACGGAACGCCCTGCTGGGCGCGCAGCATTCCCAGGGATCCATAGCGCTGCTCAATGGTCTTGTCGGATTCGGTTCCCAGCCAGGCGGTCAAGTCGCGATAAATTTCCAGCGTGGAGCGCTTTTGCTGCTCTGCTGGTACCGCTAGTACCAGCTGACTACATCTTTCGGAGTTCCTGATCTTCTGGATTACTTCTTCAGACATCCGCTCAGCATTACCCTTCATGTGCTCAATTAATTTGAGGGCACGCATCGTATTCTCCCCATCGAAGCGCGGATCTGAGTCGGTGCCCGCGGTACGTCAGTCAAGCAACGCAGACCGAAACCTTAAGGCGGCTCGCAACTCTTGCACATCAACCAGCGAAGGCTAAAGGCAGTGCTCGGATCTGCATACTGGCAGAATCTACAGTGCATCTTCTTGATGAGAGTTCATGTGCCTACAGTCTTAATAGAGAGGGCAGGGACTACACAGAGGCTGGATGGCGGGGAAGAAGCTTCAGCAACTGGCAGAAGTGGCAGTGGCCGACACTGCAAAGCAGCTTTAGGTTGATACGGCAGGTTGTCGTCGACGGACCACAGGCTCTCGTAGTCGCGCCCGACATGCAGCGGGGGCAGGTATGCCAGTTGGACCATCAATATCAAAGTTCATACCGATCATTAGCTGGCTGCCGACATGTTCGTGGAAGACGGCTCGCGGGGACGTGGTTGCCGGTATAGCAGTCGCTGGATTGCTAATACCAGAAGGAATGGCTTATGCGGGTATCGCAGGCGTTCCGCCTCAAGTGGGCTTGTATGCCGCGATGCTGGGCATGTTTGTGTATGCGATCTTCGGCACCTCCCGTCAACTCGCGGTTACGTCAACCTCCTCTTCGGCGGCGATGCTGGCCGCATTAGTGGCTCCGATTACCCTATCAGACTCTGGGCGGTACATGGTGCTGGTATCTGCCGCCACAATCGCAGCAGGTTTAATTTTCGTGCTGGGCGGCTGCCTGAGACTTGGCGCTGTATCGGAGTTCATCTCGAAACCCGTGCTAAAAGGGTTTGTTTTTGGCTTGGCGCTCACCATCATGGTGAAGCAAGCTCACAAACTCATGGGGATTCCGGGGGGGAAAGGAAACTTCTTTCACCAGTCATGGCATGTGATTACTTCAATCGCGGATGTGAACCCGTGGACGTTGGCTGTAGGGCTGGCGGCACTGTTGATTATGTTTCTTCTGGGATCACTTGCTCCCCGGGTGCCCTCCGCACTTGTAGTACTGGTACTCGGAATCCTTAGCGCCTCGCGGTTTGGGCTGGCACACCATGGTGTCGAGTTAGTTGGCTCAATTCACGCGGGTTTACCGACTCTGAGCCTGCCAACCGTTGGGGAGGATGCTCTGACGGATATTCTAATGGGCGCAATCGGAATCGTGTTGGTGCTGGTCGCCGAGGCATTAGCCGCGGGCCGCACATTCGCAACGAAGCACAACTACGAGATCGGTCCCAACCAGGAATTGTTAGCTATGGGAATGGCCAACCTCACGTCCGGCTTATTTGGCGGAATGATTGTCGGTGGAGGCATGTCCGGAACTGCCGCCAATGATTCCGCAGGCGCACGCACACAACTTTCGACCATAACTGCATCGTTGTCAGTAGGGTTGACACTGGCGTTCTTGCTCCCTCTATTTCGTAATCTGCCCGAAGCGGTTTTGGGAGCAATCGTGGTTCATGCGGTCGCTCACTTGGCCGATGTTGGCACGCTGAAGTACTACGCGAAACTCCGGACCGGAAGCATATGGGCTGCACTGGTCGCTTTGGTTGGTGTTCTCCAGATGGGAATTCTCAAAGGCCTGATATTTGCAGTGGGCCTGACTTTGATTGCATTGATGCACAAGCTCAGCTCTCCGCAAGATTCGGTTTTGGGCAGACTACCGGGGTCGGAAAACTTCGTGGACGTGGGACGATACCCCGAGGCGGAACAGATTCGTGGTCTCCTCATTTTCCGGCCGAATGGGATCCTATTTTTCGCAAATGCTAATCGCGTGCATAGCCGGCTACGTGAACTGGTTAAAGCCACCGGTCCGTCGCTCCGTGCCGTCATCATCAATCTCGAAGCCAGCCCGGCAATTGATGTTACTTGTCTTGAAATGCTCGCCCGTCTGCAAGGCGAACTACGCGAGTTGGGGATTGATTTCTACTTTGCGCGGGTCGCTGATCCGGTACGCGATTTATTCAAAAGAAGCGGTTTCGTGGAAGAGTTGGAGGGGCGCCTGTTCCGGGGAGTCGACTCTGCAGTCAATGCATATCTCAGTGCGACACACGGGATCTCGCCACCGTCGGAACTAGGGCTCGTTGTGGAACATGGATAACAGAGCCCGTTTCCTCCAGAAACGTAACCTTGAATCGGTTATTGAATTTCTTGGAGTGCGGCGTGAGTTAGACCCCACGGTGGAAATCAGCATCCTCCAAGTGCAGGGTACTGAGCGAACGCAAATCACTATTGTACTGAGAGTCGTTCGCGCCCTGCTGTCGGCTTGTTTTCTGTTCGCTCCATTTGCGATGGCGCAAGAGGAGTGGCAACGACCGGAACTCACTGGACCTCACGAGTTCGCTGGGAATTCATTTATCGTAGGCCCAGATGTGCAGATTCCGGCGAGCTCAGAGGCCGAAGTCAAACCAAAGCAGGAAAGAGCCTTTGTGAGTCGACAGCCCTTGGCTGCCGCGCAAGAGGAGTGGCCGCGACCGGACGGAGCCGGACCTCACGAGTTTGTTGCGAATTCATCTACCGTAAGCCTAGATGTACAAATTCCGGCGAGCTCTCAAGCTGAAGCCAAACCAAAGCAAGAAGGAACGTCCGGCAGGCGAGGCTCCTTGGTTGTGGCGCCTCTGCCAATCTCCAGCCCCGCTTTGGGTACGGGGCTTGTGCCTGTGCTTGGATACATATTCCCGCTTCGCAAGGACGACAAGTTATCTCCACCTTCCGTGGTAGGAGTCGCCGGCCTGATAACAAATAATGGGACACGAGGTTTCGGCGCGTATGGAGATTTGTTCCTTCGACAAGACACCTACCGAATCACCTCAGTTTATGTTCGAGGCAATCTCAACTACGACTTGTACGGCTTGGGCGTTTCCGCGGGAAACGCAGGACGCAAGCTACCGCTCGAACAGACAGGCCAGGTCTTTCGTGGAGAAGTGTTGCGCCGCATGGGCTGGGACTTTTTTCTGGGGGTGAGGTTGTGGACTGGAAGCTCGGTAATTTCGACCAGGCTCAACGACGGGATTGCGTCTGATGTCCCGCCCCCTCCCGACCTCGGAATCCACACAACATTGAGAGCCCTAGGCCTTCGATTGAACCGTGAAACTTCTCCTAATCGCTTCTATCCCACCAGCGGCACATTGCTCGACTTCACCTCCGACTTCTTCTCCCAGGCCCTTGGCAGCAAGTACTCCTTCCAGGCATACAGATTTATCTTCAACAAGTACGGGAGCCTGAGCAAGAACCAGGTCCTTGCTTATAATTTATTTGTCTGCGGGACGGGAGGAAACCCGCCATTTTACGGAAATTGCATCTACGGCGCGAACAATGAGTTACGGGGATATACGGCCGGTCGATACCTCGACCGTTACATGTTCGCTACGCAACTGGAGTATCGGCTGAGCTTGCCAAAGAGACTTGGCGCAGTTGCATTTGGAGGAATTGGAGAGGTCGTGCCGGGTGACTCACAAATCTTCAGGAGTAGTTACCTCTTGCCCGCCGGTGGCGGTGGACTAAGGTTTCAGGTAAGCAAGAAATACCGCGTCAATCTTCGTGCCGACATCGCCCGGGGCAAGGATACGTGGACCTGGGGCATGGGTGTCGGCGAAGCGTTCTAGGATAGGTTCATCAGTCTAATCTCCTAAAGGATCGGCGCTAAGACGATCAAATTGTTACTCAGCAAAAGACCATCCCGATCGAGTGCGGCTCAAACTGAACGGCGAGTGCCTCGCTGCGATCGGGTTGTCATTGAGGCGCGCCGTCAAGCTCAGATCAATAAATCGGAGCGTAAACGAAACGGACGCGGCGACTTCTTTCCCAACAACGTTCAGTTTGCTCAATACATGGCGGGTACAGTTCTCCCCAGCCCACCGTAAGAATAATCTGATCTGCTGAAATTCCCCGATTCTAGCAGGTTCGCTCCCACAGTCTCGGCTCTGCGTTGCGCAAGCGCTAGGGACACTCTGAATAAGGGCTCATCCTAAGTCGACTAACATCGGTGCTCAGGAAACCGTGCTGCCGGTTCGGGTCGCGGATGCTGGAGCCGGTCAGCACCGCCGTTGCAACCGCGCGTACGG
>Ga0210410_10000631_pt1 | contig 36902 bp, 29 predicted proteins | sample IncBWC4MmetaG_FD_161058 | JGI IMG/M metagenome (GOLD analysis project Ga0210410, IMG submission 161058) | Forest soil microbial communities from Barre Woods Harvard Forest LTER site, Petersham, Massachusetts, United States - Inc-BW-C-4-M | ecosystem: Environmental > Terrestrial > Soil >...
CCAGCGATTCCACGGTCCTGCTGCTGGGGGAGACCGGCACAGGCAAGGAGTTGATCGCTCGCGCCATTCACGACCGCAGCCGACGCAAAGATCGCACGTTTGTGAAGCTGAATTGTGCCGCCATTCCTACCGGCCTGCTGGAGAGCGAACTGTTTGGACATGAAAAAGGAGCTTTCACCGGCGCGATTACTCAGAAGGTCGGCCGAATGGAAACGGCGGATCAAGGCACTCTGTTCCTGGACGAAGTGGGTGATATTCCGATTGAGATTCAGCCCAAGCTGTTGCGCGCATTACAAGAGCGTGAATTTGAACGACTGGGGAGCATTCACACGCGAAGAGTGAATATTCGGCTCGTAGCGGCAACGAATCGTGACCTCGAAAAGATGATTGCGGCCCGCGAATTCCGAAGTGATTTGTACTACCGTCTGCATGTATTTCCGATCCGGATACCGCCTCTGCGGGAACGCAAGGAAGACATCCCACAACTGGTGAGTTATTTTGTGCAGAAGTTTGCCAAGCAAATGCAGAAGAAGATTGAAGCTATTTCTCCGGCCGTCATGAAGGGGCTTACGACGTGGGAATGGCCCGGCAATATCCGTGAGCTGGAGAACTTTATCGAGCGGGCCGTGATCGTCACGCGCGGCAGGTCGCTGGACGCGCCTCTCGGAGAACTCCGGAAAACGAATATGGTGGCGTTCCCGCATGCCGAGCGGCACAACGTCGAGCAAGTCGCTGGAGAAAGAACAGATTCGCAGACCGACATAACCAGCGTTGCTGACGAATATGAAAGAAGGCAGCGCGATCAGATCATTGGAGCGCTCACCGCATGCAGGGGGCGCGTCGGCGGTGCCGATGGTGCTGCCGCAAGCCTGGGAATGAACCGCACGACTTTCCTTTCTCGAATGAAGAAATTGGGCATCTATGCGAAGCAGTATGCTTGATCTCCAGCCCTCCTCGTAGCTTCGACATTTTCGACGGTTTCAACTTCTTCGACCTCGATGTTTCGGGTTCTGGCATTACTCTCCTGAAAATTCAGCAACTTACGGCTCCTCTCGTTTGGTGTGTGCCGTGCTTTATCGCGAATGGGAGAAGCAATGTTGAAGATCTCGCTCATTGATAACGCCAGGCAGCGTCGGGTGATTGTCGAAGGAAAACTCATAGCGCCCTGGGCAGCCGAGCTAAGAAGCGCGTACGAAAAGGCAAGAGCGGACCTTCGCGGTCGCGAACTCGTCATCGAGATGAAACACATCACGACGATCAGCCAGGAGGGAGAGAACGTAATCCTTGAGCTGATAAACGGGGGGATTCGATTCCGCTGCCACGGCGTGTTTACCAAGCACGTAGTGAGAGAACTGACTCGCCGCGCAAGCAGGAATCTGGGGATACGAGCGAGCGATTGAAACGGGCTCAATCTCAAGTTCGGGAAAGAAGCAATCGATACACGGGTCGCGAGGACTTTCGGAATTGAGGAAAACAGCATGCAAAACACAAGTGGATACGTCAGGACTGACGAACCCAATGAAATTCCAAGTGAAGAGGGCGCAGCTCAACAGTTGGAACAAATTCTGGCTAGTGGTCTGCCGCCTTTGTACAGAAGGGCATACCGCATCCTGGGCAATGCGGCTGACGCCGAAGATGCGGTTCAGGATGCTCTTGTCGCTGCCTACACACACCTGCACCAGTTCAGAGGGCAGGCACAGATCTCTACCTGGCTGACCACCATCGTGCTTAACTGCGCTCGATTGCAGCTACGCCGGCGGCTAAAACACGTCCAGGTATCCCTCGACGAATCCACCGAAGACCTGCAACCAGTTTCAGTTTCGGAGCGGTTGGCAGATCACCGGCCTAATCCCGAAGATGAATGCACAGAATCTGAGCTGAGTGCTCGCTTGACTCATTTGCATAGTTACCTTTCTCCCACTCTGCGCAGGACATTTCAGCTTCGGGACGTTGATGGCTTATCGATCCGCGAAACTGCGCAAATTTTGGGAGTACCAACCGGCACCGTGAAGGCCCAGTCAGCACGAGCTCGCAAGAGACTCAAAGAATTGATGTGGCATACCCTCAGGCCGCGGTCTCGCAGGCTGCCAAATCGACTGTTGCATTTCGCAAACTCGCCGGTTCATGCCGGCGCTCTCGGGTAATTCATATGGTCCGAGAACTTCTGGTGGAGAGCGAGCCCGATCGCGCAGGTGTCCTGGTCGAAGATCCGTCCGCACGCGGAGTGATCAAGGAACATTTTTCCGAAAGCTTCGCGAATGTTCGAGCCGCGCAACGTTGAGGGTGGAAATGAGTACCGCTTCGCGACAATACGATTGCAACCTTAGACGTCTCCAGCAACGTTCGAAAGAAACCCAGGGATTTGAGTTGGTTCTGATCTTCTCCTGGCTCGGCGCTCTGCTCAGTTGGGGGTTTTTGTGGTGGGCTGCCTTCAGACTACTTTGCGGCATGGTCCAACTTGTTCGGTACGTTCCGGGGTTATTGCCATGATTGCAGAGGCTTCCTATTCCGACAATTTTAGGCTCGCACTGGCCTCTGTGAACAACCGACCAGAAAGGACCTCTCGTTGGCCGGAACGATGGATGATTCACCGGCCGGACGGGAGCTTTGCCCTGTATCTCGTTAACTGGGGAGTACGGTCAACTGCAGATTTTCAGCCCTTACTCACCAGAATCCCAGAGCTGGCCGTTCCGCAGGCGGTCACTGCTCTTACCGCCCCACAACCCGCGAACGAAGAGAGCGGGTTTCTGGAGTGGTTGCTCCAATGAACGCTTCCTACTATTTCGAGACGAAGAAATGACCGAACCGGGCCACATTCAAGTTCGAGAAGAACAAGCGAATCGATACGCGAGTCGGGAAGACTTTCAGACGATCTTTAGTGAACACCTGAATGATCTCTATCAGCTTTCGTTTCTGCTGACGCGCGATCCCGCAAAGGCGGAGCGATGCTTTGTAAGTGGTATTGAAGATTGTGTCACGGGAAACCGTGTCTTTCGTGAATGGGCGCGTTCTTGGGCAAAGCGAACAATTGTCCAGAATGCAATTCGGGAATTGAAGCCGCGACCCAGCCATTCCAATTCGCCCCTGTCTGAAACCTTGCCCGACATTGGCCGACTCTCGGGCGGGCCAGGCGGACATTTCGCAATCGACGCTGTGTTGGGCCTTGAAGATTTCGAGCGATTTGTGTTCGTCATGTCCGTCTTGGAGCACTACTCGGAACACGACTGTAGCCTTCTCCTCGGGTCCTCGGCTAGAGAAATTCGGGAGGCTCGCGCCCTCGCTCTTGAGGAACTGATGGACTCAAGCCACGTGGAACCGCACTGATGAGAGTGTCTGATGCTGACAAATCAGGAACCCGATTGGAATATCGACGACCTAACCGACACGGAGATCTATGCTGCAATTCGCTATCTTGAAGCGGTACCAAGGACCGAGGACAAGCAGGACGCGAACGGCCAGAATAAAGATAACGGTGTCGCGATCTGCGTCTCTTTATACATTTTACTGTTAGGGTGCTTAGCCTTCGTGTGGTTCTACTGGAGGTGATGCGCGTTTCTGGTAAGGCCAGAAAATGAGATTCATACGGAGGAATCACGAGGCGCCTTCAGTCTTCATTCATCCGCTCACACTCAACGCTCGGCGCTCTCAACACTTTCAACAGGTTCGTCACCCCGCCCGACCCATGGTCTTGGACCAAACTCTAGAACTCAACGACTTAACTCAGAGTGACCTTTGGCATGAGCCTTGCCTTCCTCCAGGGGTAATGGCACAGACACTTCAAATGGAGATTGCAGCTATGGCCAACACTCAATCTCTCTCACTTCTGCCGCGAAATGCTCATTCTAGTCCCTTCGTCGAGTTGCGACAGTCGCTACCAAGTAAAGTTGCGGTCATCTCTCCATTCGCGGATCAACTCATGCACTTTATTTTGAAGTTTCGAAGCGCTGATGGAACTGAGTCTGACATCGAGATGGCGTTGCATGAAGCCCTTGCGAATGCTGTGATCCACGGCAACGGTGAGAACTCTTGCAAGCGCATTTACGTCGAGTGCCGTTGCTACATGGACGGAGAAGTCTCAATCACGGTTCGGGATGAAGGAAGAGGATTCGACAGCGGCGCAGTGCAAGATCCCACTTTTCTAGAAAACCTGCTGTTCACACATGGTCGTGGGATCTACCTCATAAAGACGCTAATGGACGAAGTCTCTTTCGAAGAAGGCGGCGCGGTTGTCATAATGCGAAAGAAATCTAACGCAAATTCAGCGGAACAGAGGAGACCATAATGAAGTGGACAATTTCAGCGTTCGTACTTGCAATACTTCGAGCCGGGGCCCTCGGATGCGTGGTTCTTTTGCTCTCAGGGCTCGGCTTGGCACAAAAAGTGGTGACCGCGAGGGCCACCATTCCATTCACTTTTTGGGCACAAGACCAGGAGTTCCAAGCTGGGGATTATGTCTTCGACAACGAGGTCCCAGGTTTGGCTACAATCCACCGCGAAGGAACAAACTCAGGCATTTGGGTCTCAATCATCCTTTATGCCGTTCCGGAAGAAAAAGAAACTCCCAGACTGATCTTCGTGCCTCGAGACGGAAAGTATTTTCTATTTGAACTCTGGAGTGTCCAGGGCCGGTACGTGGTTACTGCCGAATTCGAACATCGCGGCGAAGCCAGCGAACAACAACGTCAGGTGCCATTGACGATCGTCGAGTCACACGACGAATGACTTTTCGGAACAGACGGTCAGCAGCATCTCGGGAGGCACGAGGCAGCAGTAGCAACGAAAGATCCCGAGAAAGTTGACCGCCCAGCCATAAATGGAAAATCATAGGTGAGCGCAACGAATACGCGAGGGGCCGCGCGGAATCGGCTCGACTGAATCCTGGGAAGGTCTGCGACCATCTCACAGGTGGTGAGTCATGGAAAAGGCAAGTAGTGAAAGAGTGCTGGTAGTCGAGCCGGATGATGCATTGAGAAGTAGCATCGCCAGAGCGTTGAGCGATGCCGGATACGAAGTTTCTACCGACTATCGCGAAGGAATGAAGTCTGTCCTCAAGTTCAGTCCCGATGCAGTTGTACTGGGCGCTAATCCGCCCCAATTGGATTGTTGCGATCTTCTGTCCGAAATCAAGGGATCCGAGCGCACTCAGAGTGTCCGTGTGGTGATGCTTTCTCCCGGAGGATCAGCCGAGCGGACTCGCGGGCTTGATCTTGGCGCCGATGATGTGCTGTCACTGCCCTTTGATGCTCATGAATTGTTGTCTCGGGTGCGTTGGCAATTGCGGAACAGGCACGCCGTTGAGGAATTTCGGCAGCAGGCCAATACGATCGAAGAGAACCGCAATGCCGCCCGGCAGGTGGTAGCCGCGGTCAGCGAGGAGCAGCGGACACTTCGAGTTGGCCGGAGAGTCGCCCTTGCCATAGTGGGGGTTGCGGCTGTGGCTTTTCTGATCTTTTATCACCGCACTCAGCAACAGAACACCCGCGTTTATGCGGCGATCACTCGATTACAGACCGGGGCGCTGACAGAACAAGAACTGATGGACCGCTCGCGTCGCGTCCTGGAACACGTGCAAAATGATCCATCGCCACGAAGTGATTCCGAGAAGGTTCAACTTCAGAAGCAGAGCCAGGACCTTAGATCACAGATTGCAAGCAGCGGCACCCAGAACATCTCTTCATTGCAAAGTCAGCTAAGCGTGGTGGAAGAGCGCTTGCAGCGCCTTGAGGTTGGAGGCAAGATCGCGCAGACGATCATCCAAACTTACGAGCCCAGCGTGTGCCTCATTCATGTTGTAGTTGGCTTCCGCGAGCGCTCCACTGGATTGAGACTACGCTACGAAGACGTGACTAGCACAGGCGCACCTGTGACAGATGAGCATAGCAATCCACTCGTGGGCGTTACCGGCAGCGGTCCGGAGGTACACCTCGATGTTCTCGGCACCGGCTTTCTGGTTTCGGACAAGGGGCAGATCCTCACCAATCATCACGTGGCTGAACCTTGGTGGGAGAACGATGATTTAAAGGAGATGACGGACCAGGGGGTTGACCCAGTTGTTATCGAAATGACGGCATATTTCCCCGGTGCCAGCCACGGGATCTCCGTGACTGCAGAAAACATCTCGCCGGCTGCGGATGTAGCGCTCCTCAAGGGCAACGTTTCAGTACCGAAAATCAAAGAGGTCGCTTTTGCCGAAGGTGATCGCCCGGCCGTGAGCGGTGGGCCGGTCGTGCTCCTGGGGTATCCCACGGGGGTCGATGCAATTCTTGCTCGCAGTGGCGAAGAAACAATCCGGTCCATTGCGACTGCAACCAAAGGCGAGCCGAAAGCGGTGGTGGAAGAACTTGCACGGCGGCACCTGATACGCCCGGTTGTCACGCAAGGTCACATCGGCGACGTCCTGCCCGACAAAATCATTTACGATGCCCAAACGTCCACCGGCGGCTCTGGTGGCCCTCTTTTCAACAGCGAGGGCAAAGTCATCGGAATTAACTTCGCCATGGTGCGCGATTTCGGAGGATCAAATTTCGCCATCCCAATAGCCTACGGGAAGTCTCTCCTGAAACCGGGGGCACGATAGTCTTCGCCGCCAACAATCGGTCTGTCGCACCCTTTCAACACCTTCAACATATTCAACACCCGTGGTCGTCACTTCACTTTTAACTTGACAATTTAACTACTTACGACAAGCCGCGATTGGCATGACTCTTGCATTCCAGTAAGGCAACACCTATTGAAAGGTCAGACCAAGCAATGAAGAATCAAAACTTTCCACGTCGCGCACCAGGTGGCCCGGGCATTGAGCCGCGTTGGACACACGGCGCCAAAGTTGCCGTCGGTACGGCCTATTCGACCTCCAGCCGCATCTGGTACACACTCGATGCCGGTTGTGTGACCGAGGTCTACTATCCCACAATCGACACCCCGCAGATACGTGACCTGCAGTTTCTCTTCACGGATGGCGAGACCTTTTTCCACGATGAACGGCGGAACTTCGCCTCCGAAATCGATTGCGTCTCCGAAGCGGCATTAGGATTTGAAGTAACAAACCGGGAGAACGAAGGCCGTTATACGGTTCGCAAGACGATCCTTGGAGATCCGTACCAGAATTGCCTGCTCATTCACACGCGTGTTGAAGCACCACCTGAATTGCTGTCCAAGCTCAAAGTGTATGTCCTTTGTGCGCCGCACCTCGAAATCGGCGGCTGGCACAACAACGGCGAAAGTCTACACATTGGCGATAACAAGGTTCTTCTAGCGCACAAAGGAAATACATGGCTCGCGATGGGGACCACCGTTCCGTTCACCGAAGCATCTTGTGGATATGTCGGTGTGAATGATGGCTGGACCGACCTGGCTGACAACTATCGCCTCGATTGGCAGTACGAAGAAGCGCTGGACGGCAACATCGCCCTGACTGGCGGTCTGGATCTCTCTCACGGTGCTGAGTTCACAGTTGGGGTCGCCTTCGGCACAACTCAGCACGATGCACTGAGCACTCTTGGTCAGTCGTTGAACATTCCATTCCAGCGAACACGCGAAGCCTTCATTCACCAATGGGAGCAAACCTCCAAACGGTTTTCGCTCGCGTCGAAGTCCAACAACGCCAAGCTGTATGAACGCAGTGTGAATCTTTTGCTGGCACACGAAGACAAAACCTACTCCGGCGCGATGATTGCCTCGCTAAGTATTCCCTGGGGCGACCAAAAGAGCGATGACGAACTGGGCGGCTATCACTTGGTTTGGACACGCGACCTGGTGAAGTCAGTTACTGGCTTGCTCGCCGCCGGCGATACAAGCACACCGCTGCGCTCTCTCATTTATCTTGCGGTGTCACAACGGGAAGACGGTGGTTTTCATCAAAATTTCTGGCTTGACGGCCGACCATACTGGACGGGCATTCAGCTCGACGAGGTTGCGTTTCCAGTTCTGCTGACGTGGAGACTCTGGAAGGACAAAGCTTTGGGCAACTTCCTTCCCTTTGAGATGGTTCGTCGTGCCTGTGGCCTCCTCATTCGCGAAGGGCCGATCACAGCCCAGGATCGCTGGGAAGAGGCAAGAGGGTTCTCGCCGTCCACTCTCGCCGTACACATCGCGGCGCTAATTTGCGGAGCGGAGTTCTTTGATGACTGCGGCGAGCACACTACTGCGGAGTTCATTCGTGATTACGCTGACTTTCTTGAATCGCACATCGAGCCTTGGACTGTGACTACCGAAGGAACCCTGGTGCCGGGAATCAGCCGTCACTACATCCGCGTGAATCCCGCCAGCGCTCCTGATTGCGCCGATGAGGACCCGAACTGCGGCACTCTGGTACTTGCCAATCAGCCTCCTGGCGCTCGCAATGAATTCCCGGCGAAAGAGATCGTCGACGCTGGGTTTCTCGAATTAGTCCGTTACGGCATTCGCAGTGCAGACGATCCCATTATTAAGGACTCACTACGTGTCGTCGATGCGGTGCTGAAAGTCGATACTCCCTACGGTCCCTCCTGGCGGCGATATAACCATGATGGCTATGGCCAGCGCGAAGACGGTTCCTCCTACACCGGCTGGGGCACGGGGCGACCCTGGCCGTTGTTGACAGGCGAGCGCGGCCATTACGAGATTGCGGCTGGACGTGACGCTACGCCCTACTTGCGGGCTCTTGAGAATTTCTCGCAAGGGATCGGACTGATACCGGAACAGATCTGGGACGGGCCAGACCTGCCCTCAAGTTATCTTCGGGTCGGTGGGACAACCGATGCCGCGATGCCGCTGCTTTGGGCGCATTCCGAATACGTCAAGCTGCATCGCTCTGCTGCCGACGGGCGAGTGTTTGATTTAGTTGAAGCTGCGTACGAGCGGTACGTCCAAGGAAGTGGCGAACGCAAAAGAATGGAAGTCTGGAAGTCGAATCGTCAGGTCCAAACGGTACCAGCCGGCACGCTCCTGCGGATACAAGCGAACTCTCCGTTTCTCTTGCATTGGACGAGCGACGACTGGCAACTCTCGGAAGATCTAAGGTCACAAGGAACAGCGATTGGGATTGAGTTCGTAGATATTCCATTGCCCAAGCAGCAGAAGAATCCGATTCAATTCACCTTCCTGTGGCTCGACGAAGATCGTTGGGAAGGCGAGGACTATACGGTGAAGGTCCTGGAGCAGGACACGGCAGACCGCAGCAGCGCGAATTCCTTGCGCAAAAGAGAAGCACGGCGTAGGCATGTGACCACCGTCGGATAAGTTAGGCTGCCATCGAGGTGAGATTCCTGCTTACGCTGTCATGCAACGGGGTTCGACGGCCTTGCATTGCGTCCGGTGTAATTCTTCCAACTCGACCAATTCTTCGATGGACTGTGCCTGGATCGAGAGGCTACAGCACACACATTTCGATTCCAGGAAGAATAGTTCGTTCTGCACCACCGGATTCCGGATGAAATCGGACTCTTCAAATTCCATACTCCATTCCTTTGACAAATTAACAATGAAGCGAAGGCGGGTGGCTTTGTTTCCGCTATTTGCTCGCCTCAGTGGAATTGACGCAACTCGATTGCCGAATCACGGCGTGCAGACTTCGCTCCTCTGCCCGCGTTTCTGCGACGATTAGGGCATAGCCCGCTAGCTTCTGTGCGAATCCGGCTGTCGAGAATCGGCTTTCTCGACACTTTCGACCCCTTCGACAGTTCTCGTGCTGCACTGCCTGAAAACTTCCTTCAATTGGCGGTACTTAGCTTCGTGTCCGTTTTGGTATGCGATTTGCCTTTGGAGAAGGGTGCAATCGCGTGACTGACGCGCCTGAATCGACAAGACGACTCTTGGGCCACATTTCCCCCCAACCGAGCAGCGTCCCGATTCAGGCGCGCCAGTGACGCGATTGAAAACAGAAATTCAGTAACTCGATTGAGGGGAAAAAGATGAAGCAAATCTCTACAGCTCTAGTTGGTGCTGTGCTCCTGCTGAATGCACTTGGTTGCAGCAACGGTAAGGTGCGGGCTGCGGCGCCGCCGCCACCACCGGTGGTCGAAGTCGCACCGGTCATTCAAAAGGATGTGCCGGTTCAGGGCGAGTGGGTGGGAACGCTCGAAGGCTACGTCAACGCGCAGATTCAACCTCAGGTAAGCGGTTACCTGATTCGCCAGGATTATCGCGAAGGGGGACTGGTCAAAAAAGGTCAGCTCCTCTTTGAGATCGATCCGCGTCCATTCCAAGCTGTGCTTGATCAAGCCAAAGGACAATTGGCGCAGGCGGAGGCGCAGATGGCGAACGCGGAGCTGAACGTGAAGCGCGATATTCCCGAAGCGGAAGCCCACGCCATTCCGCAGAGCCAACTGGATACTGACACTCAGGCGCTCCGCGCGGCGAAGGCCTCCGTCGAGGCCGATCAGGCCACTGTAGAACAAGCCACGATAAACCTCGGCTACACCAAGGTCACTTCCCTCATCGACGGAATCGCCGGCATCAACACTGTGCAGGTGGGCAACCTAGTGGGGCCGTCAACGGTCCTCACCGCGGTTTCGCAGGTAAGTCCGATCAAAGTTTATTTCCCCATCAGCGAACAGGAATACCTGCGCATGGCGGACGGCGGGGCTCCAGGCAGCGTGGACTTTCTGACGCACGCTTCACGGATCCCGTTGAAGTTGACTTTGGCCGACGGCAGTACGTACCCGCATCCGGGCAGAATCATCTTCGCGGACCGCCAGGTAAACACGCAGACCGGAACCATCCAGATCGTAGGCGAGTTCCCCAACTCCAAGAATCTATTGCGACCAGGCCAATATGCACGCATTCAGACTCCTACCGGAAACATCACGGGAGCGCTGCTGGTGCCACAGGCGGCCGTGAACCAGCAGCAAGGAACCTATCAGGTCACAGTCGTCGGCACCGATAACCGCGCGCAGCTCCGGAAGGTGGAGGTCGGGCCGAGAGTGGGCACGCTCTGGGTGATCACAGCGGGCCTGGAGCCAGGAGAACGCGTCGTGGCGGTTGGCGCAGAGAAAGCAAAAGAAGGCGAACTGGTGAATCCCACGCCGTACAAAGAAACCGAGGAGCGCTAATCATGGCGAACTTTTTCATTCGACGGCCCATAGTCGCGATCGTGATTGCGATCCTCACAGTCATAGTCGGCGTAATCACAATCGTCACCTTGCCGGTCGCCCAGTTCCCGCAGATCGCTCCGCCTGAGATCAGACTGCAAGCCAACTATCCAGGTGCAGACGCACAGACTCTCGAGCAAGCTGTTGCCACACCCATCGAGCAGCAGGTCAGCGGTGTGGACAACATGAATTACATGTACTCGCTAAACGCCACCGCGAACCAGCAAACCCAGTTGCTCGTCGATTTCGATCTCAAGACCGATCCAAACATGGACCTCATGCTCACGCAGTCTCGCGAGCAACTGGCAAACGGGCAATTGCCGCCAGAGGTGAACAACTACGGAATCACCTTAAAGAAGTCGACTACCGCTCCGCTCATGCTGATCGCCTTGTACTCGCCTCACGGCAGTCGCGATTCGAATTATCTGGCGAATTACGCCTACATAAACCTCAATGATCCGATTGCGCGGTCCTACGGAGTCGGCCAGACTCAGGTTTTCGGCTCCGGCCAATATGCCATGAGGCTGTGGGTGAAGCCTGATCAGATGGCGAAGCTAGGCATCACGGTGACCGATATTGCCAACGCCCTTAAGGCTCAGAACACCGTCAATCCCGCGGGCCAGATCGGGGGCGAGCCGGCTCAGAGCGATCAGCAGTTCACGTACGCCGTGTTGGCTCAAGGCCGCCTGACTTCGCCGGAACAGTTTGGCGATGTAGTCGTCCGTGAAGCACCAAACGGCGGAACCGTTCGGATAAGAGACGTGGCGCGTGTCGAACTCGGCACACAGGACTACAGCTTGAAGGCTCGCCTGAATGAAAAGCCCAGCGCCGCCATTGCCGTCTACCAGTTGCCTGGAACCAATGCTGTCCAAACGGTCGACGGCGTCCGGAAGCTGATGGCGCAGATGAAGCAGCGGTTCCCGCAGGACCTCGATTACACGGTTTCGCTCGACCAGACACTCCCGGTGACAGAGGGCATGAAAGAGATCCTTTGGACTCTCGTGATTGCGATTGTGCTGGTCATATTTGTAGTCTATCTCTTCCTGCAAGACTGGCGCGCCACTCTCATCCCCATGCTAGCTGTGCCTGTCTCCCTGGTGGGAACGTTCGTTATCTTCCCGCTGTTCGGCTTCTCGATTAATACGCTTTCGATGTTCGGGTTGGTGCTCGCCATTGGGCTGGTGGTCGATGACGCCATCGTGGTCGTTGAAGGAGTGCAGCATCACATCGAGGAGGGATTGAGTCCGAAGGATGCCTCCATCAAGGCCATGCAAGAACTTTCCGGCCCGGTGGTGGGTATTGCCCTGGTTTTAGCCTCGGTGTTTGTGCCGACGGCTTTCATACCGGGCATTACTGGCAGGCTCTATCAGCAGTTTGCCATAACGATCGCCATCTCGGTAATGCTCTCTGCGTTTAACGCCCTTACCTTGAGCCCCGCACTTTCGGCGCTTCTCCTCAAGCCCAAGAAGCAGACTCGCGGACCATTGGGAAAATTCTTTGGCTGGTTCAACGCATACTTTGAGCGCTCCACCGACAGCTTTGTCCGGTTGTCCGGTGACCTGATTCGCAAGGCCGGTGTGGTGATGGTGCTGCTTGTCGTCGCAGGCGTTGCAGCCTGGTTCTTTAGCAAACATCTCCCCACGAGCTTCCTGCCGGACGAAGATCAAGGCTACCTCTACATCAACATGCAGCTTCCCAATTCGGCGTCGATGGAGCGGACGAGCGCAGCAGCAAAGCAAGTGGAGGACGTCCTCGCAAAGACGCCCGGGGTCGAGTACACGACCAGCGTTGTGGGTTTCAGTTTGCTCAGTTACGTCCGGACCAGCTACAACGGCTTCTTCTTTGTCAGCCTGAAACCCTGGGGGGACCGCAACAGCCAGAGCGAGCAATACCAAGCCATCAAGGCACGTTTGAACCAGGAACTCAAGAAACTACCCGAGGGAACAGTCTTCAGTTTCTCACCGCCCGCGATCCCCGGCGTCGGAACTTCCGGCGGCGTCACTTTTGTCCTGGAGGATCGTGCCGGCAAGGATATCAAGTTTCTTGCGGATAACCTCAACCGATTCATGGCCGCCGCTCGCAAGCGCCCCGAACTTGGCATGGTGAGCACAACATTTATCCCGAGCGTGCCGCAAGAGTTCATCAATGTGGACCGGGACAAAGTGTTGAAGCAAGGCGTGGCTTTAACGGATGTCTACAACACCATTCAGGCCTACATGGGCGGATTGTTCGTCAACTACTACAACGATTTCGGCCGCACCTGGCAGGTGTACGTCGAGGCTGAAGCGCCTTACCGGGCCACGACTAATGACCTCGGACAATTCTATGTCCGCAATGCCCAGGGACAGACGGTGCCGCTTTCCGCGCTGGCAAGATTCGAGAGCCGTTCCGGTCCTGAGTTCACGATGCGCTACAACGAATACCGGTCCGCACAGATCAACGCCAGCGCCGCGCCGGGTTACAGCTCCGATCAGGCAAGGGCGGCTCTGGAGGATGTTTTCAAGGAGACGATGCCCTCCGAAATGGGCTTCGACTACCTCGGCATGTCCTACCAGGAGCAAAAGGCGCGGCAGGGGGTGCCTCCGTCCGTCATCTTCGGCTTTTCGCTGCTGTTCGTTTTCCTAATTCTGGCGGCTCTCTACGAAAGCTGGACAGTGCCTTTTAGCGTGCTGCTCAGCACGCCAGTCGCAGTATTCGGGGCTCTCGCTACACTCTGGCTGCGCCGCGTGGTGCTCGGATTCTTTCTGCCTGCGTACATGGTTCAAATCGAGAACGATGTCTACGCCCAGATCGGCCTTGTGATGCTGATCGGCCTGGCTGCCAAGAACTCGATTTTGATCGTGGCATTCGCGAAAGAGGACTACGAACGAGGTATGTCCAGCGTCGATGCGGCACTTTCCGCCGCGAGGCTTCGCTTCCGGCCTCTCATGATGACTGCGCTCGCCTTTATTCTCGGCTGCGTACCGCTCTGGACAGCGTCGGGAGCAGGCTCAGTAGCACGCCAAATCATGGGCACGGCGGTAATCGGAGGAATGGTTGCCGAGACGTTCATTGGCAGATTCTTTGTTCCGGCGATTTTCTATGTAGTTGAGAAATTGTCAGGCGCCGAGCGACGGAGAGCATTGCCACTCACGCCCGCCGAAGCGCCCAGCCAGGGGGATTAATTATGAAGAACACTACGCTCTTAGGAATTCTAGCCGTGCTGGTTCTGGAAGCAGGCTGCATGATGGGGCCGAAGTACAAGCGGCCGGCTGTAGATGTCCCGCAGCAATATCGTGCACCCGCTCCGCAAGAGGCCTCTCAAGCTTCGTCGCTGGGCAATGAGCAATGGTGGCAGGTGTATCAGGATCCGGTTCTCACGCAGCTGATCCACACCGCCATTGCGCAAAACTATGACGTGCGCATCGCCGCCGCCCGCGTTCTTGAAGCCCAGGCACAAGTCGGCATCACCCGCGCCAACCAGCTCCCCTCGGCGAGCATAGGGGCGAACGTTTTCAGCGAGCAAAACGCCAAAGTTTCGAACCTCTTTCCCGCTTACCAGGTCAATGGCGGCGAACTGAACCTATCGGTGATCTGGAATCTTGACTTCTGGGGGAAATATCGCCGACAAACCGAGGCGGCGCGTGCCCAGTTGCTCGAAACTGAGTGGGGACAGCGAGCGGTAATGTCTTCGCTGGTGGCCAATGTAGCAGCGACTTATTTCCAACTTCGCGCACTCGACAGCGAACTTGAAATATCGCAGCGCACACTAGCATCGCGTCAAGAGTCGCTCAAGTTAACTCGGTTCCTTGAAAGCCATGGCTCGAACTCCGGACTGGACGTGAGCCAGGCGGAGCAACTCGTCTACACGGCGTCGGAGACGATTCCGGATCTCGAGCGGCAAATTCAGCAGCAGGAAAACGTGCTCAGCGTTCTGCTCGGCGAAAATCCGCAATCCATGCCCCGCGGACGCGCGCTTACCGAACAGCCCGTCCCCCAGAACGTTCCGGCTGGCCTTCCATCGGAATTACTGGAGCGCCGGCCGGACGTCCGACAAGCAGAGCAGATCGTTGTCGCAGCCAACGCGCAGATTGGCGTCGCCAAGGCCTCATTCTTTCCCAGCCTGTCGCTCACCGGACTGGGAGGGCTGGAGAGCAACGCTTTGCACCACTTCATCAGCCAGCCCTCGGAGACCTGGTCAGGCGCTTTCAGCGTGAGTCAGCCTGTCTTCCAGGGTGGGGCACTCCGCTCTCAACTCAGGCTCGCCCGCGCCAACTGGCAAGAAGCGGTGTTCTCTTATCAGCAAACAGTTCAGAACGCCCTTGAACAGGTTTCCAATTCACTCGTCGCCTCTCAAAAAGACCGTGAGTTCCGGGAGCAGCAGGAATTGCTCACACAGGCGGCGCAGCAGACCGACCAACTGTCCGAGGTGCTTTATAAGAACGGCGGCGCGAGTTACCTCCAGGTGCTGACCAGCGAATCAAATTACTTTTCAGCGGAACTAAATCTGGTGCAAGCCCAGCTGAACGAGCGTTTGGCGCTCGTGCAGCTTTACCAGGCCGTTGGCGGCGGCTGGCAGCAATAGAGGCTGGTGAAAGACACTGCTCGCGCGAGTTTAAAGCAAACGCAAAGTCAACCTCGATAATGTTCTTGAACACGGAATCGCGAGCGTCACTTCAGTCTTCTGGTTCGTAGTTCTGCTTGACCTCATGTCTTTTGACTCCTCTCGACAGTTTCAACAGATTCGACACTCACATCAGGCCAGTGCTCCGATACAGCTCTGAGACTCAATCACTTAGTTCAGTGTGACATTTGGCAAGAGGCTTGCTTTCCCCATGAGTGGCGGCACGGAAAATTCCCGACTGATCAAGGATGGCCGTGGAATCTATCCGATGACTACGCTGATGGACAAAGTTTGTTTTTGAGCAAAGCGGTTGGGCGGTGCATATGCGCATGAACTGCAACGGTGCGCCACTCGCAAAAGGGGAAATGACAATGATGCAAAAAGTAGCAAGCATCGCGCTCGCCCTCGGGCTGATAGGGGCTTGTGCCTTCGCGCAGGGCGCAGGGCAGCCAACCGGAGCAGTTCAAGGCTTGGTGTTTATCACGGATGCGGATAGCGGGCGTTCGGTCGTACCCGCCACGAAGATTACGTTGGACGGTCCCGCACATATTGAAGCTCAAAGCGACAACGAAGGTAAGTTTGCATTAAGCATAGTTCCCGCTGGTTCTTACACAATCACCGCGAACGCTCCTGGAATGGCCGCAACCCAAGGCGTAGTTGTCACGTCAGGAGCTGTGTCGCCAGTCCAGCTGGAAATGAAACTCAAAGCTGTGACGGAATCGACGACCGTAACTGCCAGTACAAATCCGGTGGACACCAAAAATGAGCCCTCGGGGACCAACACTATCGGTGAATCGGCGATCCAAAACATGCCCAACGTCGATGAGCATTTCCAAAGCCTGCTGCCGCTGATTCCAGGCGTGGTGCGCGGCCCGAACGGCCTGATCAATATGAAGGGGGCGCGAGCGTCGCAGAATGGATCGCTTGTAAACAGCGCCGATGTGACCGATCCAGCAACCGGCACAACCGCTATCAATATTCCGATCGACGTGGTTTCGTCCGTGCAGGTCCTGTCCACGCCGTACGACCCCGAATACGGCAGATTCACGGGAGCTGTTTCAAACGTCGAGACGCGGCCCGGAGACTTCAATAAATTCCGGGTATCTGCCCAGAACCTGATCGCTCGTTTGCGCCGTATTGACGGTTCGATTATGGGCATTGCTGCCTTTACACCGCGCATGACAGTTTCTGGCCCGATTGTGAAGGACCGCATCGCCTTCACCGAATCGGTCGAGTACCGCTTTGAGCGAAACCCGGTGGATAGTTTGCCGCCGCTTCAGAGTTATAACCGTACGGAAAGCTTCGACTCGTACACGCAGTTGGACGTGAACATCAGCCCAAGGCAAACCGCAACGGCCTCCTTCGCGATCTTTCCACAACACCTGGACTACTACGGCCTGAACACGTTCACGCCACAACCCAGCACGCCGGACCTGGATGAGCGGGGATATCAGGCATATCTACAGCACCGGTACATTACGGGATCCAACGATCTGCTGACGTCTCAAGTGAGCTTCAGGAGGTTTGACGCCGATCTCGCGCCAAACAGCAATGGGCCGTACCAACTTCTGGTTGAGACCACAGAGGGTGGCTTTTTCAACCACCAGGACCGCAACACGTCACGCACAGAATGGGAAGAACTTTACCGTTCGCACTCGCATCACTTTCTTGGCTCCCACGAATTGGATGCGGGAACAGATTTTGCCCACAGCTCCTACGACGGTCGCCAGCAGTTTCTTCCGGTGCAGATTATTGGCGTCGCTGGGTATCCGTTGGAACAAATCCAATTCGGCCCGGCTTCGACATTTTCCGTCGATCAGAGCGAAATTGCCTGGTTCGTGGGAGACAAGTGGACCGTTTCAAATCGCTTGACGCTCAACCTGGGCCTTCGTTTTGATCGCGACTCCGTCACTGATTCGGTAAACACAGCTCCTCGCGCCGGCTTCATCCTGGCGCTGACCGGCGATGGCAAAACTTTGTTAAAGGGCGGAGCTGGATTCTTCTATGACCGCGTTCCTCTCAACATTCCCGCATTTCCTTTTTTGCCGGAACGCACAGTAAGTGAGCTGAGCCCAGGCGGTGCGGTTATCGGTTCCACCCAATACGCCAATGTCATCTCCGAGGGGTTGCGCAATCCGCGCAGTGAGGTGTGGAACCTCGAAGTGGATCGCCAGGTAACGAGCAATTTCCTGGTCAGAATCGCGTATCAGCAGCGCAACACAGTACATGACTCCTACCTGAACCCTGTGGCGTCAGGAGCAACTGGCATCCTTGCTTTATCGGACCGAGGAAGTGATTTCTACAAGGAGTTTCAAATCACGGGGCGATATCGCGTCCACCGCAGCACACTGAATGCATCCTACGTCCACTCGCGAGCCTACGGCGACCTGAATGATTTCAACCAGTTCTTTGGGAATGATCCCCAAGCGGTGATTCAGCCGAATCAGCGTGGACGGCTGAACTTTGACGCGCCAAATCGAGTTCTGGTCTGGGGAGAGATCGCTGCGCCGTGGAAATTAACCTTCGCGCCCGTGCTCGATACTCACACGGGCTTTCCGTATTCAACCATCGATCAGCGCCGCGAATTTGTTGGACCCAGAAATGAATCGCGGTTCCCGCGATTCGTTGCGACGGATTTGCAAGTCTGGCGCGAAATCCGCCTGCCGATTAAAGAGAAGCATGCACGGGTCGGGTTTGGAGTCTTCAATGTTTTCAACCGCGCCAATTACCGCGACGTACAAAACGACATCGCCAGCGATCGTTTCGGCGAATTCTTCAACGGTGTAGGCCGGACCTTCCACGGCAAATTCGTGTTGGAGTTCTGACTATGAAATCGATCATCAAGAACACTCTTTCCACTCTGGCAATCACGATTTCTGCACTTACGATTGCATCCGCACAAACCAGCGATCCACTTCCATCCGCGGAGGATGTGGTCGCGAAGATGATGCAGTTCGATGCTCAGCGGCAATCTGAACTGACGGGATACACGGCCATTCGCCATTACGCCGCCGTGAACAAGAAACGGCACGCAGAAATGCTGGTGCGTGTCTCATGCGATAGCTCGGGCGCCAAAGAGTTCACGATTGTTTCTGAAGAGGGTTCGGGCTCGATTCGCAAACACGTCTTTCACAAACTCCTGAGCGAAGAAACTGAGGCTTCCCGCCGCGGAACTCGATCCAGCACGCGCCTCATACCCGACAACTACGAGTTTCAGATCGTCGGACGGGAGACTCTCGAAACGGGACCGGCGTACGTGCTGTCCGTCGTTCCAAAAACGCAGAACAAGTATCTGATCGACGGCAAAATCTGGGTGGATGCCAACGATTATTCCATCGTGCGAATCGAAGGCCAGCCTGCCAAGAATCCCTCCTTCTGGGTGCGCAGCGTTCACGTTGTTCACACCTATCAGAAGGTAGGTCAATTCTGGTTCGCATCTTCGACTCGCACCACCAGTGAAATTCGGATTTTTGGCGAATCGGAGTTAACCATCGAGAACTCTGATTACACCCTGAATCGTCATGCCGACCGCGTCGCCGAAGCCAATGTACAGACGAGGTTCGTCCGATGAGGAAAGGCCACATCGTTGCGGCCGTCGTTGCCCTGGTGCTGTTCGGCTGGGTAATCGCTCACGTTGGGCTCTCCGCCATGCTGGTGCAATTGAAGGCGATGCGCCTTGCTTTACCGATTGTCCTGGCCCTGAGTGTTCTCCGGCTGCTACTCCAGAGCATCACCTGGTCGGCTTCGCTCGAGGGCGAACATCTATCGGTTAACACGGCGAAATTGATGGGAGTGCGCCTCGCTTCCCAGTCCATGGGATACCTCACCGTCCTCGGCCCGGTGATCTCCGAGCCGATGAAAATCACGCTGCTGGGTACGTCGACCGAGCCAACGGTCACGGCCACGTTCCTTGACGATGGCGTGTACTGGTTCACTTCAGCACTGCTCGCAATTGCGGGTATCATGAGCCTCCCCTTGGTTGCTGTTCGTGGCGTAGCCTACCACTCGATCCCCGCGGTCCTCGCGCTCGCTCTGATGGCTTTTGTGATTACTCGTAGCAATCCAATTCTGTCCGGAGTGGTGCGCGCCCTTGGCAAGAAGGCTCCGTCGTGGCTCTGGCGTGCCGAACAGTTTGAATCATCGATTCGTAACTATCGACTCAATCAGCCCGCATTGGTCCGACGAATGTTCTGGATCGACGTCGCGTGCCAGGCACTGATTGCTTCCGAAGTGGTTGTCGTCTTGTGGTCGCTTCACCTGTCTATTCATTTCTTCACGATTCTGGTCATTGAGGGCGTGACCCGAGGACTAAAGATGCTGAGCGGCTGGATTCCCGCACGGCTGGGGTCTGACGAGGGCGGCGCTATCTCCGCGTTCGCTCTGACCGGGCTCACACCCATGCTCGGCCTTGCCTTGGCTCTAACTCGCCGTGTCCGCGATCTCCTCTGGGCTTTGATCGGCATCGCTTGGCTGGGCTGGAATTCCCGTGGAACGAACCGCTCGAACAGCACGGCCCGACCGATTCCAACCGTCCTGGCGAAGGAGGTTCTCCAATGCAAGCCGTGATAGCCGTTCCAGAACTCGCCGGCCTTGTAAGCGAGCAGCAAGCGACGGAGATGCTCATGCGGCCCGTTGCGGGTGTCCCTCTTCTGATGCGATCTGTATTGACTGCGGCGCGAGCCGGGGCAAGTGATGTTTTGTTGGTTGTTCCACCGGCACTGGGCGACCGATTCCTGCAAAAACTCCTCCAAAGAGTCTCACGGCGAGGACTAAGGATCAATCTGATTCAGATCAGAGACTTCGATCCACGGGGAAACTCAAGCTGGATCATCCTGAAGCGGCATTTGAAAAACAAGTTCCTGTGGCTACCCTGGAACTGGATCACAACCAAGGCCTTCCTTTCGCAGTTGCCGCTGGTCGACATCGGGTCCGTCGACTGGAGCAAGGCCGCTTACGCGACCGAACATGAGCTAGTCGAAGGTGCCTCTTCAGCCCTCCCCCCAAGGAGTGCAGGAGGCGTCGCGGTCACCTCGCCAGAAAGCGCTGTGACTGCTGAACGGTTTCTGGTTGCGAATTCGGGAAAAGTTTTGGACGGCATTCACACCTCATTCAATCGCCGGCTCTGCTGGCCATTCGTAAGACTCCTTTCACACACTCCTGTCACGCCCAACGCCATCACGTTCGGAGGAGTAGTGATTTCCATTCTTTCGGCTATTGCTTTTGCTCACGGCACGTATCTTTGGTCGGTGCTCGGCGCATTCCTTTTTTACATTGCCGGCTTGTTCGACGAAATGGACGGAATGGTGGCGCGAATCAAGTTTGCGGAATCGCCAAGCGGAACGTGGCTTGAGGGAATGGCCGACGGACTCAGCTATCTTCTGCTCTTCGCTGGAATCACGATAGGCCTGAGCCGGCAGTATGGCCGCTTAGCCGTTTGGATGGGCTTAGCGCTGCTGACAGGCTCGGTCCTTGCGTTGATCGCGACATCGTTACAACGCCGTCGCGCGACCGCCCCCGACCGCCCGAATGAGTATCTTGGCCGTTTCTACCAGTTGCTCCAGAAGGACTCAGGAAACTGGATTTCCCGTGTGGTCAGACAGGTGCAGGCCTTCCAACGACGAGGGATATTGATCCACTACATTGTCATTTTCACAGTCATCGGCGCGCTGCCGCTGGTGTTCCTGCTGGCAACCCTCGGCGCTCACCTTACCTGGATATTGATTCTATATTTCAATCGCAGGTTCTTTTCACAGTCCTCAGAAGTAAACCCCACAGTAAGTAAAGCAAAGGAGGCGTTATGAAGGCCGTAATCTTGGCTGCAGGACAAGGCACCAGGATTCGCTCTGTGCACGGCGAACATCCGAAGTGCCTGATTGAAGTCGACGACACCACGATTCTGGATCATCAGCTCGATGCTTTATCGATGGTTGGAATCAACGATGTCGCCATTGTTGTCGGATATGAGAAGGAACAAATCATTGCACATGTAAATGCCAGAACACTTCTCAGTCCAAGGATTCGCTTCATCGAGAATCCGGCATTTGCTATCACTAATAATATTTATTCACTCTGGCTCGCACTTGATTGGCTGCGCGGCGACAGTTTCATTGTTCTTAATGCTGACGTCATCTTCAATCCTGAAATCCTTGACGTCGCCGTAAGACCACATGCGCCTATCTCGATGATCGTGGATCCTTTGTGGCGGGATGAGACGATGAAAGTCGTCATCCTCGAGGACCACGTAATCAGAATGAGCAAGAACATTTCCCGGGAAGAGTTCAGCGGCACTTATATCGGTATCACCGTTTTCTCCAAAGCCATACAAGACAGATTTTTCCATAAGATGGACGATGTAATCGCGGCCGGCCGGGTGAACGAATTCTTCAATGTCGCAGTACAGGAACTCGCGAACGAACGAGTTCCTGTCGGCTATACCAGCACGGATGGATTGCCCTGGGCCGAAATCGATGATCCAGTCGATCTGATGTTCGCCCAGCAGAATGTGTTTCCACAACTTGCAACAGCGGTAGTGTGAACGTGCCGACGAGTGAAATCATTGCCGAGAACTTCGCGCCTGCTCAGTGGCTCTCCTGGCCGCGCAGTTCAATTCGAATTGTGGATTGGAACATCGACCGGGGCTTGCAACTTCGGTCGATCGTAGATTTTCTGGGCGATACAGACGCAGATGTTTTTATTCTCCAGGAGGTCGACGTCAATGCTCGCCGGACTCATCGTCTGAATATTGCCCAAGAGATTGCCCGAAAGCTGCGGCTGAATTATGTTTTCGGACGCGAATTTGTGGAGCTGACCCAAGGCTCCAAAACCAGTCCTGCTTACCATGGCCAGGCCACGCTTTCACCATGGAAAATCTCAAACCCGCGCATCATTCATTTTAGACGGCAGTCCGACTTCTGGAAGCCGCGCTGGTACAAGCCCACACTGCAAACCTTTCAGGAGCGGCTTGGGGGCAGAATCGCTCTGGCGGCCGCGATCAGCATTCCAGGAGTCTCGACTATCTGCTACAACCTTCACCTGGAGAGCCGAGCGAATGACGAACTGCGTCTTGCTCAGTTGAACGAGGCCTTACAAGATGCCGCCGTTTACGACTCGACTCAGCTGGTTGTCGTTGCGGGTGACCTGAACCTGAATGCTTCCAAGTCTGTCGTGACAGATGCACTGGCACGCGCCGGATTCCGGGATGTCGTGCCAACTTCTCGGGTGCCCACCACTCCTGCACGCCATCTGCTCGAAGCCGGCCGCCACATTGACTGGGCTTTCGTGCGTGGTCCCGTGCAAGCGGAGGCCGGCAAAGTTCACAGGTCCCTCAAAGGTTCTGATCATTACCCAATCTCATTTGAGTTGCGAAGTGCTGACTCCGGTCTCTCTCGTCGTGCGGAATAAAGGAAGAGAACAGGCTGGGCCATTCGGACTCCCTGCCTGAATGCGAACAGCCCGACACTCGCCAACAAAGACCTCGATAACCCACGTCACTCTCAGACAAGTCTGCCGTCACTTCCAGACAAGCCAAGAGCCCTGTTTGGGCGTATTCTGTTGGGCAACAGGCCGACCGAAGGTCGAACCTTGTGGCGTAAGCAAACGCCCGCTCTCAACCTGAACATCCGACCGAGAGCGATCCGTTCCGCTTGGTTAGAAGGCAAATTCCAGCCAGGAGGTACACATGAAATCAGTTCAGCGGTTCGCGCTTCGGTTGATGGTTCAGATTGCGGTGATGGTCAGCATTGCCCTGTCGCAGACTTCGTCCAGTTCATTGCAGGGCACCGTAACCGACCCCAGCGGAAGTGCCATTAGCGGAGCCAGCGTGGCGCTTTCCAGCAGCGAGTCGAAACTGGAACGAACGATGGTGACCGGAGTGCAAGGGGAATATCGGTTCGTCGCCCTCCCTCCTGGGACCTACACTGTGACCGTGACGGCGAAGGGATTCTCCCGCTATCAGCAAACCGATCTGCAACTGCTAGTCAACACACCGGGCACGGCGAACATACAGCTCAAGGTTGGATCGGCGACCGAGACCATTACCGTTACTGGCGAGGCGCCGGCGTTGAACCTGGTGGATGCTTCGATTGGTAATCCTTTCAATGAAACTCAGGTAAAGCAGATTCCGCTGGAGGGCCGCAGCGTTCCGGAGTTGCTGAGCCTGCAAGCGGGAGTGGCTTACACGGGCAATCGCCCCGATCTTCTCGACCCCAAGGTCAAGGACCAGGACTCGCGCAGCGGCTCGGTCAACGGCGCGCGCAGCGACCAGAGCAACATAAGCCTTGATGGCGTGGACGTGAATGATCAGTCGAATGGGTATGCCTTTACCTCCGTTCTGCCCACGACCCTTGATTCGGTTCAGGAATTTCGGGTCACCGCGTCGAACTACAACGCTGATCAGGGGGAGGGCTCAGGGGCCCAGGTCGCCTTGGTCACCAAAAGTGGTACGAACAGCTTCCACGGGTCCCTCTATGAATACCATCGCAACACCATCACCAGCGCCAACGACTACTTCATCAAAGCGGCCGAGGCTTTCACCGGGCAGCCAAATAAACCGGACAAGTTGATCCGAAATATTTTTGGCGTCTCCGTGGGAGGCCCGATCCAGAAAGACCGCCTGTTTTTCTTCGCCAACTATGAGGGCACGCGACAACGGGAAGAACAAAGTACAGTGCGCGCGATTCCCACCCCAACTCTGTGCCAGGGTTTGGTCGAGTACCAGGATGTGACCGGCGGAGTCACCACTGTGACCCCGGCCAACCTTGCAAGTCTTGATCCCCTGGGCCTCGGAATTAATCCGGCTATGCTCGATCTCACGAATCACACTGGGTACCTCGATAAGACGTTCTGCACGGGCCAATTCGGCACCAATGACCTCTCTGTGGGCGACCGTTACAACTATGGTGGCTTCCGTTTCCGCGCGCCTGTCAGCCTGGATAACAATGCCTTCATCGCCCGTCTCGACTATCACCTGACCGCCAACGGCAAGCACACTTTATTCTGGCGCGGGGCTTTACAGAATTTGCATAACCCGCAAGCACCTTTCCTGCCGGGCGGCCCACCCGAACAGACACTCGACGACCACAGCAAGGGATTCGTTGTGGGATACACCGCCGTGCTCAGCTCAACAGCGGTCAATACCTTCCATTGGGGTTTCACTCGCCAGAGCACTGGTTTCCTGGGGAACTCGAACCAGGAGTGGAACGTGTTCTACGGTCTTGATCAAAGCTTCACCTACAGCCACAGCGCGCAGACGCCCGTCCAGAATTTGCTCGATGATTTTTCCTGGACCAAGGGTAACCATACGTATCAATTCGGCGGCAACATCGGTATCGTCCGCGATCCTCGCCTCAGCTTGCAACATTCGTTTGGCGAGGGAAAGGGAGCAACCAACTGGATGTCCCCCACCGGATTTGCCAATACTGGGGGCGGTTACCTGGATCCGGCAAATATCGGGCTTAACGAGCCCGCGTCCAGCTTTACCTACGACTACCCTGTGCTTGCGTTGCTTGGCATGGTCTCGGACATCAACGCCAACTACAACTTCGACAAGCAGGGAAACGTGCTGGCCAAGGGCGCTCCGGTGAAGCGGGATTATGGGCTCGAATGGTACGAACTCTATGCGCAGGATTCATGGCGCGTGAAACCGAACCTCACCGTTACTTACGGTTTGCGCTGGTCGCTCTTTCCGCCGCCTTGGGAGGTCAACGGTTTCCAAGCATCGCCAACATGCGTGCCTGCTGTGAATCCTGTGACCGGATGCCCATCCGGTAGCAGCAACCTTGGCGCGGAGTTTAACCAGAATGTAAAGAACATGAGCCAGGGCATGGGCTACGACGCAACCCCGGTGGTCTCGTTTATCCTCGGAGGGCCGGCCAATCACGGGCCCGGTTGGTACAACTTTGAGAAGTCGGATTTCTCACCGCGCATCTCCCTCGCGTACTCGCCACGTCCCAAGAGCGGCTGGCTGAGAAACATTTTTGGCGAGGGCGATAAGACAGTGATTCGCGGCGGGTTTAGCAAAGTCTACGATCGCGCCGGAATGCAATTGCTCAACACTTTCGACGCAAACCCTCCGGGTGGCTTGGGCGCGAGCCTGCAGAATCCCTGCTGCATCTTTGGCTATGATGACGCCGCCCACGTGCCCCGCATAACAAATATCAATACGGTTCCCACATACGGCTGTAGTCCCGCCACCAGTCTTTGTAATGACCCGGCGAACCAGGTGTTCTATACGCCGGCTCCGCCCGGGGCGTTTCCGCAGACTCCGAACCCATTTAGCCAGGCCATTACGTGGGGAATCGATCAGTCGATGAAGACGCCTTACGCCTACGCCTTCGATTTCTCCGTGGGACGCGAGCTTCCCAACCGCCTGTCTCTACAGCTCTCTTATGTAGGACGCTTGGGCCGTAACTTGCTCACGCAACGCGACCTGAGGCAGCCGCTGGATATCGTGGACCCAAAGACTGGGATTGATTACTACTCAGCGGCCACGGCCCTAGCCAAGGTGGCGGTCCAGCATCCGAACACCTCGTTTCCGACCTTTAACCAGTACGTGAACTTTGTGAATACCTCAATCAACGACGGGAGCATCGGTCCAACTGCCGCCTATTGGCACGACATGCTGCCCCCGCTGCAACCGGGGGCCACTGCATATACAAGCTATGCCAACTTTGCCGGAATCACCCCGCAACCTGGCAACGCCAGCCTGATTCAGGCGATCTACGACCTCTACTACGATCCATTCCTTTCTTATGCCGGAAACGAAGTGGTTGGCCTTGGGAATGTCGACCTCTATGGCGGCTTAGGGGACAACCTGGGGAGTTTCTACTCGTTCTGCGGTGCCCCGGGATGTGCAACTTCTGGAGCTGGAACCTTTGCGACGCCCTTTGGGGGAGGATTCGGAAATTATCTGAACAACCAGGCGACCAGCATGTTCGCCTGGAGTTCTGTCGGCAAATCGAATTACAACGCGCTCCAGGCCACCCTGAGAAAGCAGTTCAGCAGCGGGCTTCAGTTCGACTTCAACTACACTTACTCCAAGTCGATTGACATCACGTCCTCCGCCACACGCCTTTCGTGGGCATCGTGCTGCAACGTGGGCGCTCCCGGAACTCGCTTGGCGAATGCGTTCGATCCGAATGGCCGTCGTGGGGTGTCGGATTTCGATACCACTCACCAGATCAACCTGAACTGGATTGCCCCGCTGCCATTTGGAAAAGGCGCACGCTTCGCCGGCAGCGCCACCGGAATTACCGAGGCTTTGATCGGAGGCTGGCAGCTTTCGGGCGTGGCCCGGTGGACCAGCGGCTTCCCGTTTACGGTCGACAACGGTAACTACTGGCCTACAAACTGGGACGAGCAGGGTATTGGTCAAATGATCGCCAAACCCCAGATCGGGCATCACCGGGATCCCACCAACGGTTCCGTGAGCGTCTTCGCCGATCCGGTGGCCGCTTTCAACGACTTCCAGCATCCTTTCCCCGGCCAAGCCGGTTCTCGAAACGTGATCCGAGGAGATGGGTATGCTGGGTTGGACATGGCGTTGAGCAAACGCTGGAAGATGCCGTGGGAAGGCCAAGGTCTGCAATTCCGCTGGGAGGTTTTCAACGTGCCCAACCTCCACCGGTTCAATGTCTTGTCGGGCTTGGGAACATCAGCGTGCAATTGTATCGCTTCGCTGCAGCAGGCGCCGCAGTCCTTCGGCAACTACACTGGCCTGCTGACCCAACCGCGGGTGATGCAGTTCGCGCTAAGGTACGAGTTTTGAGGGGGCAGCGCGCGCAACTCGGACGGGCCGTGGGCCCACGGCCCGTCCGCTCTTCATCGTGCTCCATCCAATCCGGCATCTTCGTGCAGCATTTAAGATGAGGATGCACCGGCCTCATTGGTTCCCCAAACTTCCATGACCACGCTGGCCCGCAAGCTGCGTTTGATTGACTACTTCGCCCTCGGCTTCGGCGTGATGGTGGGCACGGCGTGGTTGGTCGTGATGGACGACATCCTGCAGCGAGGCGGACCTCTGGGAGCCATCCTGGGATTTACCACCGGCGCGCTGATGCTGCTGCCCATCGGTTATGTCTACGGCCAACTGGTGCGCGCGATTCCGGACGCGGCTGCCGAAGTCGCTTACGTCGCCCCCTTCTTTCCACCCAGCGTAAGCTTCGGGACCGGCTGGATGGTGTTCCTGAGCTATTTTCTGACCTGTCCTTTTGAGGCTTTGGCGGCAGGCCGTATCAGCGGCTACCTGTTTCCTTCATTGAATAGGTTTGAGTTGTATCGCCTGGGCGGGTATCCCGTGTACCTGCCGCACGTGCTGCTCGGGCTCGCCATTACGATCGGGTTGACCTGGCTGAATTGCCGGGGCATACAGGCGAGCGCCAGACTGGGGAAGACGACGACGTTCACCTTCCTGGCCTTGGTTATAGTTTTTGCGCTGGCGGGGGCAACTCACGGCTCCGCAGCTAATTTTCGTCCTCTGTTCAGCCACGCTCCTCTGTTGTCCGTGCTGATGGTGTGGCAAGTTGTCCCGTGGCTGCTCTCAGGTTTTGAGTCGGTCGGGAAATGCGCCGAGGAAGCTCGTCCCGGATTTCCGCCACGCGACTTTTGGGTCGCGATCCTGTTGACCATCCTCGCCGGACTGGTTTTTTTCTGGGTTGTCATCTCTGCGGTTTCCTATGTTGCGCCCTGGCAAAGCCTGAATAGCAACCAGCAGTTTCCCACCGCACTGGCCTTCGAACGAGCCTTGCATGCGCACTGGATCGTGAACCTTATTATGGCCTCGGCGCTGGTTGCGTTATTGCAGGCGTTCAACGCGAATGTGGTGGCGTCGTCACGCTTACTGTTCGCCATGGGAAGGCGAAATCTGCTCGATCAAAGAATGGCGACGTTGCATCCGAAGAATCAGACGCCGTCCACGGCAATCATTACCGTCGGAGTCGCCACCGCGCTCACCATGTTGCTGGGCGAGGCCGGGTTGGTTCCCATCCTCGAAGTCGGTGCGCTGGCCTCGGCCGTGGGATGGATGTCTGCATGTGCGGCCTACTGGCGTATGCGACCGAACTGGCAAGGCCGCTTCGCTGCTGCCTTCGGATTACTGGTCACAGTATCGATGGTCCTGGTCAAGGTTTTGCCTGTTGTTCCCGGTCACTTCACGCGCTACGAATGGCTGGCGCTGGCCGTCTGGGCCGCAATTGGTTTTCTGATCACATTGCCAGTCTCCGGAACGTACCGGCAATCGGGGCACAAGGTGATGGACGAAATCCCCGCTCGGACGCGCGGTTCCAGTTCTTAGATCATCGTTCGCTCTGTACTCAGAGCATTCCGACGGAGGAGTTGCAGAGTTGGCCGCGTCTCAGTTCGGATACAACGGCCGCAAGTTCGCTTTGGCTGCCACGCTAAGGGCCCGCTCCCGCTGATCGGCATTCCACGCTCCGCTCCAGGGCCGCGACCGAAACAGGCTGGGAGATACACCGAACCGCCGTTTGAAACACCGGCTGAAGTGGGCAGAATCGCTGAAGCCCCAGAAGAAAGCGATCTCTGTAATGTTGCGATTGGAGAAACGGGGGTCGCAGAGCTCCGTGCGGCAACGTTCCAGACGGCGTTGTCGGATGTATTCCGCAACTGTGGATTCTTCTTGCAAGAAGAGGCGGTGCAGGTGACGCACCGAGATGCCGACGGCATCGGCAATCTCTTTTGGGCCCAGCCTGGGTTCGGCCAGGTTCATTTCAATGAATTGTTCCGCTCGCGCAAGTAGTTCGGGATGGCGGCTGATTTCGTCGCCAGGTCGTTCCCGACGGCCGACACATCCGCACAAGATTTCCAGGTAAGCCGCAACGGCCGCGGCGCCTTCCTCCAACGTTAAGACCGGGGCTTCCTGGTAAAGGGAGGTGGCCAGACGAAACAGGGTCACTCCAAGTCCGGATGCGCCTGAAATGCGCGGCAACACTGGCAGATTGGTAAGTCTCAGCCGGTTCTCCATCAGCCAGCGTGGGAAGCGCAGATACAGCCTGGAACACTCGCCGGCACAACTGGAAGACCAGGGGCGTCCCGAGTCAATCAACGTGCTGTCGCCCGGCTTCAGAACGGCCGTCGTGCCCTCCTGCGAATAGCCCCTGACGCCCTTCAGTTGGGTAATGACAATGCAACTCCTGCCCACTGAGTTCGCGGCTTCGACGGGAAACTTTGCGAAAGAAACCGGGGTGGAGGAGAAGCGGGTCAATTCCAATCCCGCTACGCTATGCCGCTCAATCGAGCCGTGAAAGGTTTGTCGCGTAGGGAATTCAAAGCGGCAATCACCACAAATCTGGCGCGCGTTACATAACCACGCGTCTAGGCGGTCGGCAATGGGTACCAAGTCCGTCGAAAACATCTGCGACATTACCTTCACCGTGTTTCGACCTTCGAGCTATTGGCGTTCTTGCGCAACGGGCTGCACAGAGCGTCTCACGGCAGCCCGCCGATGCGTCGATGAGGCGCAACGCTAGCACACTGTTCCAACCATCCGCAAGCTCAATCTAGCCGCGATTGAGAACTCATTGTCCACGTGGATACGAAGTGGTCGCGTAGAGCCTCCGAATCGCAGCGCCAACGTTTGCGTAAGTTGAACGGAATCAAATACTCAGAAATTCTCAGGAGACTGCTTGCTCTCCACGGGACACGTTAAAAGATTCTTGTCCCGCCTGGCCGGAGCCAACTTCCCAGAAGCCGCCTTCTATGGCGCCTTGCTGGCGACCACGCCGATGTTGGCTACCGTCTCGCCTTTCTTCATCGAGGGCACGGCGCAGACATACAGGACCACGCCACTAGACGGCGCACGTGCTTCCCACACCGTCTTGCCGAACAAATCGGTGACGTAGCCGATTTTCATGCCCTGCTGCACGTACCAGCCGCGCTTGACCATGGGATAGAAAACGCCGGCGGTTTCGCTGCTGACGCTGGCAATGCGCTCGATCCACACTGGGTTCTGCACCGGAGGCGCATTGCCCGGCAGCATCTTCAGGTAGCGCATCACGTTCAGGCAGCCGTTGATCAGCGCCGTCACGTCTTCCGGCTCAACGGTCCCGGCATGGCCCGCCTCGGCCGTGAGGGACGGCTTCCCCCGCAGGCTGGCGTTGGTCTCCAGATAGCGAGCGGTGTTCGGGTCGCGGGGGCGATCGGTTGAGAGGATAATCATGTCCAGCCCGAAGGCCAGCACCATGGCGCGCGAGACGGCATCCTGCTGCGCGTTACCGGTCGGAGCCCAGTAGGAATACGGCCGCAGGCTTTCATCGAGATCGCCGCCGTGCAGGTCAATCAGGTAGTCGGATTGTTCCACGACCTGCTTCGTCATCGCCCACGACGCGCGCTCGGTCTGCGTTCCGTTGGGATTGCCCGGATAGAAACGGTTCATGCTCTTGCCGTCCACCGGGTTCACGTGCGGCACCTTCTGTTCAAATGACGCGATGTTCACCAATGGGACGATGATGACCGTCCCGGAAATATCCGCGGGATTGAGTTCCTGTATGAGCTTTTCGAGCGCAATGATGGAAGCATATTCGGTGCCATGCGCGCCCGCCACCAGGGCGAGAGTCGGCCCGGGGTTCGGGCCGCGAATTACCGCAACCGGGATGTTCGTGCCCGCGTCGCTCCCCGCCGAAACTTCGATGAATCCAGTAACGGTCTGCCCGCTGACTGCTGTCGCGGTTCCCACAGTGAGCGTTGGTTGTTGTGCCAAGGCCGCCGCGCACAGAACGCAATTCAAAAGAATCAATGCCAGCCGCTTGCGCATACTCGCCTCCTCCAGACCACGCAATGATAAGTCGACTTGGTACGAGTCTTGCGCAGTTCGGTTTAGTCGCTTCCTGGCGTGATGATCGGCTTCGGTAGTTGGATAGTAATCTTCTGCTGAATGCTTGCTGACGAGTCGCCCAGCAGCAAGTTGTAGTTGCCGGCATTAGCCCGCCACGATGCCGCTTTGACGTCATAAAAACTAAAGCTCCGAGGACCAAGTTCGACGCTGACATGAGTGGTCTCCCCGGGCTGCAGCATGACCCGTTCGAACTGTTTCAATTCCTTAACCGGGCGCGGCACCGTCGGGGATGATTCGGCGACATAAAGCTGAGCGACGGTAGCTCCGGCACGATCTCCCGTATTCGCAACGTCGAAAGTGACGGAAAAGCGCCCGTCACCCGTCGGAATGCTCTTCAGGTTCGTGAATGAGAAGGTCGTATAAGAGAGCCCGAAGCCGAAGGGAAAAAGTGGCTCGACACGAGCGTGCTCGTATCCGCGATAGCCCACGAAGACGCCGTCACGATAGACGATCTTATTCGTGCCCGCGTCGGGATAGTAGCTACTGAAGCTGGGATTGTCAGTTATCTTTTTCTCCCAGCTGATGGGCAGATGCCCCGAAGGATTGCTCTCTCCGAAGAGAAGACGGGCGACAGCGTTGCCGCCTTCTTCGCCCGCATACCAGGACGCCAAGATACCATGAACTTTGTCTTTCCAGGGCGAGACATCGACGCTGCCACCCGACGTAATCACAACGATAGTCTTCTTTCCCAGCGCGGCGACCTGATCGATTAATTGTTGTTGCCCAACGGGAAGCTCAAAGCTTCGGTCCCCGCCCTCGGACTCAGACGCTGAGTTGAAACCCACCGCCAGCACGACGGCGTCGGCATGGGACGCCATCTCTAGAGCATCGTTTTCAACAATGGCGCTGAGCGGCACGATGCCAACCCGCATTCCGGAAACCGAGGCGGACTGTGTGGCCAACTGCTCCAACACGACCTTGTGCGGACCGGCGGAAAGCTCGATGGCCGTTTGATTGAGGATAGCCTTGGGCACGACAGAACTGTCGAAGACGACGGCGTCGTCGACCAGTAGCCGGTACCGTCCATCGGTCTGAACAAATACTTCGAACTTGCCCGCGGCTTCCACAGTGTAGTAGCCGGTCCACCTGCCGCTGGTCGTCGGCCGCAGATAGGGGTTGGAGTTCTTATGGGATGTAAGAGCGTTCAGTTCCTGTTCTTCAGGTTCGCGCCGCGTCGAGCCCGGGATTACCATTGCTCTCTCGATCGTCGTACCGGTTTCTCCGCCTTGCAGATCGGCCTTGGCAAATGTGGTGTGTGTTACTCCGCTGGTCGCGCCTTGGGCATCGGTAGTGAATTGCGTGAGGCGGGCCATCTGATTGATGCTGCGAATGCCGCGCGCATAGAGGACTTTGGCCCCGTCGCCCAGGTAGTTGCTGATACCGACAAGCAGATTCGTGCTGGCGAAGCTCACGACCTCGCCGCTGCCTCCGCCTGTGGTGACGGTCTGAGTTGCAGTGGGTCCGATCACTGCGATCGTCTTGGTTTTCGTCTTATCCAGCGGCAGTGCGTGGTTGTTATTTTGCAAAAGCACGGCCCCCTCAAGCGCAGCCTGCAATGATGCAGCTCGACCTTGCAGGTTGTAACGGGGAATGCTGGTATCGAGAGCCGGATGATCGAGCCAGCCAAAGTCGACAGCCACGCGGAGGATCCGCCGCACCTTGTCATCGATATCAGCCTGCGTAATCGTTCCTGCCTTAAGCAGCGGAAGAATAGCTTCCCGGTTGTAGTAGGCGCCGAAAGGCATTTCGAGATCGAGGCCGCCCTTCACGGCCGCGGCGGTGTCGTAGGTTGCGACCCAATCCGACATGATGATGCCTGGAAAGTGCCACTGCTCTTTGGCCACTTCAACGTTGAGGCGGCGATTCTGCGTCATGTGTTCGCCATTGGTGAGATTGTAGGAATCCATGATGGCTCCCACCTTGCCCACTTTGACGGCTGCTTCAAACACTGGCAGGTAAATTTCACGCAACGTCCGTTCGTCGATGACGGAGTCCGAATCATGCCGCATATACTCGGAATTATTACCGAGATAGTGCTTGATGGTGGCGGAGACACCCTCCTTCTGCACGCCCTGGATATAACCGACGGCAATCTGGCTGGCGAGAAATGGGTCCTCGCCGAAGTATTCAAAGTTGCGTCCGTTCATCGGTGCGCGGTAGATGTTGACACCGGGCCCCAGCAGGAAGACGGCCCCGCGGGACCGGCAGTCTCGCCCAAGTTCTTCGCCGATGCGAACCGCGAGTTTCCTATCCCACGCGGCCGCCAGCCCAATGCCACCCGCGTAGGCGATTGTTGGCGCTGGAATGTGGGCTCCCACCGGACCGTCCGTCATCTGGAAGAAAGGAATATTGAGGCGCGGAACCGGATGGGTGCGGAAGGGCGTTTCACCGCTGATGAGATCAATCTTCTCATTGAGGGTCATTTCGTCGATGAGTTGATTTACACGTTTGTCCACAGCCGCGGAGTCGTTGCCGACGAACTGGCCGGAGGCCTGGGCACTGGTCATCAGCAGCGAGCAACCGAAAACGCTACAGCAGAAAAAAGACATCGCGTTGATCCGCATCGTAATTCCCCGTCGAGGATGATACGACAAAAGACTGGACATACGCCGAATGCCACGCGATCAACAAATCGATAGTGCCAAATCCGCCCGGTCGCTTGAGGCACGCGGTTCTGGTGGCGCTCCGGAACTACTTGGAAGGTGATCGCGGCAAAAGCCCGGAGGCGATTGAGGGTTGCCTCAGGCTTCCATTCCGCGATCCCCGAGGCACGCTCTGGGCTGGGTGTTCTGCTCGCAACGCTGAACGAGCCGCCTGCGTGGCGGAGCGCGCAGTCAGAATTCATCATGGCCAAAGTAACTGTGCGTGACCCCAGTAGCCATAACCAAGATGTCATAGCGAAAGGGAACATCCTTCTGGTCCGGATTGCTGACATAAACACATTTTGCATCTTCATTGACTCCGCCGACTTCCCCAAGAATTACGGTCGTATTTCTTTGTTTCTGCAGAAGTCCACGGATAGGAGACGCTATTTGAGCAGGAGACAGCACGGTTGTCGCCACTTGATAGAGCAGAGGCTGAAAGAGGTTGTGATTCGCCAGATCACCGGCAAAGACTTCCGCGTCCGAGTGCCGCAGCGCTTTTGCGGCCGCAAGCCCCCGCAAACCCGGCGCTTAGATCACGATTCTTTTCATTTGTGCCTCGCTTAGTGGTTCACGCTGCACCCTTCTCGAACTGCCGTTCGATTAAACAGCGCGATTCGTGAGGGCAGTTCGCGACTCGACCATGCTTCGGATATCTCGGTTCTCGAAGACGACGCCTTGGTGGTCCTGTGTTTGTCGGAGCACAACATCCATCATTGCCCGGGCCAAGTCATCAGCGCGAATGACCTGGTTCGGGAACAGCACCCGGAATACCGGATAGACCGCGCGCAACAGCCGGTAGCTGAAGTTCGGTTCGTTCCGCGGTTCGACGGGGTAGATATACGCAGGTCGGAAAATGTAAACATGCGGGAAACCCGCCGCAAGCAGTGCGTTCTCAGCCTCTCCCTTGTAACGCGCGAACGCAAGCCGGCTTCGCCCTGTCGGGTCGGCGCCGTTTCCGCTTAGGAATGAGAACGCCGCACCGGGGCTGCTACCGCGGAGAACACGTGAGAACTCGACGGTATAGTCCACGGTTATTCTGTGGAGTTCCGCGTCCGACACCGAGCCAGTGTAGGTTCCGAGGCAATAGACCACCGCGTCCTGATTCGAGAGCGCGTCTGCGAGCGGTGAACAGTCTGCGAAGTTTTGATGCAAGACCTCTTTGAGCTTCGGGTGGCTGATGCCAAGATTCTTGCGCCCAATCGCAGTCACGCTCTTCACTGCGGCATTGTTGAGCGCGTAGCGAAGAGCGTAGCCGCCGACCATTCCAGTCGCACCCACAATGACAAGACTTTTTCGCCCGACCGTTGGATTGGTCATCGACGCATCTAAAGACGCCTGGTTTGTAGTTGTCATAAATTTCGTGGTTCTCGATCCAGCGCAGTCACTCCCAAGATTCGTTCCTGAACCTGCCTACCAAGACCGCCACCGTAGTCGCTATGTAGAGAACCCCCGTCACCCCTTCCAGTGCCGTTAGTATGCGCGCCATTCCGCTGAGCGGCACGATATCGCCGTATCCGACGGTAGAGAGCGTTATCAGGCTGAAATAAAGCAGCTCGGTCTGACGGTCGGCTGAGTGACTTCCAATCTGGATTGAACCCGGAGAGACGGCATCTATCGCTAGATAAATCGCCGCCCACAGCAACCCAAGCAATAAGTAGATGTTGACAGCAGTGTAGAGCTCCGCCTGAGCGACCGAGCGAGAATTCCTGAGATATGAGAAAAGACCTGTGGCCGTGAGCCCGAAGAAGGCAGCGAGAAATGCCCATCGAATTCCGGTCAGCGTCGGGCTTGGGAACGTATTGCCCGCCACCACAAAAGCCGCATTGCCCAATGCCAACAGAACCGACGGCCACACCCACCTTTTGATCTGCGACAAACGGACAATGGATAAGACAATTGGTATGAAGGTGACGGCCACGAGCACCAGCCGCCTCCACTTGTCCTGGTTCAACACCGGAGTCAACAGAATCGCCAGTAATAAGGATAGAAGTAGCAACAAGTCCGGTCGCGATTGAAGGTTCGCATTCAATGAGAAAACCTCAACAACGCAAGCTCGCCCACGGTGACGAAACGCCGTTGGCCAGTTGTGGAAATGCTGAACGATGCGGTCAAAGCCGCCTGGGTCGTCGCTGTCATGCCAGAACGCGCTCCTCGATCCAGTCAACGTAAAGCAGGCGCTCCGCAAACAGCCACGTGCCATCCATCTTCACGAAGGTGTCGTAGTACCGTAGAGCGGCAATCATCAGGCGTCGGTTCTTGCCCTCAATCGTGAGGTGATGGGGCATGCAATAAGTTTCCGCTGTGCCTCGATTGCTGGTCAGCGTGAGGATCGTCGTCTGTCCAAGGAAGTGCATGGTGGCAGCGTACTTGTTCAGATCGGCAAACACTGGAGCAAGCTGCTCGCGCGAACGCAGTTCCTGCGATGGATTGGGATCCTTTGCGTTCATGTAGACCACGAAGTGCGTATCTGCGGTGAAAAGGGCCATCTGACCTTTCGCATCGCGACGATCAGCGCAGTGTGCATAGGCCTCAACCAGTTCGCGGATGGCGAGCCGATCCGCGGCTTCATTTGGGGAGATGCTGACGTGCTTGCTCATGAATTCGTCCTCTTATTTCATTCAGCAAGAGCGATTACTCAAGAATCGCTTTTGGCTCAAGAAACGCCTCAATTCCGTATTTGCCATATTCGCGGCCGACGCCGGAGTACTTAAATCCGCCCCAGGGTGCCTGGGGATCGTCGG
>Ga0210410_10000632_pt1 | contig 36882 bp, 29 predicted proteins | sample IncBWC4MmetaG_FD_161058 | JGI IMG/M metagenome (GOLD analysis project Ga0210410, IMG submission 161058) | Forest soil microbial communities from Barre Woods Harvard Forest LTER site, Petersham, Massachusetts, United States - Inc-BW-C-4-M | ecosystem: Environmental > Terrestrial > Soil >...
CCTTCACCACCATGGTGCATACAGTCTCGGGCATCGTCCTTCATCGCCTCTGGCGCATGTGTTCCGCCTCCGATACACCCAGTGAAGCCCGCGCCGTCATCGGCGATATGGTCGCGCAGGTGCGCCAACTCGATCCCCAGTTTTTCGATCGTTTTGGCCTCTCCCCTCTTGAAGAGCTGCCTGAATGGAAGGATGCTGCGCCCACAAAACCCAAGGCCGACGCCTTCGCCGCTGAATTCGATCTAAAGCTAAGTGGCAGGACCTCTCGCCTCGTTGATTATTCTCCGAACGCGCCTCGTGTCATGGCCGAATCCTACCGTGCCGTCGTCGGACTTCCGGAATCCGCCTGCAGCGACGCCGAAGCCATCGACCGCCTGCTCAATCCCGCACGCAATCTCTATCGCCTCGAAACTCTGAACATCGGTGTCCACGCGCCCATGATGCGCGCCCTGCAGCACGCCAATTACACCTTCGTCAAAAAAATCAGTCACACCGCCGACAGCCAGGACCAGCGCCACCGCATGGTTCCCGGCTCGCGCCCATTGCTCACCCTTGCCGACACCCGCGAACCCGACTGCATCACTCCCAAGCTTCTTGAGGAAAATCCCCGCGCCCGGGAAGTCTACGAACGCGCGATGCACGAAGCCTGGTCCGCAAAAAACCAACTCCTCGACCGCGGTGTGCCCCCCGAAATAGCCCTCTACCTTCTCCCCAATTCCAAATCCATTCGCCTCGTCGAAACCGGTTCGCTCCTCCATCTCCTCCACAAGTGGACCATGCGCACCTGCTTCAACGCCCAGGAAGAAATCTACGCGGCCTCCATGGACGAAATCGCCCAGCTTCGCGAAGTCCACCCGCAACTCTCCCGCTACATCGGCCCGCCCTGCCACCTTCGCGCCGGAATCACCACGCCCATCTGCACCGAAGGCTCCCACTTCTGCGGTGTAAAAGTCTGGCTCGACTTCCCCAGCACCCCCCGCCGTATCTGAAACCTATTGACGGCAACATAATGTCTAACTATTAATTAAGAGGTCCACCATGACCCCCACCCGGCTCCGCCTAAACGCTCTAGCTTTTGCTTCGATTCTGATTTTGGTGCCTTCTTCCAACGCCTTTGACACACCTCTTTCCGATACCGCCGTGCGAGAAGCCTACTTCCTCGGCCAGCGCCACGACCTCCGTTGTCTCAGAACTTATACTAAAGTGCTGCCGGCGCCTCAGCGTGGGCCTCATATCGCGATGGTCACATTTCTCACGCCTTTTGCGCAGGTAGTCCAACAGACCAGCGCGCGAATTGGAAACTACAGCGCGCAGCAAGCACAAATCGATCACCGCGGCGTAACCGAGTCCGTGAAACTGGTAATCCTTGTAAATCTGACCCCATCCTACAGTGCGGTGATTTCGCCCGGTGATCCCTCGAATCCGAATAACAAGCCCGTCCTTCGGTCTCACGACTTCTGGAAGGACCTCCATGTAACGATCTTGGACGGTGATACAGCTCGCAAACCCTCGGTGTTCCTGGGTCATTCCAATTCCAGTTGTGGCAGGCGGGGCCCCTGCGCGCTGACCGGCGCAACGCTCGAACTTACTTTTCCGGCTGAATCTTTTGTTTCGGACAGAGCCGTCATCTGGATTACACCCCCGGAAATTGATCCAGTAGTCGTCGAATTCGACCTCACATCGCTCCGCTAATGGCTCCCAATCTTTCCTTACGCAAAAGTCGGTCACTCTTCAATCATGTCGCCGTTATCACATGCCACTTCACAGACGAGTCCGATTGAAACCACAGCAGACGCTCTTCACGTCTAACGATTGGAGGTGTGCCATGACCCTTGCCCGGCTCCGTTGGCCATCTTGTGTCCTCGCCGTTGTCCTCGTTTGGCCATTGCCTTCTTCCGCCTTCGATACGCCCCTTTCGGACACGGCCGTGCGCGAGGCTTATTTCCTCGGCCAACGTCGCGATGAAGTCTTCGCCACATTCCTGCAAAAATACGTCGCTGCTCTGCCAAGGCCCAAAAACGGTCCGCACATCGCATCGGTTTCTTTTTTCACCCCGTACGCGCTGACTGCGATCTATTCCAGCCAGCAAGTCAACATCTACAGCGCCCAACAAGCGCAACTCGATCATCAAAAGCAGCCTGAATTCGTTCGCGTCGTGATCGAAATCTGGTTCACTGATTCGTTTGGCGAATACATTGTCCATCCGATCGACTCTCGTTCTGGCTCTCCGAAGGGCTTCGAGCGCCGCTCCTACGATTTTTGGCGCCAGTTTCGAGTACACATATTTCAGAATGATCGGTTCATGGTTCCGATGAATGCGCATGGAGAGCCAAACGTTTGGTGTGGCGACGATGGCTGCGACCTGACTGGCGCCACGCTTACTTTCGAATATCCCGCGGACGCCTTCACGGAAAATACTGCCACCGTCGAGATTGACCCGCCCGAGGGCGACCCGGTGGTCGTGGACTTTGATCTCACGGCCTTCCGCTAATTCTTGTCCCCGAATCCGTGTTTCTGCCTGCATATCGGGCAGTACGTCGGCGCCTCAGAATTATCCACGTGATGCCTCACCGGCGGCACGGTCCGCAAAAAGGCGAAGATTGCCTTTAAGTCCTCATCCGTCATATTCCGGAAATAACGATACGGCATGAACGTATTCAGCTCGCGGACCCCGCCGGAAGCGTGCCCCGTTCGGATCGTCTTCAGGAACATCGCCTCGTCGTAATGCGAAATGCCAGACGGATCCGCGGTGATATTGGGTGTCACCACGTCGCCCCACGCACCTGCCATACGTTGTCCGCCCCCGAACATCATCTCTATTCGGGCGTTCCCTTTTTCGTCGCTGGGCGTGTGGCAATCGTTGCACTGGGCAAGGCGCACCAGATACCAGCCATGCTTTACTTGCTCGCTCGCGTCCGCTGGCAGCTTCGGCTCCATCTCCGGATGCAGATTTACCTTGATCGCAAACGGAACGTTCCTCTTTGGCAGCGGATTTCGAACCGCGGGCAGTGAACGGATGTATACAATCACCGACGCTACATCCTCGTCCGTCATACTCCGGAAAAACGCGTATGGCATGTAGTCCGACAATTCCCTGCCGTCATGGCCGATCCCATGCCGGATCGCCCGCTCAAACTGCGCATCGCTCCACGTGCCTGCGCCGGTCTCCTTGTCCGGAGTGATATTCGGACAGACTAGCCCGTCGGGGGAGAAGGCTCCGTCGTACAGCTCGCCCTTCAGCACTTGGCCCACACCCTTTCGTCCCGGCAGAGGCAGGCTACTCCCATGCGCGTAGTCTTGCTCGCCGTGGCACATGAAACAGTGCGCGACGCCCTCCACCAGATAACGTCCGCGTTCCAAACGCCCGGGGGAAACGCTCGTGCGGAATGCCCTCCCATCCCCAGCGAAACTTTCGGCTGTAGGCTTAAACTGGGCGAAAGAGAATTGTGAGAGTGAGAACAGAACAAAAATCGGGACTAAGACCCGGACAAAGAACCAGGGAGGAACTGAGCCCACGGCATCCACCTCCGTTTTTGCCTGAACGGCGCGTTCCCGAGGAATTGCCGCGAGTATACACCTAAATGTTTTGGAATTTTCGCTACTCGGCGGGAATTTCCCCTACTAGCTTCTCCAATGCAACGTTACCGGCCCATCCATCGGATGTTCCATTGGCAAACCGCTGCGCCGCGAGTCAATCAGATTCTGCTTCAACGCGAAATACCATTTCGCGGGGCGGTCAGCGTCATCAATCAACATCAATCGCGGATTGTGCTTCAATCCTTCTGACTGCCGAATCATCGTTTCCTGGTCCTGCCGCAAAAATATCTTCGCAAAAATGCGGAAGATCGAAACTGGAAACGGCAGATTCCACGCCGCGACAAAATCGATGCGGCACAAATCCCTTCGCACCGGCGTCACCGTCGCCCGGCTCGAAAACCACAGCTTCCCGCTCCGGTCAATCTCTGTCCGGATGTTCGGCAGTACGAAATCAATCGTCGTCGTTACCGTCTCACCAGTCATCTTCGCGAGCAGCTTATACGGCGCGCTGTTGGCGCTCGGCTGGTGCGGGCTCATCCGGAACCCATTCGGTATCGGCTCAAACTGTTTCGTCTTCTCGTGAATGCTAGTTTTGCTCCGCCAAAACCACGACTGATGCACAAACGGCCCGTGCGCCGGGTCCATCAATCCGATGATCCCATGATCGATGTGTGATGGCAGTTCGCACTCCAGCCGCGTGATTCTGAATTTCGCGCTGAACTTCTCCAGCTCCGGCGCGCTCGGCAACTTTTCCGGCAGCCGTGTCCCCGGCGCGCTCATGTACACCCAAACGTATCCATCCCGCTCTTCGCACGGATAATGCGCCGCATTGATCCGCTCCACCTTCAGCTTGTCGTGACTCGTCAGCGAGGGAATTTCCACGCATTGCCCGCTGCACGCGTCAAACTCCCATCCGTGATAGCTGCACTGCACGTTTTTCCCGTCAAAATGCCCATACGAAAGCGGAATCCCCCGGTGAGGACAGGTGTCCCGCATCGCGAACGCTTTTCCCTCGCTCGTGCGTCCGAGCACCAGCGGCACTTCCAACAACATCGCCTTCGCCAGGTTTTTTCCGTAAATTTCCTCGCTCCGCATCGCCGGATACCAGAAGTCCCACAAAAATCCCGCATCCGTCTTCGGCGCGTTCTCCGCCAACCCCTCCACCGAATTCTCCAACGCCGCCCGAACCGCTTCGCTCATTTCCGCCACCTTCAATGTTTCCAGCTAACTCCAAATCGCATCGTAGTACACCCGCCCACCCCGGGCAATCCGGATGTAGCGGCCGCCCTCCGAGGCGGGTGTCACCCTAACTCCAATCGACACACTTACGCCCAGGTCCTCAAAACCTCACGCTTCCCTCCTGCATCCAATCCCCAAGCAGTTTTGCTATACTATTGGCAGAACATGTACCCCTTCTTCCATTAGCTGTCCTTCGTTTCGCGCCCGCTAGGGCGCCGCTCCCCGTTTCACAAGTCACTATTCGCCAGTCACCCCTCTCCGGTGACAGAAATCTCATGGAGAGAAGGAATCCCAATGGCCGCTCTCACGCTTTCCGAAAAACTCGATCAGCTCGACGCCCGCTACCAGGAAATGACCCAGGAGCTTTCGACTCCCGAGGTCGTCACCGATTCCGCGCGCTTCCAGAAACTCGCCAAGCAGCACTCCGATCTTGAAACCATCGTCAACAAGCATCGCGAGTTCAAACAGATCGAAAAGGACCTCGCCGCCACCCGTCAGATGGTCGTTGAATCCGAAGACGCGGAGATGCGCCACATGGCCCAGGAAGAGGAAAAACTCCTTACTATCCGGAAAGAACAAACCGAGCGCGAGTTAAAACTTCTCCTCCTCCCCCACGATCCCATCGACGACAAAAACATCATCCTCGAAATCCGCGCCGGCACCGGCGGCGATGAAGCCGGTATCTTCGCCGGCGATCTCTTCCGCATGTACTCGCGTTACGCCGAATCTCAAGGGTGGAAAGTCGAAGTGATGGAAAGCTCGCCGGCACAGATGGGTGGCGTGAAAGAAATTGTCGCGGCCATCCAGGGCAAGAAGGTTTACTCCAAACTGAAATACGAGAGCGGTGTCCATCGCGTACAGCGCGTGCCAGCCACGGAAACCCAGGGCCGCATCCACACTTCAGCTGCTACCGTCGCCGTCCTTCCCGAAGCCGATGAAATTGACATCAAAATTGAAGCCAAGGATCTGCGCATCGACACCTTCTGCTCTTCCGGCCCCGGCGGTCAGTCCGTCAACACCACTTATTCCGCCGTGCGCATCACTCACTTGCCCACGGGCCTGGTTGTTTCTCAGCAGGACGAAAAATCCCAGATCAAGAATCGCGCCAAGGCCATGCGCGTCCTTCGTTCCCGCCTCTATGAAATGGAACTCGAAAAACAACAAGCCGCCATCGGCGCCGAACGCCGAGGCCAAATCAAAACCGGCGACCGCTCCGAAAAAATTCGCACCTACAACTATCCGCAGAACCGCGTCACCGACCACCGCATCGGCCTGACCATCCACCAGCTGACCGAAGTAATGGACGGCAAGCTCGCCCCCCTAGTCGATGGCCTCGTCGAACACTACGAAGCCGCCCGCCTTAAGCAGGAACTAGCCGAGGCATGAGTAGCCACTACGATGCGCCATCAGAAAGCCAACTCCCTCGATGTCCGGACTGCCTTGAAACAAGGCATCCATCTCCTCCGCCAAGCCCACGTCCCCTCCGACACCCTGGCCGCCGAACTCCTCCTCCTCCACGTAACCCACCGCGACCGCACCTGGCTCTATGCCCATCCTGAAGAACTCCTCGACACACAATCAATCGAATCGTATTTTTCTTTACTCCGCCGCCGCGCCGACGGCGAACCAACGCAACACCTCACGGGCAAGCAGGAATTCTGGGGACTCGAATTCGAAGTCTCTCCCGACGTCCTAATCCCCCGGCCCGAAACCGAACACCTCATCGAAGTCTCCCTCGATCGCCTGGCTGTCCGCGAACTCCGCTCCGGCCGTGATCCCAAACTCACCGGCGAAGACCTCACTATAGTCGACATCGGCACCGGCTCCGGCTGCATCGCCCTCGCCCTGGCCAAAGAACTCCCCGCCGCCAAAATCTACGCCACCGACATCTCCCCCGCCGCCCTAGCCATAGCCCAACGCAACGCCACCCGCCTCGGCTTCTCCAATCGCATCACGTTCCTCGACTCCAATTTGTTGGACTCTTCCTCGCCACTCGCCACTCGCCACTCGCCACTTCTGTTCGATCTCGTGATCAGCAATCCTCCCTACATCGGCCGAAAAGAAACCAGCACCCTCCCAACCGAAGTCCGCGATCACGAACCCGCTTCCGCACTCTATGGCGGCGAAGAAGGCTACGAACTCTACGGCCAACTCATCCCCGAAGCCGCGCGCCACCTCAAGCCCGGCGGCCTCCTCGTTCTCGAACTCGGCCACGACTCCCTTCCCGCCGTCCGCCCCCTCCTTGAAACTCCACAATGGACCAATCTCCACGTAACCAACGACCTCGCCGGCATCGCCCGCGTCCTCTCCGCCGAACGTACCTCTTTGTAGCGGACGCCTTCCGAGGCGGCCACTTTTTCTCTTTGTTCTTCAACGCAGCGCTGGCTTTCAAGCCAGCCTCTTGGGGGTTCCTTGGGGCACTCCATTCCTGGATGTGCTCTTCGGTTTTTCTAGTAAAGCCGTGGCGCTATCCACCGAATTTCGCTGCCACTCCGAATAATCATCTTCTCCGTCAATCCCTAATTCGCTTTCGTCCCCCGCGCCATCTCCCGAATCCGGTTCAAATACCCCACATAAACCGGAATCGGAATATCCGGCGAATCACCGTCATTCAGAAAATGCTCCAGCCTGATTTCCATCGGTATCCCCGCAATCACTTCGCGAAATCTCGGCATCTCCAGAAACTTCGCTTTCCATATCTCCAGCATCTCCGAGCGAAACTCTTCGCTGATAAATCCCATCTTCCGGTCGCCAAGATAAATCCCGTCAAAATGATGCTCTGCCAAAACCTTTCGAACGGGATCGTCCGCAAGCGAAAACATATAAACCAGGTGCAATAAATCCGCTAGGTCCCCCCACAACACCTTCTCCTCAAATGCACTGAATCGGAATGCGCTCTCGTGGCGCTGCTGCACCACGCGCGCATGATCGCCCGGTCTCAGCCCATGCCTCCCAAGCTCTTCGGAAAACCATTTTAACCGCTCGGCCTTCAGGTTGTATCGCAGAAACTCCACAGCATAAGCATTCGGCAAATAAATCTTTGGATCGCCATCCAATCGCTTCAACCAAGCACCCCACTCCCTGCCCAGCAGCAGGGCAATCAACCCCTTCAAATCCCCCACCGTTAGATCCGGGTGATACTTCACTGCCTGCCAAAAATGTTCGGTCGAATCATAAACAGCTCCGTGCAGCCGTATCCCCTCCTCAATCGGATACCAGTTCGAGAGCACGCGCCCCGCAATCACCGGCGAAGCGCTCCAGCAGTTCAGCGACTTCTTCCACTTTTCCTGCACCGTCAAAAATCCCTCTGCATACCCAGGCGGCAAAGGCTCCTTCACCCGGGTAATCGCATCACGCAACTCCTCGCCACTGTGCGTCACGAGCGCTTGCAGCGGCCGCTCATCCGCCATTGAAACGACCCGGCTCTCAATTCCTTCCCGCAGCAGCTGTCGAGCAAGATTCTGCCTTTCTTCCTCGCTGATCCTTCCTTTCCACCGCTCCGTCTGCGATTCGGTGTAAGCAAACACTTCTGCCAGCGACTTGAACTCAATGAACCCGTGAATCGCAAACGTCACTGGCCGCCCGTCCTTCACAATCACGGTAGAAGGCGTAACCACCGCCTGCAACGAAAGCTCCTGCGCCTGCAGGCTCATTTCCCTGATCCCCGCAAGCAACATCAGGGTCAGCCCGGCCACCACGCGAAGTCCAACACTCATATTCCCCAAGCAATTTCTCATCTCTCTCCTTCGCATTTCCGCACCATCATTTCACTTGCTTCCCTCAACTCAAAACAAAATTCCCCGAGCTGCGAGGCCGATATAAATATCCCCACATCGAATGATGAAAGTCACAAGTTGGATAAACAGGCAGCGCTCAATAGGTCAGGAGTATAAAGATTAGGGGAGGGACTAGTTTGGCTCGATGATGCCCAGACCTTTTATCTGGGCGAAGTGCCGCTTGTTGAAAGTTGCCACTTGACTCTGATTGCCTCCCCGACTCCATAGTCGTACGCTTATCCCATGCCGGATCTGGCGCGCTTCCGAGCCAAACATGATGCCCCCGACGCATCGGAAATTCCGTCGCAGTCCTCCATCCTCCATGTGGACATGGACGCCTTCTTCGTCTCCATCGAACTCCTCGAACGCCCCGATCTCCGTGGCAAGCCCGTTGTCGTCGGCGGTCGCCCCGACCAGCGCGGCGTCGTCTCCGCTGCCAGTTACGAAGCCCGCAAATTCGGCATCCACTCCGCCATGCCTCTGCGCACCGCGGGCCGCCTCTGTCCTCACGCCGTCTTCCTCGACGGCCACCACGAAAAATATTCCGAATGGAGCGATCGCATCGCCTCCATCCTCGCAAAATTCTCTCCGATCGTCGAAATGGTTTCCGTCGACGAAGCCTATCTCGACCTCTCCGGCACCGAGCGCCTCCACGGCCCACCGCTTGCCACCGCCGACAAACTTCTTCGCACCATCACGCGGCAAACCGGCCTTCCCTGCTCCGGCGGGCTCGCCACCACTCGCCTCACCGCCAAGGTTGCCTCGGATCAGGGCAAGCCCCGCGGCCTTGTCTGGGTCGCCCCTAGCATGGAAGCCCGTTTCCTTGCCCCGCTTCCCATCCGCAAAATTCCGGGCATCGGCGAAGTCACCGAGCGCGCCCTCCGCGCCCTCGGCATCGAAACTGTGGAGCAGCTAGCCTCTCACTCTCAAGAAAAGCTGGAAAAAATCTTCGGCCAGTGGGGAACAGCCCTCTATCGCAAAGCACGCGGCGGCGACGCCTACGAATTCCTGATCGACGCCGAGCCCAAATCCATCTCCCACAATCACACCTTCGGCGAAGACACTTCCGATGTCGCCGAAATGGAGACCATGCTCAGCCACCTCTCACAAAAAGCCTGCAAGCGCCTCCGCGAAGCAGGCCTCTCCACGCGCACTCTCACACTCACCATCCGTTATGCCGGTTTCGAAACCTACACCCGCTCCAAAACTCTGACGGAACCCGCGCAGCTCGACAGCGACATCTTCGCCGTATTCCTCAGTCTCTTCCGCCAGCATCGCGACGCCAAGCGTGAAGTCCGCCTTCTCGGCGTCGCGCTCTCTGCGCTCTCCCACGGCGCACAACAACTCGACCTTCTTGAATCCGACCGTCGTGAAAAACTCGAAAAGCTAACCAAAGCCGCCGATCGTCTCCGCGACAAATTCGGTTTCACCTCCGTCCAGTTCGGCGGCTCGCTCCGCCGCGATGAGTAGGAGACTCTTTCGCGCTTAAACGCATCTATACTTCCTGGTTCAATCCATCTTCGTGAGGCTCGTTTTGAAGATTCTCCTGCTGGCCGTTGTCATCGCTTTTTCACTCCTTCGATCCACCACAATCTTTGCCCAAACTCCATCCACTGACGCAGGTCTGCTCGCCGACCCCGTCTACGTCAAAAACTGCGCAAAATGTCACGGGAAAACGGCCGAGGGCCGCCATTTTGCCGGGCCGTCGCTTATTTCCGACAAAACCGCGGCCGCCTCCACGGAAGACCTTCGCAATGTCATCGCAAACGGCAAAGGCCACATGCCCAAGTTCGCCGGCAAACTGACAGCGGAAGAAATTGACACGCTGGTCCGGCAAATCCAGGCGCTGCACAAAAAATAATCTCTCCTGCGCGTGCTTCTAGCGACAGCAGTGGGCCTGACAGCGCGCTCGCCGCCTGTTCGAGTCCAGAATTTCTGCCCCAGGAAGTTCCAGAGGCCGGACTAGCTTCCTCCAACTGTGAACTCGGATAACTCGCAGTGCTTTCGAAACCCTCTTTCGCCTATACTTTTTCCATGGCCTCTTCCGCCCCTCAGACTCCCGACGCTTCCGAATCGCGACCAACGCCATTTACCCGGCTCGGCAACTTCTGGCAGCGCGTCAGCGAAGGCCGCCGCATCGACGACCTCTGGTCGCAATTCGCCGCCGACGCCCGCTCCAGCTACGGCTTCTACGGCAAAGACGTCGACTGGGACGAAATCAACCAGCTCCCTCACTGGAAGCGCCCCTATCCCGTTGTCAAGCAACTCTTCTGGGCCATGATTAACAAGCTCACCCCGGCCCGCCGCGTCCTGCTCCTCGTTGCTTTGGCATTGCTTTTTCTTTCCGGAATCCAATTCCAGTTCGGTTCCAACAACACCGTAGAAATCAAAGCCGAATTTCTCTCCGCTCTTCTCTTCCTCCTCCTTCTCTCTCTCGAGCTCGCCGACAAGATCACCATGAAGCGGGACCTCGAAATCGCCCGCGAAATCCAGGCTTGGCTCGTCCCCTCCACTCCGCCCGCAATTCCCAACGCCGAAGTCGCCTTTTACACCCGCGCGCAGAATTCCGTCGCCGGCGATTACTACGACGCCTTCTATCCCTCCGGCGACGCGTCCTCCGGCGGGAAACTCATGCTTGTCATGGCCGACGTCGCTGGCAAAAGCGTCCCCGCCGCTCTCCTCATGGCCACGCTGCAAGCCAGCCTGCGCACCATCGCCTCCGAGGGCCTCCCTCTCAGCGAACTCGCCACCCGCCTCAATCACTATGCTTGCGCCCACAGTCTTGGCGGCCAGCGCTTCACCACCGCCGTGCTCGCAGAATTCGATCCCGCCACGCGCCGCCTTTTCTACGTCAACGCCGGCCACAACTCCCCCGTCATCCGACGCGCACATTCTTCCACCGAACGCCTCGAATCCGGCTCCCTCCCGCTTGGCATCACGCCCGAGGCCGCATTCCCTTCTTCTGAAGTCACGTTGCAGCCAGGCGACACGCTCGTGCTCTTTACCGACGGGGTCGTCGAAGCCTTCAACGCCGCCGGCGAAGAATTCTCCGACCATCGCTGGCTCAACATCATCCGCGGCCTTCCCAATCTCAACGCCCAGCAAACCCTGCAGTTCCTCATGAAAGCCGTCGAAGATTTCGTTGGCGCCACCCGCCAGTCCGACGACATCACCTGCCTTGTCCTCCGCTGCTCGTAAAAAAATATCTAGCGCACCCCTGGTGGAAATCGAAGGGCCTGTGCAGCCCAAATCCCCACATGAACGAGCTCAGAACCATCCGGCTCCCCTGCCAGTCACAAATCACCAGTCACCAATCACCAGTCACTTACCCCCACTTTCTCTTTTTCTCCCGTGCTCCTGAGGCGCATAATCATTCCGTGAATTCCCGGGAACTTGCTAATTCGGTCTGCAACACGCTTCAGCGTCACAGTCACGCGGCCTTCCTCGTCGGTGGCTGCGTGCGAGACATCCTTCTCCATCGCGATCCCACCGATTACGATGTCGCCACAAACGCAACTCCGCAAGAAGTTTTGCAACTCTTCCCCCACGCCCTCGATGTCGGCGCGCAATTCGGCGTCGTACTCGTCCGCCAAGATTCCCTCAAGGTCGAAGTCGCCACATTCCGCTCTGACGTCGGCTATTCCGACGGCCGCCATCCCGACCAGGTCGTCTATTCCCAAACTCCTGAAGAAGATGTGCAGCGCCGCGATTTCACCATCAACGGCCTCCTCATGCGCCACGACACCGGTGAAGTTCTCGACTTTGTCGGCGGCAGCACCGATCTCGCTAAAAGAATCATCCGCGCCATCGGCGATGCTTCCCGCCGTTTCGCCGAAGACAAACTCCGCATGCTCCGCGCTGTCCGCTTCGCCGCGCGCTTCGGCTACACCATCGAACCAGCAACCTTCGCCGCCATTCGCAGGCACGCGAAGGAAATCCACGTCGTTTCCGCCGAACGCATCCGTGAAGAGATCACCAAGCTCCTCACCGAAGGCGCCGCCCGCCGCGGCTTCGAACTCCTCGACGAACTGGGCCTCCTCACCCTAGTGCTCCCTGAAATCGCCGCCATGAAAGGCGTCCCACAGCCGCCGCAATTCCATCCCGAAGGCGACGTCTGGATACACTCGCTCCTCATGCTGGAAGGTCTCGCCGCTCGAGCCTCTCCCACCCTTGCCTGGGGCGTTCTGCTTCACGACATCGGCAAGCCCCCCACCTTCCGCCCTGCCTCGGAAACCGGTGACCGTATCCGTTTTGACGGTCACGTCGACGTCGGCGTCCGCATGGCCGATGACCTCTGCCGCCGCCTGCGCTTCTCCAACGACGACACGGACCAAATCAAAGCCCTCGTCGCCAACCACATGAAGTTCAAAGACGTCTCCCAGATGCGCCAGTCCACCCTAAAACGTTTCGTCCGCCTCCCCCAGTTCGATGAACACCTCGAACTTCACCGCCTTGATTGTCGGTCCAGCCACGGCAAACTCGACGCCTACGACGCCGTCCGGGCCTTCCTTGCTGAAACTCCCCCAACCGAGGTGCGTCCGCCACGATTACTTTCGGGTGACGACCTCAAAGATTTAGGCTATACACCAGGACCAGAATTTCAGAAGATTCTGGGCACCCTCGAAGACGCCCAGCTCGAGGAGGCTGTCCAGACCCGGGACCAAGCCCTCGAATTTGTTCGGAGACACTATCCTCTCCGTCAAGTCGGCCGATAAGGCGCCTTAAGACAGGATTTTTTGCTCAGATTGTAAGCTTTCTTATATCAGTGCTTTGGAGGAATGTTGCAAACTGAGACAAACTGTGCTAGGATTTGAGTCTTGTTGACTAATATTTTCTGACGAAGGGTTTTGCATTGTCCGGCACCTTTTCCCGGCTCCTTGCATCTAATCCTTCCATAGCGGGGCTTTCTCCCGCTTCGCGTTAGGGGAAAACATGGCTGATAAAAAACATTTTGTTCCAGATACTCTTCCAATCCTGCCTGTCCGGGATACCGTCCTGTTTCCGGGAGCGGTTCTGCCTCTCACCGTTGGCCGTGAGAGTTCGCTTGCCCTGGTTAACTCACTTTCGGGCGACGATAAGCTTTTGGGCGTGGTTGCCCAGTTGGATCCGCGGATCGAAGATCCTGCTGCGGCCGACCTCCACAAAGTTGGCACTCTCGCCAAGGTCCACAAGACCGTAAAGATGCCCAACGGCAACGTAGTCGTATTCCTGGAAGGCTTGCAGCGCATCCGCATCAATGAACTCTTGAGCCTCCGTCCGTTCCTTCGCGCCGCAGTGGCCTCCGAACCTGATTTCACGGGCGACAAGGACGCAGAACTCGAAGCCTTGCAGCGCAACGCGCAAGACCTCTTCCGCGATGTCGTAAGCCACTCGCCGCAACTTTCAGACGACCTGCAAAACGCCGCAATGAATATCGACGATCCCGGCCGCCTCGCCGACTTCATCGCCGGCACTCTACCGAGTCTTTCGACTCTCCTCCGTCAGGAGCTGATCGAAACCTCCAACGTGCGCAAGCGCCTCGAAATGCTCATTCGCGAGCTCTCGAAGGAACTCGAAGTTCTGGAGCTTCGCAGCAAGATCAATGAGCAGGTTCAGGAGCAGGTAAGCCAGAACCAGCGGGAATACCTGCTGCGTGAACAAATGAAGGCCATCCAGAAGGAACTCGGCGAAATCGACGATGCGCAAGCCGAAATTGACGAGCTGCGCAAAAAAGTCGAGGAAGCCGGCATGACTGCCGAAGCCAAGAAGGAATGTGAACGCGAACTGAAGCGCCTCGCCAAGATGACTCCGGCGTCAGCCGAGTACATGGTGTCGCGCACCTATCTCGAATGGATGACTTCGCTGCCCTGGTCGAAATCCTCCGGCAGCACGGACATCGACATTCCAAAGGCTCAGGACATCCTGAACGAAGATCACTACGACCTTCAAAAGGTAAAGGAGCGCATCCTCGATTACCTGGCTGTCAAGAAACTTCAGCCAGGCATGAAGGGGCCAATCCTGTGCTTCGTTGGACCTCCAGGTGTAGGTAAAACCTCGCTCGGCAAGTCCATCGCCCGCGCCCTGGGCCGCAAATTTGTGCGCATCGCCCTTGGCGGCATGCATGATGAAGCCGAAATCCGCGGCCACCGACGCACCTACATCGGTGCTCTGCCCGGCCAGATTATTCAGGGCCTGAAGCGCGCCGAGACCAATGACCCCGTCATGATGCTCGACGAAGTCGATAAGCTCGGGCGCGACTTCCGCGGCGATCCGTCCTCTGCGTTGATGGAAGTACTCGACCCGGAGCAGAATTCGTCGTTCCGCGATCACTATTTGGATGTGCCCTTCGATCTCTCGAAGGTCACCTTCATCGCCACGGCCAACTGGATGGATCCCATCCCGGAGCCTCTGCGCGACCGCATGGAGATCATCGAACTCCCCGGCTACACCGGTGAGGAGAAGATTCACATCGCGCGCAAATACCTGATCCCTAAGCAGGCCGCTGAACACGGCATCAAGGAAGGCGACCAGTTAGAGTTCACCGAAGAAGGGCTGAGGGAAATCATCCACAGCTTCACGCGCGAAGCCGGCGTGCGCAATCTCGAACGCGAGATCGCCACAATCGTCCGCAAGCAGGCGCGCCGCATGGCCGAAGGCAAGACGGAGAAGATGATCGTCACTCCCGAAGTCGTGCGTGAATTCTTGGGTGTGCCGAAGTTCCGTACCGAGCGGGAAATCGACGAGCGCGTCAAGAAGCCCGGCGTCGCGGTCGGTCTCGTCTGGACGCCCGTGGGCGGCGACATCGTCTTCATCGAAGCGAGCCGCATGCGCGGTGGCAAGCAGTTCACCATGACGGGCCATCTGGGTGAGGTCATGCAGGAATCGATGACCGCGGCGCTGACCTGGACCCGTGCCAACGCCGAGCGCTATGGCATTGATCCGGACTTCTTCCGCAAGCAGGACATTCACATTCACGTGCCGTCCGGTGCGGTCCCGAAAGACGGGCCGTCCGCCGGCGCCGCGATGGTCACCTCGCTCGTCAGCTTGCTGACGAATCGCCCGGTGAAAAATCGCCTGGCGATGACCGGTGAAATGACCCTCTCCGGTGTCGTGCTGCCCATCGGCGGCGTGAAGGAGAAAGTCCTCGGCGCCAAGCGTGCGGGAGTTACCCACGTGCTGCTGCCGGCGGACAACGAACCGAACGCCGTCGCGGATCTTCCACCGGATATCCTCGGCGACCTGAAGATCACCTACGTCCGGACGCTCGATGAGGTCCTCGAGCATGCGCTCGAAAAGGACCCCATCGCCCCGGTGGTTCCGGAGCCGGAACCAGCGCAGTCCGCGGTCGGCGATTCACCGAGCGCCATTCATTAATCCAAACTGAACTAGGAAACTTGTGGGCGCCGGGCTCGCCCGGCGCCTCTTCTTTTTTCGACTCTTCCTTTCTTGGTGCGGCCCCGACCCGGTCGGGGGCGCCTACTCGAACGCCAATGAACAACGAAGCCTGGCCAAATATATGCCGGGCCCTTTTTATTTGTGCCCCTTGCTCTTCCGTACAGGCTGAGAACTCTCCAACTGCTGCTAGTATGGAAACTTCCCATGCCGTCAAATTCAAAATCCAAATCTCCCGCCAACGACTTGGCCGCTCTTCTTCCCCAGCGCCTCAGCGAAGCCCTCCTCCGCGAACGCACCATTCCCCGGTTCGTGGATTCCTACGTCGTCGAACACGGCCGCCACAGCCTGCAAGTCCACGCCGTCCTCTACCGCGATCTCCTGAATCTTCTCCAGCGCGAAGCCCTGCTCACCATCACCGCGCGCGCCCTGGAAATCGTCACGCGGGGCCTGCACAGCGAAGACGACCGCAAAGCCAAGCCGATGACCCGGCAGGAAGCGTCCGCCTTTCGCCAAAAATTTCTCGCCGGCCTCACCCGCCACCAGCGCTGGAACGTCAGCGACGCCCTTGATTTTCAGTCGGATCTCAAAATGTATGAAGATCTTATCGCTCGCGCCGCCAGTTCGCGCCGCCCGCGCAAGCCGTTCGAAGCTGCCAATCATCCCTTCGTGGACCGCTGTGGCTTCGTCCTCGATTCGTCCTTCCTTGAAAAAGCCCGCCTCGCCGCCAGCCGCACCCTCAAGGATTTGGAAGCCCTCTCTGCGCAAATTGTGGAGACCACGCGCAACGAAATCGTGCAAGCAAAGCCGCAGCCATCTCGCTGACGCCGCCAAGCTCCGACTTGATCCTCCTGATCGCCTCACCAGATCAAGAGTTTTTCTGCACTTCGACCGCCGTCCCGTGCGCCAGCACTTCCGTCACTCCCTGCATCACCTCGTTGGCGTCATACCGCATGCACACAATCGCGTTGGCGCCGTGCTGCGCGGCATGCTGCAGCAAAATTTCATACGCCTCTTCCCGCGCCTTTTCGCAAAGCTCCGTCAAAATCGAAATATTCCCGCCCACAATGGTCTGAATTCCCGCCGCCAGATTTCCGAGCACGCTGCGCGAGCGCACCGTGATTCCCCGCACAATCCCGAAATTCCTCACGATGCGGTACCCCGGCAATTCATTCGCTGAAGTCACCATTGAACTATCCACTCGGCCTGTCATGTTGTTCTCCTTGGTGTCCCGCTGTTTACCGGTCCGATTCTACCCCTCCACAAGCCGCTTCCGGCAGCCTTTCCGTTTGTTATGCTCGGGTTGCGTGGAAACTCTCTTTGAATTTCTGGCGATTCTCCAGATCGCCGCGGGCCTCTTCCTGCTCTGGAAGGGTATCCAGTGGCTTGCCTACGTGCGCCGTCGCTTGCGCACCGATCCCGGTTTTTATGCTCCCCGCACCGCCGTTCTTTGCCCGTGCCGCGGCATTGAACCCGGCCTCGAGCGCAATCTCGTCTCGCTCTGCGAATTTAACCACCAGAATTTCGAACTCTTTTTCATCCTCGCTTCCGAAAGCGATCCCGCCTACAGTCTCGTGAAACGCGTTGCCGCCTCCTCCCGCGTCAAAGCTCACGTCATCATCGCTGGCAAGCCCACAAGCTCCAGCGAAAAGGTCAACAATCTCCGCGTCTGCATCGAGCAGCTCCCGCCCGATTTTGAAGTCCTGGTCTTCGTGGACTCCGATGGACGCCCCGGCAAGACCTGGCTTCACCATATCGTCGCGCCGCTTGCCGACTCCCGCATCGGCGCCACCACCACCATGCGCTGGTTTATTCCCAACAACAACGCTTTTCCCAACGCCCTTCTCGCCGCCTGGAATGCTTCCGTGGTCACCATGCTCGGCGGCCACGGGAACAATTTCTGCTGGGGCGGCGGCACCGCCATTCGCCGCGCTCTTTTCGAAGAGATGGGCATGCTCGACGTCTGGCAAAATTCGTTCAGCGACGACTACTCTCTCACCATCGCGATCGAGAGAACCCGCCGCCAAATTGTTTTTCTTCCCGAGTGCCTCACCCCGTCCTACGTCCAAACCGATTTCCCGAGCCTTCTCGAATTCACCAACCGCCAGATCAAAATCACGCGCGTGTACCGCCCCAAAATGTGGGCCACCGCTTTCGCAACTCATTTTCTCTTTTGTTTCACTCTTCTCCTTGGTCTCGTAGTCGCGCTCGACCTGGCCATCGAATCTCGCCCGTCTTCTCAGGTCATAACACTCTTCGTACTTACCCTGCTCCTCGCCGCCTTCAGGGGCGCCTTGCGCGTGATCGGCGTTACCGAAGCAGTTCCCTCCTGCCGCGCTGAAATCATGGCGCAATCCTGGATTTATATTCTGGTCACACTGCTCGTTCCATTTTTGTACGTGCTCAATTTCTTCGCCTCGCTGTTCGGCCGCCGCATCACCTGGCGCGGCATTCAATACGAAATCATCTCACCGGACCAGACTCGCATCGTTACTCCATGACCTGTGGAAATCCCTGCTCCCCGGAAAAAAATTCGGGGCTCGGGCAATTTCTACCCTCAATCCCCGCCCTCCGCCCCCTCCTGCCTCTCTCTAAGTTATTGACAATCCAACCCCTGTCAGAACTTACAGTCCGGCCAACTGGTTGCATAGCTCTATCTCGGTCAGGTGTAACTTTCGCAAGCTATTGACGGGGATCCTTTACTTTACCCCAGAGGGTTTCTGAGGGATTTTTTCCTCTGGCGTATATGGGCCTGATCCAGACCTACATCCCTGTCACTTGCTCGGTCATTCCGGCCGACCTCAATCGGAGGTCATTGAGGGTCAAAATCCAACAGGATGGCTTCGGTCCTACCACGAGGCACAATCAGAGGAGTGCACGTGAAGTTGATCCGCAGAAGTTTAGCGACGCATTCGCTGCCCCAGCCAAAATACCCTGCTCAGACCAGCGTCTATTTATTTTATGAAAAAAGTACGGGCACGGCCCATTTCCATGTCGAGGCCGGACCCAGCGGGGAACTCCCCGTGGATCATGCCGCCGGCTTGCTCGCCATGCATTGCTTGGTGCGCGGCCAATCTCCCAAGGACTATCTAGTTATGGTTCCGGCCGCTCCCAACGCCTTGAACGGCTTGACCGAGAAAGCCCAGAAACTGCTCGAAGCTGGTCACAGCGCCAAGAACGCCGTGCGCCTCACTCGCCGCGAAGAGGAAGTCCTCGATGGCATCCTGCGCAGTCTCGCCAACAAGGAAATCGCCAACGAACTGAATCTCTCCGAACGCACCATCAAATTTCACGTCTCTTCCCTGCTCGCCAAATTTAAGGTCCGTGGCCGCCTCGAACTAATGCGCGAGGCTTCTCGTCATACCTTGAACTCCATTCCGCCTGCCGTCGGCGGCCCCGCTCCGCAGCTCGGTCCTTATGAAGAGCGACGCGAGGGCTACCGCCGCAACGCAAACTCAGGCAAGGTACTCCCGCTAGGCGGCCATCGCATGATGGCGTAATTGGACGGGCTGCCTTCCGAGGCTGGCGCCTTTGATACCACCGTGGTTCTCGTGACAAAAGGCCGTTCCGGTCAAACCGGAACGGCCTTTTACTTCTCTCACCTCTTTTTAGTGGCCGATCTTTAGATCGGCCCGTGTTCTCGGGATTTTCCTGCTTACTTCTTCGCCGCGCTATAAAGCTCCGCCGCCCTGTCCCAATTCACCACATTCCACCATGCATCAATATAATCCCCGCGCACATTCTGATACTTCAGGTAGTAAGCATGTTCCCACACGTCGATCCCAAGCACGGCCTTGCCGCCCGTGAAATATTGAGTGTCCTGGTTCGGCGTAGAATCGATGGCCAGCTTTCCATCCTTTAGGAGCAGCCACGCCCATCCGGATCCAAACCGGCCGAGACCCGCAGCCTTGAACTTCTCTTTGAATCCCGCGAAGGAGCCAAAGCTCGAGTTGATAGCTGCCGCAAGGTCGCCCTTCGGCTCGCCTCCACCACCCTTTTTCATGAGTGGCCAAAAAAGCGAGTGGGTCCAATGGCCGCCGCCATTGTTGCGCACCGCTGTGCGGATGTTTTCCGGCACGCTCTCCAGGTTCTTCAAAATGTCGTCTATCGATTTCGCCTGCAGGTCCGGATGCCCTTCCAGGGCCTTGTTGAGATTGGTAACGTAAGCGCCATGATGCTTGTCGTGATGGATTTCCATCGTTCGAGCGTCAATGTACGGTTCAAGTGCGTCGTTCGGGTACGGCAAGGGGGGCACGGTAAATGCCACGGGTTTGTCCTCCAAATTGAGATGCGATTCGAAATCTGATCCGGATTCAGCGTGAAGCAAACTCGAAGCGGCGTTTCCTGCCCCAAGTAAGCCAGCGCCTAGAATGCCACTGGTTGAAAGAAACTTACGGCGATCCATGGAAGTCCTCAGCTTCGGTGGGCGCGTGGGCTTCCGCGCGAGATTATAGCGCCTCTGCCACCACCGCTCAACCGCCCCGGAGATATCGCGGCGACCCGCGCGCTGGGCACTCATTGGATGCGCGAAAGCGCCCAACGGGCAGATTCCGAAATCGCGATTTCCGAGGATTCTTCGAGCCTCCGCAACAACTCCACAGTCCGCAAATAATCCTTCGATCCTCGTCGCACCTTCGCGTTTCCCATTGCAATGCAGGCGTTCCTCACCAATCCTCGCCACTTCGTTCTCTTCATCGCGCTGCTGCGGAACTTATCCCGAAATTCCTCTTCGCTCATTCCCGCCAGCCACTCCAGCCGCGGCTCAAGCAAACTTTCGCCCAGCGGGAATCGCCGCGGCTCGAAATCGTGGAGGGTCGCGACCGGCGCTTCTCGGTTGTATGGGCACACCTCCTGGCAAATGTCACACCCGTATACATTGTTCCCCATCGCTTCGCGAAACTCTTCCGGTACACTCCCTCGCAGCTCGATCGTCAGATACGAAATACATCGCCGCGCGTCCATCACGTATGGCGCAACGAACGCGCCGGTCGGGCAAGCGTCCAGGCACTGCCGGCAATTGCCGCAAAGATCTGCCGGCGGCATTTCATCGCGCGCGAGGGACGGCGAAAGTTCCAGCGTGGTGAAAATCACTCCCAGGAAAAACCACGAGCCTATCTTCTCGTTCAGCAGCAGCGTGTTCTTCCCCAACCAGCCAAGTCCCGCGTATTTGGCAAACAACCGCTCCGCGACAGGCCCCGTGTCGGCATAGGCCCGGAATTTATGTGGTTCCAGAAACCTTTCCTTCAGCGCATCCGTCAGCCCGTTCAGCCCCTCCCACAAAACTTCGTGATAATCGCGCCCCCACGCGTAACGCGAAATCCATCCACGCGGCTCGCCGCTTCTCTCGGAAGCCGCTGCCTCGGCAGAATAAGGATGGGCGGTGTTGTAGTTCAGCGCGCAAACAATCACACTCCGCGCTCCCACTAGCACCTGCTCCGGATCGCTTCGCCTCGGATCCGCAAGATATCCCATCGCTCCGCCGTATCCGCGGTCCAGCCACTCCTCGATCGCGGCGTGCTCCGGGAATCGCTCGAGCGGCGCCACGCCGCAAAGCGAAAAGCCAAGCGCGTAAGCGCGCTCCACAATCCAAGCCGTATCTCCCGGAGAATTCATGATTTGATTGTGCCCCAGGAAAGACAAAGTAGCGAGGTTGCCCCCACAGGCGAAAGGGAAAGTGAATCTCTTGGAAACCGCGCCGTGGAGTTTCTGAATCAGGCATCATTCGTTATGAAGTTACTAGTAATGTATTTTCCCCGCTGTGGCCCTGGATTGCCCGTCAAAATGATTCTCCCCGCGCCCCAACTGATTTATGCTGCCAACGTCAGGATTCACTGATTCGACTGTATCCAAAAAGCCGCAAATCTCGTCAATACTGTACGGACTTTTATGCCAAAGCCCGTAGTACAGTCATGACAAAGGATCATCAACTTGCCGACTGATCAGAACTCTCGCGCATCCGCAGACTCGGAACATTTTGCTTCCGTTCCTCCTCCCCGCCACCGGGGCGTCCGGGCCTTCGTGTGGATTATTGTGCTCCTCGTTTTTGCGGGCGGATTTTATCTCGTCTTGCGCAAGCGCGACGCAAGTGCGACAGCCACGAAATCCCCGAGAGGTGGCGGTGGCCCGGTCAGTCTCGTAACCGCAACCGCGAAGCAAGGCGACATCGGCGTCTACCTCGATTCCATCGGCACCGTCACGCCCGTTTACACCGCCTCGATCACCAGCCAGGTGAATGGCGTCGTCACCGCCGTCCATTACAAAGAGGGGCAACTTGTCCGCAAGGGCGATTCGCTGATTGACATTGACGCCCGTCCCTACCAGGCCTCGCTTCTTCAGGCGCAAGGCACGCTCGAGCGCGACACCAATCTCCTCGCACAATCAAGGATGGACCTTGATCGCTATCACGAAGCCTGGGCTCGCAACGCCATCCCCAAACAAACTCTCGACGATCAGGAAAAGCTCGTCCTCCAGCAGCAGGGCACCCTCAAGTTCGATGAAGGCGTGGTGCGCTTCGATCAAATTCAGGTCGACTACTGCCACATCGTCGCGCCCATCTCCGGCCGAGTCGGGTTGCGGCTCGTTGATCCCGGCAACGTCGTGCAGTCTTCCGGAAATCTTACGCTTGTCGTCGTCGCGCAAATCCAGCCCATCACCGTAATCTTCACCGTCCCCGAAGACAATCTCGATCAGGTCCAACAGCGCCTTCGCAAAAACGCAAAACTCACCGTGGACGCCTATGACCGCTCGGCGCTCAAACACATTGCCGCCGGTATGCTGATTACTCTCGACAATCAGATCGACACCACCACCGGCACCGTAAAAGCCCGCGCCTCGTTCGACAACAAAGACGCTGGATTATTCCCCAACGAATTCGTCAACGTCCGTCTCCTCGTGGATACTCACCACGGTGCCATTCTGATTCCGTCCTCCACGATTCAGCATAACGGCCAGACCGCCTTCGTTTATGTGCTTCAGGACAACGTCGCCCACATGCGCGTCATTCAACCGGGCGTGACCGACGCGGGCATCACCGAAGTCACTGGCATCTCCCCCGGCGACGTGCTGGCCAACAGCAGTTTTGACAAGCTGCAAGACAACGCCAAAGTCGTCGTTTCCTCCAAACCCATCCCAGGAAACAACGCCGGGAGCGCTGCTCCTTGAGTCCGTCCGCTCCTTTCATCCTGAGACCTGTCGCGACGTCGCTCCTGATGGCCGCGATTCTCCTCGTGGGCATTGTCTGTTACACGCAGTTGCCGGTCTCCGCCCTGCCGCAGGTCGACTATCCCACCATTCAGGTGCTCACCTTTTATCCGGGCGCCAGCCCCTATGTCGTCGCAACCACGGTCACCGCGCCGCTCGAACGCCAATTCGGTCAGTTGCAGGGCCTTAGCCAGATGACCTCCAGCAGTTCCGGTGGCACCTCCGTCATCGTCCTGCAATTCAATCTCAGCCTGAATATTGATATCGCGGAAGAGGAAGTACAATCCGCCATCAACGCCTCACAAAGCTTCCTCCCCGCCAACCTCCCCGCTCCACCTATCTACAGCAAAACAAATCCCGCGGACGCCCCTGTGCTCACTTTGGCGGTCACCTCAAGTTCCATCCCGCTATCAGAAGTCGAAGACCTCGTAGACACGCGCCTCGCTCCCAAAATTTCCCAGCTCAGCGGCGTCGGCCTCGTCAGCATCAGCGGCGGCCAGAAGCCCGCCGTCCGCATTCAAGCCAACCCCACCGCTCTGTCCTCCTACGGCATCAATCTCGAGGATTTGCGCACCGCGGTCACCCAATCCAGCGTGAACGCTGCCAAGGGAAATTTCGATGGCCCCCGCCAGGACTATCAGATTGACGCCAACGATCAGCTCGTGACCAGCCAGGATTACCGCAACGTCGTCGTTGCCTTCCGCAACGGCGCGCCCGTGATGCTTACCGATGTCGCAAAGATCGTCGATGGCGTAGAAAACACCAGTCAGGCAGCCTGGATGAACAAAACGCCCGCCGTCATCGTCAACGTCCAGCGCCAGCCCGGCGGCAACACCATCAGCGTCGTCAATCGCATCAAGCAGCTTCTGCCGCAACTTGAAAGCAACCTTCCCAAGGGAATCGACGTCACCACGCTCACCGACCTCACGACACCTATCCAGGCCTCGGTCTCCGACGTTGAGTTCGAGCTCTTCCTCACCATCGGCCTCGTCGTCATGGTGATGTTCCTTTTCCTAAGAAGCCTCTCCGCGACAATTATCCCCAGCGTCGCCGTGCCCCTCTCCCTCATCGGCACCTTCGCCGCCATGTACGCGCTCGGCTATAGCCTCGACAACCTCTCCCTGATGGCCCTCACTATTTCCACCGGATTCGTCGTCGACGATGCCATCGTCATGGTCGAAAACATTTCACGTTACATCGAAGAAGGCCAGCCGCCCATGCAGGCCGCGCTGAAGGGCGCCGAACAGATCGGCTTCACCATCGTTTCGCTGACCGTCTCCCTGATCGCTGTGCTCATTCCCCTGCTCTTCATGGGAGACGTCGTGGGCCGTCTGTTCCGCGAGTTCGCGGTTACCCTCGCCGTCACCATCGTCGTCTCTGCAATCGTATCGCTGACTCTTACGCCGATGATGGCGTCGCGCATCCTGAAACACAATCCAGAGGAGCAACAAGGCCGCCTCTTCCGCGCCTCCGAGCATGCTTTTAGCAGCATGATCGCTTTCTACGGCCGCACGCTAAAAGTTGTTCTTCGCTTTCAGACCATCACTCTTCTCGTGGCCCTCGGCACACTCCTTCTCACGATCTTTCTCTACATCTACATCCCCAAGGGATTCTTCCCCGTCCAGGACACTGGAATCATCCAGGGCATTTCCCAGGCATCGCCGAGCATTGGTTCGAAAGCGATGGCGCAAAAGCAGATGGAACTCGCCAAGATCATCCTGGAAGATCCCGCCGTCCAGAGCCTCTCCTCGTTCATCGGGGCGGACGGCACAAACATCACCACCAACAGCGGAAGAATGTCCATCAACCTGAAACCGCTCGAAGAGCGCAAGACCAACGCCTCCGACGTCATCCGCCGTCTTCAGTCAAAGCTGCAAAACGTGCAGGGCATCCAGCTCTTCATGCAACCCGTGCAGAACATCACCGTGGACGATCGCGTCAGCCGCACCCAATACCAGTACACGCTCGAAGACCCCGACCCCAACGAACTCAGCGACTGGACCAGCCGCTTCGTCTCCCGCTTGAAACAATTGCCCGATCTCGAGGACGTCGCCACCGACGAGCAACCCGGCGGCCTCGCCGTCTCCCTGGTCATCGATCGCCCCACCGCATCGCGCCTGGGCATCGCGCCCACCACCATTGACAACACGCTCTACGACGCTTTCGGCCAGCGCCAGATCAACACTATGTACACGCAGTTGAATCAATACCACGTCATTCTGGAAAGCGAGGCGCAGTTCCAGTTGGACCCTGACAAGCTGAACAAGCTCTACATCCAATCCAACTCCGCCGCCGGCACCCAGGGCGCGCCCGCCAGCTCAACCGGCAACGGCTCCACTTCCGCCGGCTCCAACGCTCTGACCACTTCCGCGCTCTACACGCCGTCGCCCAACACTATCTCTGCGCCGGTAAATGCACTCACCGCCAGCACGTCTTCCGCAACGTCCAGCAAGGGTGCCACATCAGCAGGCGCCACCAGCTCCGCGAAAAGCAATGCCGTCCCATTCAGCGCGTTCTCGCATTTCGAAACCAGAACGCAATCCCTCTCCATCAACCACCAGGGACAATTCCCTGCCATCACCGTTTCCTTCAACCTCGCCCCCGGCGCGGCGCTCGGCAACGCCATTTCCGCCGTAACAAAAGTCCAAAACGATCTGCACATGCCTGCCAGCCTGCAGGCCGATTTCCAGGGTACCGCCGCGTCCTTTCGAAACTCTCTCTCCAACATGCCGCTTCTCATCCTCGCCGCACTCGTCACCGTCTACATCGTCCTCGGCGTGCTCTATGAAAGCTTTATCCATCCCATCACGATTCTCTCCACGCTTCCCTCCGCAGGTGTCGGCGCATTCCTGGCGCTGATTCTTTTCCGCCAGGATCTCAGCGTCGTTGCCATCATCGGCCTCGTCCTGCTGATCGGCATCGTCAAAAAGAACGGCATCATGATGGTCGACTTCGCTCTCGATGCCGAGCGCAACCACGGCAAGAATTCCACCGACGCCATCTATGAAGCTTGCCTCCTCCGCTTCCGTCCCATCATGATGACCACCATGGCCGCGCTGCTCGGCGGTCTTCCTCTCGCTTTCGGCAGCGGCATCGGCTCCGAATTGCGCCGCCCCCTCGGCATCGCCATGGTCGGCGGTCTTCTGGTCAGCCAGGTTCTCACTCTCTACACCACGCCCGTGATTTACATTTTCTTTGACAAGCTGGCGCGCCGTTTCTCACCCAAGCCCATTGCACCCCATTCCGGTGAACTGCCCGGTACGGCAGGACCCTCATGAACGTCTCCGCCCCATTCATCCATCGCCCCGTGGCGACCACTCTCCTCACAGCCGCCATCGCCATTGCTGGCGCCATCGCCTTCAACGTGCTTCCCGTCTCTCCTCTTCCTCAAGTGGACTTCCCCACCATCTCCGTCAACGCCAGTCTCCCCGGTGCCAGCGCGGAAATTATGGCCTCCTCCGTCGCCACTCCTCTTGAACGCCAGTTCGGCCACATCGCCGGCGTCACCGAGATGACCTCCAGCAGCGGCCTGGGCACAACTTCCATCACCATCCAGTTCGATCTCACCCGCAACATCGACGGCGCCGCGCGCGACGTCGAAGCCGCCATCAATTCCGCCCGCACCTATCTCCCGGCAAACCTCCCGGCGAATCCCACCTATCGCAAGGTCAATCCTGCCGATGCGCCAATCATGATCCTCGGCCTCACCTCCGACAAATACGGCCCCGACAAGCTTTACGACGAAGCTTCCACAGTCATTCAGCAAAAGCTTTCGCAAATTCAGGGTGTTGGCCAGGTAAACGTTGGCGGCGGCGCGCTGCCCTCGGTCCGCGTGGAAGTCAATCCCACAAAGCTCGCCAGTTACGGCCTCGCCATGACGGACATTCAGTCCGTGCTGCGCCTGCAAAATTCAGATCTTGCCAAGGGCCAGATCACCGACGGCATCACCTCCGCCGACATTGTCGCCAACGATCAGATCTCTCACGCCGAAGACTTCAAGCCCGTCATCGTCGGCTACCACAAGGGCGCGGCCATCCACCTCGGGGACGTCGCCGACGTCATCGACTCCGTGCAAAACGTCCGCGCCGCGGGCTACCTTAACGGCAAACGCGCCGTCCTCCTCATCATCTTCCGCCAGCCCGGCGCCAACATCATTGACACTGTCGACCGCATCCGCGCCGAAGTGCCCTCCATCAAAGCGTCCATTCCCCAGGGCATTGACACCACCATCGTTCTCGACCGCACCACCACCATCCGCGCCTCCGTCAGCGACGTCGAGCGCACGCTCACTCTCTCCATCATCCTCGTCATCGTTGTCGTCTTCGTTTTCCTGCGAAATGGGCGCGCCACGCTCATCCCCGCCGTCGCCGTCCCCGTCTCTCTCATCGGCACTTTCGCCGTCATGTATCTCTGCGGCTACAGCCTGGACAATCTCTCCCTCATGGCCCTCACCATCTCCACCGGCTTCGTCGTCGATGACGCCATCGTGGTCATGGAGAACATCACCCGCCATCTCGAAGCTGGCATGGACCCCTTCGCCGCCACGTTGAAAGGCGCAAAAGAAATCGGGTTCACCGTCTTGACGATCAGCATCTCGCTGATTGCCGTCTTCATCCCGCTCCTGCTCATGGGCGGCATCGTCGGTCGTCTTTTCCGCGAATTCGCCATCACCCTCTCCACCGCCATCCTCGTCTCCATGGTCATATCGCTCACCACCACGCCCATGATGTGCGCCTACCTGCTGCGCAACGAGCACTCCCGGCCGCATGGACGCCTCTATATGGCCACGGAGCGAATCTTCGAGCGCATCCTTTCCATTTATCGCTACACACTGCACTGGGTCCTCGACAACTTCGTACTCACCCTGACCGTTCTCCTGCTCACCATCGCCCTCAACGTCGTCACCGTCATCATGATTCCGAAGGGCTTCTTCCCCCAACAGGACACCGGCACCCTCGGGGGCGGCGTGCAAGGGCCTCAAGACTCCTCTTTCCCGGCCATGAATGAATCGGTCCAGAAAATTGTGGATGTGATCAAAAAAGATCCCGCGGTCCAGAACGTCATGGCATTCACCGGGGGCGGTGGAGCCACCAACACGGGCAATATCTTCATCGCACTAAAACCTCTGAGCGAACGCAAAATCACCGCGCCGGATATCATCAACCGTCTGCGCCCGCAGCTCAACCGCCTCCCGGTCGCCTCGACTTTCCTTCAAGCCTCCCAGGATCTCCGCATCGGCGGGCGCGGCAGTTCCGCTCTCTACCAGTACACCCTCCAATCCGACAATGTTTCCGATCTCTACGTCTGGGGACCCCGCATGCTCGCGGAGATGAAACGCCTCCCGGTTTTGCAGGACGTCAACACCGACCAGCAGAACGGCGGCCTCGACATTCGCCTCAACTACGATCGCGTCACCGCCGCAAGACTTGGTCAGACTGCGCAATCGCTCGATCAGGAAATCTACAGCTCCTTCGGCCAATCCGAAACTTCCATCATCTACACCCAGTTGAACCAATACTATGTCGTCCTCGAAGTCGCTCCGCAGTATTCGCAAAGTCCCGAGGCTCTGAAAAACGTTTACTTCCACGCGAACGGGAACACCAACGTCACCTCCACCGGTAACGCCCCTCTCATTGCCATGGCCACCGGCCAGGCCAATACCATCCCCCTCTCCCTCAACCACACGAGTCTCTTTCCCTCCGTCACCATTTCCTTCAATCTTGCTCCCGGCGTCGCCCTTAGCGACGCTACCCTCGCCATCGAACAAATGAAGCAGCGCATGGGCGTCCCGTCCACCCTGCGCGGCTTTTTCGCCGGCACCTTGCTCGCTTACCAGCAGTCCCTCAGCACCGAGCCGATCCTCGTTCTCACCGCTCTCCTCGCGGTCTACATCGTTCTCGGCATCCTCTACGAGAGCCTCGTGCACCCGCTCACGATCATTTCCACGCTTCCCTCGGCCAGCGTCGGTGCGATGCTCGCTCTCATGCTCTTCAAGCAGGACCTCAACATCATCTCTATCATCGGAATCGTCTTGCTCATCGGCATCGTCAAGAAAAACGCCATCATGATGATTGACTTCGCCCTGCAGGCCGAACGCGAAGGAGGCAAAAGCACTGAAGACGCAATCTTCGAAGCCTGCATGCTGCGCTTCCGTCCGATCCTGATGACCACCATGGCCGCTCTTTTCGGCGCACTGCCCTTGGCTTTCGGCACCGGCACAGGTTCCGAGCTTCGCCGCCCTCTCGGCATCAGCATCGTCGGCGGCCTCATCATGAGCCAGCTTCTCACTCTGTACACCACGCCCGTCGTTTATCTCACGCTCGACAAGCTCCGTCTTCGCGCTCTCGGCAAACAACGCGACACTTTTCATCCCGCGGATGGATCAACTCCCTCCGCCGCAGTGTAATTAAGGTGGAACGACCATGAACAACAATCGCCTGAAACTTCTCTTCGGTCCTTCACTCGCTGCTCTTCTGCTCGCCGGCTGCATGGTCGGCCCCAAATATCATCAACCCGCGGCCACCCTTCAACCTCCCCCCGCCGCCTACAAAGAATTGCCTGCCGAGAATCCTCCGGCCGGCCAATGGAAAGTCGCGCAGCCGCAGGACGCGATGCTCCATGGCAAATGGTGGGAAATCTACAACGATCCGGAACTGAACACTCTCGAAGACCAGCTCAATATCAACAACCAGAGCATCAAGCAATCCTTCGAAAATTTCATGGAGGCCCGCACGCTCGTCACCCAGGCCCGAGCGCAACTCTATCCGACGCTCGGGACCACCCCGTCCTTCCGACGCTCCCAATCCTCCGCAACTCTAAGAAATAACGTTGGCGCCACCGGAACGGCCAGCGGCGGTACGGGTGCGAATCCCAATGTATATAGCACGCTCGCGGAAGTGCCGTTTACGGCTTCCTGGGAGCCGGACCTCTGGGGCAGGGTTCGCAACACCATTCGCCAGGCCCAGTACAATGCACAACTGAGCGCCGCCGATCTCGAAAACGTGCGCCTCACCGAACAGGCCAGCCTTGCGCTCTTTTTCTTCGAACTCCGCGGCCAGGACGCCTTAGAGAAAATTCTCAACGACACCGTCGAGGCCGACAAAAAATCCGTCGAACTCACCCGCGCCCGCTACGAAACCGGTGTGGACACGGAACTCGCTCTGGTCGAAGCCCAAGTCACTCTGCAGCAGGCGGAATCCACCTCGACCAATCTCGGCATCGCCCGCGCACAGTTCGAACACGCTATCGCCGTCCTTGTCGGCACCTCCGCCTCCAGTTTCTCGATGCCGTACAAGCCTCTAAACGCCGCGCCACCCGCAATTCCTGTCGGCATTCCCTCGCAACTGCTCGAACGCAGGCCGGACATCGCGGCGTCAGAACGCAACATGGCCGCCGCCAACGCTCAAATTGGCATCGCCACTGCTGCCTTTTACCCCAACCTCACACTCAGCGCCCAAGGCGGATTTGAGAGTTCCGCGCTGCAGAATCTCATGACCTGGCCAAGCCGTTTCTGGTCGGTCGGACCTTCCGTTTCCGAAACAATTTTTGACGCGGGCCTCCGCCGCGCCACCGTGAACCAGTTCGACGCTGTCTACAACGCGGACGTTGCCGCCTATCGCCAGACGGTCCTGACCGCCTTCCAGCAAGTCGAAGACTCAATGGCTGCGGTACGCATTCTGTCGAAGCAGATCGAGCAGCAGGAACAAGCCGTCCAGTCCGCGCAACAATTTCTCACGCTCTCGCAAGCCCGCTACGAAACGGGAGTGGACACCTACCTCAACGTCCTCATCGCGCAAACCACGCTCTTAACCGATCAGCAGCAACTCGCTTCTCTTCACACGCAGGAGATGACCGCTTCCGTCCAATTGATCGAAGCGCTCGGCGGCGGCTGGGACCGCTCCCAACTCCCGACTCCCGCCCAGGTCTCAAAGAAGGTAACCAAATCCGAAATCGAAGCCCCAAACTAAATTCCCCCGCAAGCAGCGGGCAATGGCTCAGAAATCGGTGAAGCATACGGCCATGAGATAAAGGGCCGGGGATTCCCGCCTGCCCCCAACGTCAGTCCTCGATGAACTTGCGCAGTCTGCCGAGTGCTGCGTCCCACTGCTTCGAAATCAGGTCGAGGTAGCGGCGCGCGTCTTCCAGGCCCTGCTGGTCCAATTGCCAAACGCTCTCTCGCCCCTGCCGCGTGCTGTTGACCAGGCCCGCATCCTCCATCACCTGCAGGTGCTTGGTGATTGCTTGGCGAGTGACCTTGGTGCCCGCCGTAAGCCGGGTGATGGACATCGGTCCGCGATCACACAACCGGAAGACAAGGTGCAAGCGGGTCGTGTCCCCCAGGGCCGCGAACAGAGGCGCAGATTCCTTCGGCCCCACCGCGGCTCTCAAGCTACGGCGCCTGGACAAGGTACTCCTCGATCAGCTTCACGACCATGCCCCAACCTTGCTCGTTTGCCGTAAACGCCTTCGCCCTGCGCGCAAGCGGGATTCGATCGAAGCCGGACTCGGTGACGGTCAGCAGGACGCCGTTCGCCACTTCCTCGAGAACAAATTCGATGAGTGTCGTCGGCTCGGCCGAATAGTCGACACCGCGCTCAACGGCATTTGGATGCCACCGGAAGGAGAACAACCGTTCAGGTTCCATCTTCTCTATGGTGATTTCGAATGGCAGCCCTTCGTACGGCTTCTGGGCCTTGGCGACGTCCGCGTTGACCTGCGTGGGGACAATTACACCGCGCATGGTCGCCCCCGGCGCGAACGGGCCATCGAACTTCATGCCAAACCAGGTCCCGAACTCCTTGGAATCGGTAAGCGCCCGCCAGACGCGCTTCCGCGGCGCGTGCAAAAGAATCTTCTTTTCGATACGGTCGGTGCTCATGTGCAACCTCCAGGTTGCAGGTTAGCATTGACAGAAACGAAGCGCAACCCATGGGTTGCAGAATGCAGGAGAGCCGCAGACGTATTGCCTCGTTCAGATCGGCACCACGATTGTCAGGAAAAGACCGCTTGAGGTTTGTTACTGAAAACTGCGGACGGCCGTGGATTCATCGTTGAACACGTCAAACACGGTGAACAGCTTGGTGATCTGCAAAAGATCGTGAACCTTCTTCGTCAGGTTGAGCAACTTCAGTTCGCCACCGCGATTTCGCACCGCCGTGAATCCGCTAACCAGTTCACCGATCCCTGAGCTGTCAATGTAATTGACGTCCCCGAGATTCAGGATGATTTTCGTCCGCCCTTCGTCCAGCAGGTCCCGCACCGTCTTCCGCAAAAGCGCGCTGCCGTCGCCCAGCGAGATCCGCCCGCTCAGGTCCACCAGCGAGATGCCGCTGTATTCCCGGGTTGTGGCGAAAAGTGAAGGCATTCCGTTCCTACGCTTCCTGGTGTGGCGCGCCTGAATTGGAGGCGCTCTCGTTCCCGTTGCTGTGCGGACTTCCGAGTGGCGGAAGTCTCTTGGCCATGACGAGCTCCGCGCCTCCCGTCTTCCCCGGATGCACGTCGAACTCGTCCATAAACGCCTTCATCAGGAAGATCCCCCGCCCGGAAGTGCTCAGCAGATTTTCCTGTGCCAGCGGGTCCGGCACGTCCGTCAGCCGGAAGCCCTTCCCCTCGTCCAGCACGTGGATAATCATCCGCTCCTCGGTAAGCTCAATCGCCAGGTGAATCTTTTTCTCCGGCTTTTCCTGGTTGCCGTAGTGAAACGCGTTGATCACCCCTTCGCGCACGGACATCCCGATCCGGTAACATTCGTCTTCGTTAAACCCTGCCGCCTCAGCAACACGTACGCACATCTCTTCGGCGAGATTCACGCTCTCGACGTGGGTGTCCAGCGTAACTTCAAGATGCTTGGTTTCTGGCGCCATTCCGGGTCGCAGTTGCTGGATAATCCTCACAAAAGGCGTTCTTATCCGTAACACAGCGCCCGAAGATAAGTCAATGGAGCGGTCTGGCCGCCCGGGTTAAGCCCGATGATCCCGGTCCAGCGTCCGGTACTGAATCGCCTGGCTCAAAAGCTTGCACTGAATGTCCCCGGAATCTTCCAGATCCGCAATCGTCCGTGCCACCTTCACCGATCCGGTCATGCGCCCGCGCCGAAAGCCCCAGCCGTATCACCGCGTTTTCCAGCAACTTCTCCCCATCGGCATTAATCGCACAGTGTTTGCGGATCATTTTGGGCGCCACCTGCGCGTTCTAATAGGTCGTTTTCTCCGCCCCGAGGCGCTCCGTCTGCTTCTCCCGCGCCGCAATCACCCTCGCCCGCACCGCCGCCGAATCCTCTGACGACGAAGGCGCCCCAGTTCCTTGTATTTCACGGCCGGCACCTCAACGTGAATGTCAGTCCGGTCCAGCAATGGCCAGGAGATCTTCGAAAACGTATTCGCAAGGGCAGCTCGATCAGGTCCGGCTGCGCTTGAATCAACGCCCCAGAAAGACCTTAGGATTCCAGACGCCCGCGAGTAAACTTCAGGCGAGTGTTGCGTCGACCGCCTGAGCCAGCAGCGTTAATCATTCGTTACATTTGCCACCGGCTCCCTTTTCGATTTTTCGATGATATTATCTCGCCCGCTGGTCGGCATCTGGCATACAAGGGATGCCTGTACGCGATGAACTGGAACACCACAGGAGAATAGGCGATGCGCATCGCAACCCCAGGTCATGCAGTCTTTGCGACGACGATGATCGCCATTGGAATCCTGGGCCTGATCAAAAGCGATTTCACCCCGCTATGGGATCCGGTGCCCAAGGGTGTGCCCGCACTGGCCTATCTCTGTGCCTTTATCTCCCTGGTATCTGGTATAGGACTGCTCTGGCAGCGCACCGCCGCCGCCGCTGCCCGCGTGCTGCTCGCCTATCTCTTGCTTTGGTTGCTGCTGTTGAGAGTGCCAGGTATTTTCCTCGCGCCCAACGTGGAATTTTGGTGGTCAGCCTGCAAAACCGCCGTGATGGTTGGGGGCGCTTGGGTACTGTATGCCTGGTTCGCCGCTGACTGGGACCTGCAGCGCCTCGGTTTCGCCACCGGCGATAAGGGGCTGCGCATCGCGAGGGTGCTCTACGGCCTGGCCTTGATCCCCTTCGGCCTGGCCCATTTCATCTATCTCAAAAATACCGTCTCGCTCGTGCCTGGCTGGCTGCCATGGCATGGGTTCTGGGCGTATTTCACCGGCGGTGCCTTCATCGCGGCGGGCGTGGCGGTGGCCATCGATGTGTATGCACGCCTAGCAGCCGCGCTCTCGGCGATCGAGATCGGCATGTTCACGCTACTGGTCTGGGTACCCATCGTGGCGGCAGGCTCCAAAGACACTTTCCAATGGAGCGAGACCATCGTCTCTGCAGCGCTGACGGCCGGCGCCTGGGTGGTGGCGGATTCCTACCGTGGCAGGCCCTGGCTCGCCACGAAAACAAGCTGACGTTCGTTACTCGCATGCGTGACACGGCGTTCAAGCGTTCGTTGAAGCGACTGCCGCTCGGTACCGGAGTAAAGATCGACTCGCCGGTGGGCTCGTTCACGCTGCATAAAAACTCTGCCAAACCGGCTGTGTTCCTGGCTGGGGGAATCGGAATCACGCCTTTTTTCAGCATCAGGACCTGTGGCGAGTTCGACAGTTCACGCAAGACTGTAAAGAAGAAACGTGGGCTAGTGGGCTATTTCGGTTTTTCAGCCCGATGCCAAAGGTACCCAACGACCGCGACAGTGGCAACGATGATTACAAATATGGTGGGGCCATTTAGGTGGAACCACGAGCCTACATAATATGCCAAAATCCCTATGCCTACCGCGAACAGAAGAGCAATTAGTGGCCTTCCCCAAAAACCTCGCGGCTTTGGGAGTCTCGTATCAAACATGCGATTTCTCCCTTGGAGCGCAGTCAGGTCCGAAAATTTTAACAGGAGCCCACTGGAAATTTCCAACTGTCGTTGATTCACCGTGATTTTATGCCTACGGCACAAACCCATCCTTTCTTGCGTTCTTCGATGACCTGAACGTCGGAGTATCCAGCATTTCTGAACAGGCCGCGATGTTCATCAGCAGTTAGTAGCGTCATGCCAGTGAGTTCGGGATATTTCTCGAGGAGTCTGGCGGCGGTCGTAGTTGCTCCTTTGTAGACTTCGGCGATCACCATGAATCGGCCACCAGCTTTGAGGACGCGGAAGACTTCGTGCATGTTAGCGGGCAGGTCAGGCCAGAAGTAGTGGGTTTCCACGGCAGTGATGAGGTCGAAGGTGTTGCTGGGGAATGGAAGCTGAGAGACCGAGGCTTGGCGGATTTCGACGCGGCCAGCCTCGATCCAGCGTGCGTTTGTTCTCCTGGTGGCTCTGACGCTTTCTTCGGAATAGTCGACGCCGTAGACTTTTCCTTCCGTAGCGATTGCGGCCAATTTAGAGATCGTTCTGCCCCCTCCGCAACCTATATCGAGGATCGTGTGGTTCTTCTCGACCGAAATGTGCGCTAAGCCCCAGTCAGTGAGCTTGGAATGGGAGGCGTTCATACGCCACAAAGTGAAGCGACCCAGCCATCCTGTCGGCTTTTGGCATTGATTTGTCGGTGCGCTCCAGGTGGGCACAATTGTTCCCCTCGTTCCGACAGTCTGACGCGAACATTCTATAGCACTTACCGAAGAACTCCCCTGGCCATTGCATCCGATTATCTGGTGTGTGGTCGCAACTCTTCCACAATCGGCCGGGGAAGATAAGGGAAGAGTTGCCCGTGACTCGGGAGCAGCTGGTTTGCTAAGGTCGTCGTTATGTCCGAGCGTGTCATGTCCCAGAGTTCCATCGAGCAGATACGCGAATTGCTCGACACCCTTTATCGCGTGGATTCGGGACGAATCCTGGCAACTCTGATCCGCTTGCTCGGCGATTTTGATCTTGCCGAGGAGGCGATGCACGAGGCCTTTGCCGCTGCGCTGAGCCTGTGGCCAAGGAGTGGAGTACCCGGCAACCCGCGACCATGGTTGATTTCAACAGCCCGATTCAAAGCCATTGATACTCTGCGTCGACGGGCACGATTTGATGCGTCTCAAGACGAGCTCGTCGGATATCTCGAAGCGCAATGGAGTTCGGCGGAAAGGTCCAATGAAGAGGACAGCGTTGAGGATGATCGGCTGCGCCTGATTTTTACGTGCTGTCATCCATCTCTAGCGCCGGAAGCCCACGTTGCGCTCACCTTGCGTGAGGTGTGCGGGCTGACAACCGAGGAGATAGCAAAGGCCTTCCTGATCACTCCGCGTACGCTGGCGCAGCGCATTGTGCGCGCAAAGGCAAAGATTCGAGACACACCGATTCCGTACGAGGTGCCCACGCCGCAGGAATTGCCGGAGCGACTGGGCGCGGTGCTTCAGGTCATCTATCTCGTCTTTAACGAGGGTTATTCGGCTGCGGCGGGCGCGGAGGTAACGCGGGCCGAGCTAACTGGCGAGGCGATTCGACTGGGCCGCTTGCTGACCGAACTCCGGCCAGAGCCGGAAGTCATGGGGCTGCTTTCCCTGATGTTGCTACACGAATCCCGTCACGCCGCGAGAAGCTCTCCGACCGGAGAGCTGATTTTGCTGGAGAACCAGGATCGCTCGCTCTGGAACCGGGAGCAGATCGCGGAGGGAGTGGCATTGCTGGAAAAAGCCCTGAAGTCCCGCCGCTTCGGCTCCTACACACTGCAGGCTGCGATTGCGGCCGTTCATGCGGAGGCGGAATCGGTCGCTGTGACCGACTGGCGGCAGATTGTTGCGCTTTACAACCAATTGCTACGAATTCAGCCTTCGCC
>Ga0210410_10000633_pt1 | contig 36879 bp, 29 predicted proteins | sample IncBWC4MmetaG_FD_161058 | JGI IMG/M metagenome (GOLD analysis project Ga0210410, IMG submission 161058) | Forest soil microbial communities from Barre Woods Harvard Forest LTER site, Petersham, Massachusetts, United States - Inc-BW-C-4-M | ecosystem: Environmental > Terrestrial > Soil >...
AGAGTCCCCTTGTAGTGAAATCAATGCTTATACCTTACGAAGAGAATTCAGACAATCAACCTTCAACGAGAGCTGAGTCCGTCGACATGAGCCCGCGGTCGTGCTTATGTAGCCGAATCCGCTGCCGCGCACGACATCTGACGGCAAGCCGAAGTTTCACGAAGTTGAAGACATAAAAAACTCGGCGCGGAACGCCAGTGTACCAAGTTCGCGACCGCCGTGTGCAATCGTTCTTCGCGGAAGTTGGTGGGATCAGTCCTTGTCGCCAGGAAATCAAGCGCTGACGAGATGGGCGTTTGTCGGCACTAGTCCGACCGACGACCCGATAACTTCCGCCGCACGCCTTAAGTGCTAGTGTGGACGTTTCTCGAAAACATCCTTCATAACGGGTAGTGCGGAAAAGACATTCGGCCAACCCGCATAGAACGTCAAATGCGTGACGGCCTCCGCAGCCTGCTCTCGCAAGTTCGCCTTGTGAACCGATCCGGCTCCGTCAGGTTCTTCGAGCCAAACAAGCCGCCAAGCGTCGATAACCGCGCCACGATAGTCAGTAGTACTCGCGATGAGATTTGGCGAGAGCAGCTTTGACTGTTCCCGCGCAAATGCTTCCATTCCCTCCGTGTTGATCAACGCAAAGTTGCAAGTCGGAACCCAGTTCGGGCCTATGCTAATGCGTACGCCACGGCGCTGCGCTCAAACATTTTTTCTTTCCTGTCGACGCGCTACGTCCCTAGAAATTCCTAGCTTTCGCATGCGAAAGTAGACTGTGGACCGCTTCAATCCCAAGCGAACAGCAGCGCCCCTCGGACCAGCGATAACCCAGTTGGTTTGCTCCAACGTCTTGCGAATGTGAACTCGCTCAGCTTCTTCCATTGTGATGGGCTCCAGAGATTCAATTCCTGCAGCCTGCCTCAATCCTTCAAGTGGAGGACGCAGTGTGTTCTCGTCAGCCAGAATGACGCTCCGTTCGATGAAATTCTGCAGCTCACGAATGTTTCCCGGCCAAGAATGGTCTACCAGCGCCTCCATCACCTCTGCCGGAATCCGCTTGATCTGTTTATTCATGCGCTCCGCGTAGATTCCCGCGAAGTGCCTCACGAGCGACGGAATGTCTCCGCGCCGATCGCGTAGCGGGGGAAGAAGGATGGGAAACACATTCAACCGGTAGTAGAGATCGTTACGGAACTGGTTCTGAGCAACTAACTTTCCGAGATCCTTATTAGTCGCCACTACGAGCCGAACGTTCGCGCGCCGGGTTTGGGTGCTGCCCAATCTCTCGAATTCTCCCCCTTGAAGGACGCGCAGAAGCTTGGGTTGCAGTTCGAGCGGTATATCTCCGATCTCGTCCAGAAAGAGAGTGCCGAAGTCAGCTGCTTCGAAACGGCCCACTTTGCGTGCTACCGCTCCCGTGAACGCTCCTCTCGTGGCCGAATAGCTCACTCTCCAGCAGCCCCAGGGGGATAGCGGCGCAGTTCAATTTCAAAAAAACCTGTTCTCGACGACTGCTCAAATTGTGGATTGCACGGGCAACGAGTTCTTTGCCGGTTCCCGTCTCGCCCAGGATCATCACGCTCGAATCAGTAGGCGCCACCACGGACACCAGGTTCAGTGCGGTCTTCAGCGCCGGGCTCTCTCCGACGATTTCCGCAAATTCCGACCGAATCTTCTCTTCCAAATAGCCAAGAAAACAGGCTGCCAACGCTTTTGAGGAGCTAAAAACAAAACTTGGATGGCTACAGGGCCGTCACAATCGGCAGCACTAGCCAGCTGAACTGGCGAGGCCCCTTCGTTTCAGTACAAACTCACCGACCTCCTTTTCCCGCAAGGTACTAGGCGCCACACTTTTCCGGTAAGCCGCCAGGCACTTTGCAGACATTCGCAGGAGATCATCGTAATTTCAGGTCAACGGGGGGATGCGGGCACGGGTGAATCGTTCCACATTTCTTGCTGAATACTCCATTGTCCGTTTCCCTCGCGATGCAACACGAGCGAAATCTTTCCATATCCGTCAATCGGAGGTTTCCCTTGCGGCTGCACGGTCTGATGCTCCTCCGCCCATTCTGATGCCCAGTCACCAGAAACGCGAACATCATGAAATTCCAGTTTTTCCTTCAAAACCCGAGAGCCAGTCCCCTGTTTTTCTACACCTTTGAGCCATGTAGCGATTGCCGCTTTTCCTACCAGCGGCGGTTCCCCTGGCATTAGATCAACGCCGTCCTCGGCCCACATCGCCAGCATCCCGGCATGGTCCCTATTCAAAATGCATTCCAGAAATCTCCTGTTGAAGCCGTCAATCATTGAGGTGTCGCTCGGGTTTTCGCGACCGCTTCCTTTCGCAGCCAAAATCACAAGCACAATCAGCAGTGCTGCCTTTGTGCGCATCGTTTAAACCACCTCCTGCCAAAACCATATTAGGCCAAAGGGCCTAGAACGAACATATCCGGTTAGCCGACGCCAGATGGGAGTTTGAACCCCGAGCCGCGTAGCACCCGGTTTATACTGGCAGCTTTATGGTCACTTTTTCTTCATGATTGAATCCTTGAAAATCTTCCTTGTTTGCATCGTAGCCGCCATATTTTATGGCGTCATCCACGATCAAATTACTGTGCGTGTCTGCCTTGAGTACTTTACGGTTTTTCACCCTCCTGTTTTTGCGACGCAATCTCCCACTCTCTTGGCATTCGGATGGGGAGTTATTGCCACTTGGTGGATGGGAGCTTTCCTCGGCGTTTTGCTTGCGATTGCGGCTCGCGCAGGGGCTCGCCCAAAGCTCTCCGCAGCGTCCCTTTTCAAACCGATCGGCAAACTACTCTCGATAATGTTCGGAAGTGCTTTGTTGGCAGGCCTGACTGGGTTTGTGGCGACAAAAAAGGGTGTCATCGTTCCACCGGAGTGGGTTTTAAACAACCTAACTGCGGCAACAGACCCACGCTTTATGGCCGACTGGTGGGCACACAACGCTTCCTACGCTGTTGGCTTTTTTGGAGGAATTATTCTCTGCGTTTTACAGTACAGACGACGCATTTCCGACAAATCGATGCCTAGTCAACTAGCAACCAACTGAGGCTGAGTTGGCACAAGTCCCGAACGCCGTTCCCGGACATTTGGTACTGTAGGGGCATCCGACCTTGAGAAAATTCCTTTCATTGTTCTTGCGGATTGCATGGCTCGCGATATGTATCGCGGTGCTAATGGCCGCTCTTCGCGATTACCGGGGAAATTCCGACTGGCAGGTCGAGGAAGGTCTTTTTGCAGAAATGATTGTTTTGGGTTTCCCATCTTCCTTGCTGGTAATGGGTGGCTTGATGGTAGCTGGCTTCGTCTTTCAGAGGTTCGGAACCAACCTGCCCTCACCGAGCCAGCACGAAATGATTGCGTGTTGGTTTGCTTTTGTTGCAGTCGGCTGCATCCAGTGGTTTCTCATCGTTCCTTACCTGTTTCGTCGCTGGCGTCGCAAACAGGTTGCTTCGCTTCCACATGCCTGATTAACGGCAAACCAGGCACTTGAAACGCGGACCGCGATTACGGGAACAATTCACATTGATTGAGTGTCAATATTCTGTATGAAACGTAGATTGCTCCTTCTCGCAGCGGTCGGTCTCGGATTGGTCGCGCTTGGTTTCGGATATTGTTATTTCTCGGGCCGACTTGGATTTCTCAAGTTAGACACCCACGGCAGAATCGCAGTGAACGGTGTACTTGTTCAAGGAGAAATCCTTCTGGGGCGCACGACCGCTGTCGTCACTACCAGACAAACCGGCAAGCTCCACTCATATCAACTTTTCTTCACGGGGGACACGGACTTCACAGGGAACATGGGTTTCGTTGCGGATTGTGGTGCGTGGGTCGCTCCACATTTTTCGGTCTTGCCCGAAACTCGCAATTATCCACCCTGTTGGAGAGTCCTTCACGACCTGTCAGACGCTGGGCGATGGCCGCTCATAGACAAGGGGTCGTACATGCAATTTACCCTGCAGGACCGCTCCATCGTCGCCATCAGCCACAGCTGGTACTAAAACGAACTTGTCCGATTTGCCTAATCGAGCACTGACGGGACAAAACCATGCGAAGAGAATCATTTTGGGAACTTTTCCTGCCATTCCGGGGAAATGGACTGAAGGGTCATTCTCGATAAGCCTCTAATCCTTGACGGTCCTTTATGAGCCAGAAGCTGAAATATCCGCAGTGGCAGGAACCTCTCACAGCTGCAATTCTAGAATTTAATGCTCAGCAACTACGCGGTAAGATACAGAAAGCCGAGGAAGTAATCACTGACAGAATCCAAGAACTGTCCTTCGATAACGGAAACGAAGAAGAGCGTCGAGCGCTCTCTGACGGGCTGTTTATTCTCCAGAGTTTGAAAAAAGACCGGCTGGAGTCCTGATAAAAGCTGCCATCGGACAACTGGGTACTTGAAGGAACTTGATTGGTCGGGTAGAGCAATGGCGCGTAGCGGGCTACCAACCCTAGGGAATCCCCTAGTTGTCGCTGCATCGAACCAACCCTTAAATTTGCAACACTCCAGTCCAAGCTGGCTGGGCGGTTGAAGAGTGAGTTGAGTGTAAGTGATGGAAGCCCCGTTCACTGGCCAGTCCTTCGCATCAGAGGAAGCATTGCGACGGAAGGAGGAGCGGAGATGAACGAGAAGATAAATCCCAGGTTCTCGTCGGCAATTTCTCGGTCTCACGGAAAAGCAAAGTATGTATTGGAAGATGTGTTCTGGGTTCCTATCAGCAACTGTCGTTCTAGACATTTTTCTCTCCCCATCTGCCCCGAACTTAACGCTGAAAAACCCGACATCGACGAAGCATCAGGCTCGCGTGAGTCCGAGTCGGACCCTCACTCCAATACAGCACCTTGTGTAAAATCCCAAGCAGAAGCCGGTTGTGCGCAAATTCAGGAGCACGCTGAGCGAAATCGGCCAGAGTCACCCTGGCGGGGTGCACTTTCTTTGTTAATCGCTCTATTGAATTTCGTTTTGATCGTCTGGCCTCTGGCTGCGCAAGCCCAGCTCTCCAATCCCACATCGCCGACTCAAGCGCAACAATTCACGGTATCTGTTCGAGAGATGCAGGTACCTGCCAAAGCGCGCGGGGCTTTTCTTCGGGGGTTCGAACGCCTGGCGAAAGGAGATGCCGCCGGGAGCCTGCGCCATTCCACGCGAGCAATTCAAGAATTTCCCGGTTTCTACGAAGCGTACTACAACAAGGGCATAGCCGAGACCCAGCTCCATCAATGGAACGAGGCCCTGCAATCCTTTCAGAAGTCCATTGACCTGAGCGGCGGACTCTATGCTTGTGCGTATTTCGGATACAGCGTCGTGTTGACTCACCAAGGAAGGCCCAAGGACGCGGAACCGATTGTGCGTCGTGGCCTCGAGGAGGGCCCCACTTCATGCTTATCCTTCGGATACGGGGTTCTTTCGATCGTGCTGTTCGACCAGAATCGGCTGGATGCGGCGGAGGCGGCGGCCCATAAGGCCCTTCTTCTACCTAATCCCTCACGAAGAAATGCTCTTCTCGCGCTCGCCCACGTTCATTTTGTGAGGCGTGAATATCAGTTGGCCGTGCAAGATCTGGAGGCTTACCTAAAGGCTGTACCCTCAACCCCTTGGAAGGACGACGCAGAACACAACCAGTATATTCGGAAGTTGCTCAGCGAGGCTAAAGCAAACAGTGTCGAGCAAAACGCTGATGGTGAGTCGTGAGCAGGTGTGTGACACTTCACCTCAAGAACGCTTTGTTGGCTTGATCCTCGCCAAAGCTTAGGATCCCGATCTAGCGACGGGGGCAAAGATAACGTGCTGCGGGGGCTGTCATCTGCCAGAGCACAGACGGGGAGCAGTTCCCCAACTATACAGAGGTTGCGGATCTACCAGCATAGGGATTTCCCTAGTTGTGACTCCATCTCGACCTGCCTATAACAAGCAAAAGCACATTAGCGGTCAATCGACGGAAATCCTGCGACAAATGTCGATTGCAATGGGTCGGATATGCTCGAACACTCCAACTTAAGCTTCTTGGTTGGTTACTTGTAAGCCTCTGGCCATCCTGCAGTGAGTAAATTACTCATCTCGGACTCATCTTCACGTTTTGAGTTTGAAGACTTGTTTGATAGTCGGTTGTATTCCGTGACTTGAAGCCACAACGACGCGCAACGGAGGCCCAAATGAATCTTCGAAGAATTGTTCTGGCAGCAATCATGCTTGCTGCGTGGCCTCTTGCGGCAAGAGAGAAGACGGATGTGCTCGTAATGAAGAACGGTGACCGACTTACTTGTGAAATCAAGAATCTTAGTGCCGATGTTCTCTACATTAAACTGGATTATGCCCTAGGCACAGTCTCGATTAATTGGTTCGAGGTTGATCACCTCGAGAGCAATCAACTGTTTGTCGTCAAAACCCAGGACGGAGAAGTCTATTCTGGCACGCTTTCCATGCCAAAGAGGGATGGCGCTCGGCCGGCATCGATCGAGGTGATCAATGAACCTGGCGAGAAGCTGGAACTCGAACGAGACCAAATCTCCAAAATGGACCAATCATTCGAGAATTGGTGGCATCGCTTCAATGGCGGCGTCGGCCTTGGCGCGATCTACAACAAGGGGAATCAATCGACCCAATATGAGCTCACTACAGATGTGAACTACCCGCGAGAACGCTGGTCTGCTTCTGTTGCCTACAATTCGACCTTATCCTCGAATAAGGGGGCGACTGCCTCATCTCGCAATCAGATTGATGCTTCCGCCCAGCATCTGCTGCCTTGGAACCACTGGTATTACACGGGCCTTGCCAGTTTTCTTCAAAGCTCCGAGCAGCGCATCAGTCTGCAATCTACTCTTGGTGGCGGCGTGGGCCGATACCTGAAGAATACGAATCACACCTCGATCAGCGTAGCCGGAGGGTTTGCCTTCCAGCGCATCAATTATCAACAAAGCATCGTGGTTGCGCCCAGGCAGAATGTAGCTTCTGGTTGGGTTGGCACACAGGCGAAGCTATTCCAATTCGACCGCACAAACCTTACTCTCGCGGCAAGTCTTTTGCCGGCTCTGTCTGATCCGGGGCGGATCCATTTCAACCTCAACACGTCCTATTACATAAAAATTTGGGGAGACTTTAAATTCAATATTACTTTCTATGGTAGCTGGGACAGTCAACCTCCGCCCGGCTTCTCGGGAAGCGATTATGGGACTAGCACCGGACTGAACTGGACTTTCGGCAACCGGTAGCTTTGCGGGTGCCGAACAGAGTTCTAGCGTGGACTTGCTATTCACGATTCGCGCGGGCGAACTTGATGTGTTCACAGAGCGTCAGCCTTCTGCTGCGGATTCAACTCTTCAGTGGTCCCATTTTCTGGCTGAATGGGTACCCACACATCGATCCTCGTCCCCCTCCCGGGTTCCGAATGAATGTCGAATTGCCCACCCACAAGGCGTGCGCGTTCTCCCATACTTCGGATGCCCAAACCCACTCGATTCCTTATCTCCTTCGCATCGAATCCCCGTCCTTCGTCGCTCAGAGAGAGAAACAATCCGTCCCCGCCTTCGCGCAAATCCACCCTGCCCTGTGAAGCTCCGCTATATTTCCTCAAGTTTTGTAGGCCTTCCTGGACGATGCGGAATAAACATAGAGCCACGTTCGGAGGCACGGCATGTGGAATATTCTTGGCAGAAAAAACAACTTCGATGCCTTGCCTGGAGGTGAACTCGTCACACAAAGCCTTCAGGCCGGAAACAAGTCCCAGGCTCTGAAGCGTGGATGGGTGCAGGCGACGGGATACCGTGTGCAGATCGGCGCCAAGCTCGCTAACCGAATTCAAAAGCTTGTGCAGTTCTTGCTTCGTGACTAATGACGAATCCGGTAATGCCTCCGAAGCATTCTCCAATTCCAGCGCGAGTAGCGCCAGACGCTGGCTAAAATCGTCGTGAAGTTCCGACGCCAGCCGACTTCGTTCCATTTCCTGAGCATTGATCAACAGACCGCTAAGCTGTAACTGAGCGTCTCTGGCCTGCTTGAGTTGTTTCCGGCTGTACTGAAGGTAGGCGGCAAGGGCGGATAGACTGAGAATGATCATCAGCCCAGTGATCCAGGCCCATTTGGTGCGTTCCCAGACGGACAATTCCCGGAACATTACTATGCTGCCGGGCGGTAGGTCACTTTCCTTGAATCCCCACCGGCGTAGAGCTCGCCAATCGAACAGGTAGACATTGTTGTTCCTTACGACGGGGATGTCCTGCGGTTTCACGCCGCTTAGAATCCTCACCGCCATCCCAGCAGCAACCTTACCGTCTGCAGCCCAGCTCACCAGATAGCCGCCAACCGTTCCGTGACCGATATCCACGTCATCTATGACAAAGACGGGCGCATTCGCAGCGTTGGCAACCAGAGGAACGGCCTGGGCTGCGTCAATAAAGTGTGCTCCCGCGGAATCCTCCATAATGGACGTGTGAAAGACGATCGTCTTGCTCGGCAACTGCCTCAGCCGCTGAAGGAGCGTAGGCATGTCCAAGTTCGTAAGATAGGTGAACTCGAACTGTGACTCGTATTTGCGCAAGGTTTCCCTAGTGACGGCCTCAACACTCCGATCAAACGATCCGACGCCACCCACGACTACCACATGCTGGGTATCGGGTTGCAAATGCAGCGCCGCGATCAAAGTTTTTTCCGGCTCCGCTACGCCCCAAACACCGGTAAAGTGCGAGTCCGGCTTCAGCTGGTCGAGCATTTCCTGTGTACTGCCGCAGAAAATGACCGGAATATTCGGAAATGACCTTTCATGCGACTCAACCATGAACTTGAGAGAGGTAGGTCCGGCGGTGATGATCACGTCGGGTTTGCGGTCTGCATACTTCTGAATGAACCATTCACGAAACCGGCGCTGAGAGGCCTCATCGGAAAACAGAGTTGCCTCAAGATTCTCGTTGTAGAGTTCGATTTGGTATTGAGAACTCTCGAGACCCGCGGCGATCGCTTGGTCCAAGGCAGCCATCCCCGGTGAAGATATGGAACTAAAGTCATTGAAAATGAGAATGCGCCGGACTGCCTTCGTTTGTTGCGCCGTCATCGCATGTGGGTAGAGAAATGCGGCAAGGACAACTAAAAGCAGGGCAAACTTTGATCCCCCTGATCCCCTTTGAGGACAATGACCAGACTCGTCGCGCCTAAGAAATCGAAATTCGCGTGCGAAGGAACGTTCCACAGGGGCCGACACTTGAACCTCCGAGGAGCTTCTCAACGAAGCAAGACTAACACTAAGGCTTGACGAAGAGTGTTATCCCTAATCCCCGCGATTCCGGGATAGCATCGGACGGAGGGGCCCGATGTCTCGAATATAACATGTAGCGAGAAGTTCGACCCTGGAGTAATATCACAGCCTAAAAAACATTAGCATCTTCCGTCCAAGCCGCCGCCCAAGCCGAAGGGGCGGGGCTTTTTGCACTGCCGGCAGCACGGAAGCTCGATGAATAAGGTTGCACAAATCAAGCGTCATCGGCAGCGCAGAGTTCTGTCGGCATTCCTCCTAGCAATTACAACGATCTCCCCGAGTTTGCATAGTCAAACCACCTCCACGGGTGCACTGGCTGGCGCGACGCTAGACCCAACCGGTGCCGAGTTGCCCGGCGTAATCTTGTCCCTAGTGCAGCGAGAAACAGGCCGAACCGAATCTGCAACTTCCGATGAACACGGAAGGTTTAGCTTTCTTCTCTTACCCCCCGGCACGTATCAACTACAGGCGAGCAAACCCGCTTTCGATTCTCTGAATCTCACAGAACTGCACATATCCCTTACCGAAACACTCAGACTTGAACTGCGTCTGCAACTTGCAACACATCGCGAGAGTGCCATGGTTTCCTCGGAACCGCTGATGGTTCAAACCGACAGCGCTGCCCTAGGACGAGTGGTCAATGAAAGTTCAGTCAGTGAGTTACCACTGGTGACAAGAAACTTCGCGCAAATAACCGGACTTTCTCCTGGCGTAGCTGTCGGGGTGTACAACGCCGGAGAGCTTGGGCTCGGCGGGACCGCACTGTCCCAAATCGCCCAATCCAACGACGGGATCTTCGTACACGGCAGCCGCTCTTATGACAACAACTTTCAGATGGACGGGATAAGTGTCAACGACGTACAGGGAAGTGCGGGGGGGAGTGGCGGAATTCCTGTACCGAATCCTGACAGCATCGCGGAGTTCAAAGTACAGACAGGACTCTACGACGCTCTCTATGGACGTTACGCCGGTGCCAACGTGAGTTTGATTACAAAAACGGGCGGGAACAATTTCCACGGCACAATGTTTGAGTTTCTTCGGAATGAAATTTTCAACGCAAACGATTTCTTCCCGAACCGAACAGGGCAACCACGCCCCGCCCTGAAGGAAAACCAGTTCGGGTTTGCGTTTGGCGGGCCGATCAAGAAGGAGAAAGTACTATTCTTTGGCTCGTATCAGGGAACGCGCCAGGTCAACGGTGTAGCAGCCGGCCAGTCGAGGACTGCTTGCACGGCCAGCTTAATCGAGCCGCCGTTGACCAACGATAGATCTGTAGCGACATTAGGGAAGTTGTTTGGCGGTATGGCAGGCACCTTGGGAGGAATTTCCGTCAAAGTTGACGGTTCGAATATCAATCCCGTCGCTCTGTCTCTCTTAAACCTCAAACTCCCCGACGGGTCTTTCCTGATTCCGTCTCCACAAACCGTGGACGCATCAAAACCCTTGGCTCAGCAGGGTTTGTCGATTTTTTCAGAGCCCTGTTATTTCCGTGAGAATCAGTTCTTGACCAATATGGATTACCTGACAAGCCCCGACACCAAAATCGCCATCCGCTTCTTTCTTGCTGATGACGATGAGACGGTGACGTTTCCGGGGAATGGACTCAACCCGGCGGGTAACATACCTGGATTCCCGAGCCCGGCCGACTCTGGGTTCAGAGTATTTTCGATCTCCCATACCCATACTTTCCGTAACGGCTGGCTCAATGAAGCACAGTTTGGCTACGTCCGCACGAGAACCAGCACGGAGGCGCAAACTCCATTCAAGTGGTCAGACGTCGGAGCTGCCGAAGGAGAGATGAACTTCAACAATGAGCTTCCGAGCTTGAAAATAGCCGGTTCGGTCAGCCTCGCCTCCGGATTTCCGCGGAAGATAACTCAAAACAGTTTTGTGTTTGGTGATGGTCTCAGTTTTATGCATGGAGCTCACACCTTTCGATTGGGCGGATCGATAACCAGATTGCAAGACAATGTGGACCTCATAGGACTCGGGTCGCTGGTGCAGTTCCTCAGTTGGCCGGATTTTTTGCTTGGGCTGAGCGCGACAGGCAATGGTACGGAATTCAGCAATGTTTTTGCGTCGTTCGATGTTTTCGGCCTGACATATCGGGCGTACAGGGTGTGGGAGGGTACAGGGTACGCACAGGATGACTATCGAATCGGCAAGTCGCTAACCCTAAATGCGGGCTTGCGATATGAGCGCCTCGGGCAGTTCGGAGATAAGCTGGGCAGGAACACCAGCTTCGATTTTAGTAAGGCTGACGCAAACCCGCCGCCGTTCGGAAGCCTCGCAGGTTACATTGTAGCTTCCAACTTCCCCGATGCGCTCCCCCCCGGTGTCACCCGGGCAAATAATCCGTTTGGGAATTATGGAGAGGGACAAAACACAATCGCTCCACGAATCGGGTTTTCCTGGCAATTCTTGCCTAGGGTAAGCGCGATAGTGCTCAGGGGAGGTTACGGTATCTACTACTCTCGGCCAACCGGCCAAGCGTTTTACCAAAATGTATTCGGCGCTCCGTATTCGGAGTTTCGGTTGAACAGTGGTCAAGCCAACGCCAATGCAAGTTTCCAATCTCCCTTCGCGCAGCCGTTTCCTACCCCGGAGTCCTTCCCCGTGTTCCCCGCCTATTCACCAACTACCTCTACGACCATTTATGGTGTCGCTCCCGGCTTTCGGCCCTCAATGGTTCAGCAGTATTCATTAAACCTTCAAACTGAACTCCATGAGGGTTGGTTGCTCGAAGTCGGCTATGTGGGAGCCCGTGGAATACACTTGATACGTCAACGGTCCGCCAACCAAGCCTTATCGGCTTCTGCCAGCGATCCAATAAGGGGAGTGACCACGGATACCGTCGCAAATATTCCGTTGCGAGTTCCGGTGGTGGGGGTGCCTCCGGACTCCCTTGTTTTGATGGAATCTGAGGGCAGTTCCTGGTACAACGGGCTCGAAGTCAGTCTGACGAAGCGGTTAAGCCACGGCCTGCAATTCCTCGCTTCCTATACTTTCTCAAAGACCCTGGACACAGATGGCGCCGACATTAACTCGACGGCATCCGGAAATGCGCTGACATTAGGAGACCAAAACTCACCGAGCCAGCGCTGGGGAAGGGCCAGTTTCGACCGTACTCACCGGTTCATATTCAGTGAAACTTGGGACATTCCAAGCCCATCGCGTGGCATTCAACGTGCCCTCCTGGGAGGTTGGGGATTGGCGGCGATAGTCACGATTCAGTCTGGTAGTGCGTTAACAATCGCAGACACAAACGCTACAAACGTTTTCGGAATCAGCGAGGACCGGGCGCAACTAACCGGCAACTGCACAAAGAGCCGATTGGTCACAGCAGGATCGATCGACTCGAAATTGAACAACTATTTCAACGCCTCGTGTTTCACGACTCCGCCGGTCATCGGCGCGGACGGCATTGGGACAGGCTTTGGGGACAGCGGAACAGGGATCGTAGACGGCCCGGGACAGGCGAACGTGGATCTTGCCATTTCAAAAACCATACCAATCCGATGGCCACATGAAGGAACCAGCATTCAATTTCGCGGTGAACTGTACAACGCACTGAACCATCCGCAGTTTGCTAACCCTGACACCAACTTCACCTCTCCTACATTCGGCGTCATTAGCAGCACGGCGGTAAACCCTCGTGTTATCCAACTGGCATTAAAGCTTGCGTTCTGAATTGCTTCTTCATCGCAATAAACGCGGCTCCACTGAGGAAAGCGTCAGGCTCTGGCGGGGAGACGAGAGAACTGTCCCGCTCTCCGCGCAGCCTCCGCGGATACGCGGGGCTCAATATTGGCCGAGATCAAACCACGCCTCAAGGCGAACAAGACCAAGTCGGCGTTACTCTTGAGATTGAAAGCTTCCATGATGTGGTGCTTATGGAACTCCACAGTCTTTTCGCTTAGGTCCAGGACCCCAGCGATTTCTTTCATGGGCCGGCCCTCCGCCAACATTTGAACCACATCTCTTTGTCGCGAGGTCATTTCCATTGTGAACTGCCTCGCCCTGGCTTTGCTTTGGACCCAATCCACGGACCTCAGCCTGGGTGTCAGGTAGGACTGACCGTGCAAAACATGGTCAATTGCCTTCAACAATTCTGGTCCGGCCGAGTGTTTGAGGACAAAGGCAATTGGGCCAAGCTCAAGAGCGGCAGCCGCAAGGTTCGGATCATCCTGCATGGTCAAGAATATGAACCTTACGTTTGGAACCTGCTCTCTGACCCTCCGGGCCGCGTCCAGGCCGTTCAATAACGGCATCCCAACATCCACGATAATCACGTTCGGTTTTAGTCGAACGGCGACGTCCACCATGGCGCGGCCGTCGAGTACCACGCCCACAACGGTATGCGTCTTTTCCAGATAGACACGCAATGCCTCAGCGAACAACGCATGGTCATCCGCAATTAGAAAATGCGGGCGCAGCTCCAGCGGGGACGGATTCCTCATAAAACCTGGTCTTTCTGGGCGGTCAACGAGGGTGGTGCTAAAGCGCCTCCGAACTAGGGCAACAATGTCCAACGGGGGAGATCCTCTGTCACCTAGGGGAATCCCTAGTCAGTCCTGAGCCTGTCTGCAGTACGGATTCTTCATTATCGCGGCCAATGAGGGGGTCACCCTGCTAGGGGTTCGCCCAGTTGTCGAGACGATGGGTTACCCATAAGGGTTAATAAGGTTTTGAACGGCGCCTGCGCCCGGCTTCACACCGGGGAAGCAACCTGCTGCCACCAGGAGCAGCACCGAAGTACTTTCGGACGAGCAAATAGTGGACCGGTTTCGGTATCTCCCCCTTTCGCCGTCCGGAGCTAGTCGAGTGATGAACCTAACATGTCTCCCGCGTATTCTTATCGGGGAAAGCACCATCTGAACGGACTCTTCCCCCAGCCCGGTGTGCCACATGGTCTATTTCATCCAGGCTGTCTCCCTCTTGTATTTCTCATGCTCTATGCCTCATTGGGTTTCTTTGACATGCGTGTGGTAGGGCAGGACGGTCCGCCGGCGGCGAAAGCAGCCGAACATACTGCTCCAACGAGAACAACCGAATCTTCTGCAAACGCTGACGAGTCGACGGAGAGGAAGGAGCCTGGCCAGCCTCAGGAAAAAGCCAACAAGAACAAAAAGGAGTCGCGGGGAGCGATTGTAATTGCACCCATTCCGATATCAAGTCCTGCTATTGGTTCCGGAGTTGTGATCGTCGGTGGGTATATCTTTCCATTTCGCAAGGCGGACAAAGTATCCCCTCCCTCTACCGTTGGCGGGGCTGTTCTTATCACTAACAACGGCAGTCGGGGAGTGGCTCTAGGAGGAGATTTTTATCTAAGGGAGAATACATACCACATCACGACGATATACTTTCGGGGGAACATAAATTACGACTTCTACGGCGTCGGAACCAACCTGGGCCAGGCAGGGCGCAAGCTGCCGCTTAAACAGACCGGCGAGGGTTTCCTTGCGGAATTTCTATACCGCCTCAAGTGGAAATTTTTCCTGGGACCCCGACTGCTGACCGGGAATTCAACGATAACATTGAGGCCGACAATTGACGTCGGCCTCCCTCCGCCTCCGGGAATCGGACTTCAGACTACTCTGACTGGTCTGGGATTCCGGCTAAACCGAGATACTCGCCCGAACCGTTTTTACCCGACAGAAGGAACGGTCCTGGACTTCACCTCAACTTTCTTCTCGGAAGCATTGGGCAGCAAGTACTCGTTTCAGTCGTTTCGCTTCACCTTCAATTACTATCAAAGTCTGAGCCAGAAGCAGGTTCTTGCCTATAACCTCTACACTTGCGCGACTGCTGGTGATCCGCCGTTTTACGGCGAGTGTCTCTACGGGACCAACAATCAGTTGCGAGGCTATGTGGCAGCGCAGTATATCGACCGGTATATGATCGCAACTCAGCTGGAATATCGCCTTGCACTGCCTTGGAGATTTGGAATCGTTGCTTTTGGCGGTATCGGCGAAGTGGCACCAAGCGTGGGTCAGTTCAGATATAGAAACATTCTTCCCAGCGGCGGGGGCGGCCTAAGATTCAAATTAAGCGCGAAGTACAATGTCAATCTTCGTGCAGACATCGCTCAAGGCCTGGATGGTCACACGTTCAGTATGGGGATCGGCGAGGCCTTTTAAAAAAGGCAGATGTCGCCTGAGCACTAAATTCGGTTGCTTCCCGCTGCCGTTTTACCTGGACAGAATTGGAAGTCGCCTTATATCTAAACGGGGCACGTGCAGCGCTAGTTGTTTTTTCTCGCATTACGGATACGGATAGCCTTTCGCCAGTGCCTGGGTGAGTTTTGCATCGTGCCCATAAATGTCGTCATAAAAGTGGACTTCGTTGTTCTCGTAGGCAATCGCAGTTCCATAGACGATAAAAACCGGCACCCGCTGCGCGAGACTCACGGTAACGTTGTCGCTGCCATGCTGCATTCCTTGTTGCACACGCTGGAGGGTCCAGCCGGAATTGTTGCGCAGCACCCAAGCCGCCAGTTCGGCGGGCTTTTCGACGCGGATGCAACCATGGCTGAAATCGCGGCGACTGCGTGAGAACAAGTCCGGAGCAGGCGTACTATGCAGATACACGTTGTGCTCGTTGGGGAAAATCAGCTTCACCAGGCCGAGGGCGTTGGTGGGGCCAGGTTTTTGCCGTACTGCCAGCTTGCCGGCTTTCAGCTGCGCCAACACGTCGTCGGAAAGTTCGCCTGAGGTGACGATCTTGCCGTCGTGGGTCGTCACCTCGTAGCGCTTGTCTGCAATGTAATTGCGGTTGCGCTGGATGGCGGGAATGATCTCACCGCGTAGAATACTGGGTGGAACATTCCAGTAAGGACGCAGGACGACATAGGTCATGTCGCGAGAGAAGACGGGCGTCTGAGTACGCATAGCCTTTCCAACCACAACGCGCATATCCATGGCGACTTTGTTGTTCTCGTCGACGGCGCGCAGGCGGAAGTCGGGAATATTAACGACGATTGGGGGCGAAGAGAATTCCGTCGGCAACCAGCGCCAGCGCTCCAACGTAAGCTGCAACTGGCGGACACGGTCGGATAGGGGCACATTGAGTTGTTTCACAGTTGCTATCCCGAGTCGGCCGTCGTCGTCGAGGCCGTGTCGACGCTGAAAGCGTTTTACGCCCTCGACCAGGGCGCCATCGTAGAGCTGAGGATTTGCAGACGTAGCAGCATCGGGCGGCAGGTCACCTATAAGCCGCAGAAACCGCGTCAAACGAGGTACCCCGGAGTACACCTGCCCTGGATTGATCGGCTTTGCCGGAGCGGGGAGCTTCTCACGGTCGTCGATGTTGGTAAGTTCCGTGTAGCGCATCAGCGCCTGCTCGGTACGCTGATAACCGGCGAAAGGAGGTTCTATACCCTCCAACGCAGCGGCTATGTCAGATGCAGGCAGGAGTCGATAGCGAAGGAAGTGGGCGAGATCGTACTTCTTGTGTTCCACGTTCAGGCCAAAATTGAAATGCTGCGGATTGATGCGCCCCACACGGAGATCCGAGACATAACGCATGGCGCAAACGGTAAGGGCCACGTCGAAAGCCGCCACTCCCGCGGCGGAACCTTGCAAAGCGCTCAGCCGAGCATCCCAGCGGGAGGCGTCGTAGTCTTCAGGCTCCAGTCCTTTTGTCCAGGCGTTCTTGAAGGATGCGACCATGGACAACGCTTGCGAAGACGGCCGCGTCCCCTGCACCCACGCTGGAGAGTAACCTGTGGGTTCGTAGAACTTCTGCAACGAGGGCTGATAATCGTGAAAATCACCCCAGCGCATACCATCGAGAGTTCCCTTGGAAGCCAGGATTTGAATCGCAGGCGGGGTTTGCGCGGCGACCAGGCAGGTTAAGACCATCACCAGCAGGACTTCTTGCCAGAAAAACCGGCGTCGGCGCGAAACAAAATTCACGAGATCACTCCTGGGGGAAAGAGGGTGCAAGCTCGTCTGCTCGGCACAGCAGGCCTTCTCAGCAAGTCATGAACTGCCTTCGGCCCTCGCCGAGGCGTGTCCCAATCAAACGCAGCACAATTGGGTTCTTACAGTACCGGGCGCGGAGTGGGTTCAGGCCCGAGACATGCGCGCTGCTTTCTGGGGCAGGAAGCAGCGCGCAAGGTGGAATTATCTATCCCTGAAAAAGTGATCCCTAGTTACCGGCGATTCCCTTATTGACCAGGACTTTAACCTCAACCCGGCGATTCTCGGCCCGCCCAGCCTTGGTCTCGTTCGGTGCCGCTGCTCCGTATTCGCCCATCGCGCCAGGTGCCACGATATGCCGGATCGGCACGCCACCCTGCTGAACCAGATAGATGACCACCGCCTTCGCGCGGTCCTCGCTCAGCTTTGTGTTCATCGCGGCGCCACCGGTCGAGTCGGCATAGCCTGTCACTTCGATAATATATCCAGTTAGGCCGGTCGCAGTTCCCGCCAACTTCCTGAGTTCTTCCTGGTCAGCCGCGGAGATCTTGGAGCTACCGGTAGCGAATTTTACGGTTGCCTCGCCCTTTGTGTCATATTCGGCCAAAGCAGTAAATCGTTGCGTGTTCTCCTCAATATCTTTCACGTTCGCTTCAATCTGCTGCTTGTTGGCCGCGATATTCTGCTGGTTGGTTGCGATATCCCGCTGGTTGGCGGAGATATTCTGCTGGTGGGTTCCGAGCTGCTCCTTGTGGGCCGCAAGAGTCTGTACGTTAGCCGCGACTTGTTCCGCAGTGGGATGCAAGCCAGACTGAATCATCTCGGCCGTTTCCAGGTCGTCGCCATCGACGGTAATCGTCTTGGCCACAAACTGGCCGCCTTCGGACGTTCCGTCCACCTTCACCTTGAGTCCGGGTATCAGCACAATATCGGACAACTGCTGTGTCTCCAAACCAAAGAGCCCCCTGTCATCTTTCGTTGTGGTGTTAGCGGTCAGGAGCACAGTCGTGTTCCCGTTCGAACCCTTCACGATCAGCGTTTCGCCCGTGCGGGTGATGATCATTCCTTTCACTTCGTCGCCACTCGCGGCAACAGCCGCGACCGATGCCAACAAGAACAGCCCCGTCAAACTCACTAGAATCGTCTTCAACTGCATAAGTTGTCTCCTCTCTTAGTTCCCGAGTTCAGTGGGAATGTACTGCAGCCCTCCAAAACTGAACAACTAGGGGAATCCCTAGTCGCTTAGCTCACGCCATTCGCCTACAAGTGGGATTGGATCTTTTACCGTGCTTTGCGAGCAAAACTACGGTAAGGCGGTTAGCCAAAGCAGGGGCCAGGCAAGACCCCAATTTGTCAATGATTTGCGGGAGAAATTGACCATGAAGTCGCAAAAACTAACACAACACTACATGCAAATATTAACCCTCTGCTTGCTAGCCTCCGTGGAGTTTCCGTCACTTAGCCGGGCGCAAGCTCCGGTTTTCGAGATTACCCCGCTGGACAGCTCGATTAAGTTCCACGTGAAGTCTTCGACGACCATCGCCGGCAAATTTGACAAGTGGGACGCTAGCCTCACATTTACGTCTCCTGAGGAGACGACGGGCACCTTGGAAATCACAATTCAGGCAGCAAGCGTAGATACTGGAAGTGGCATGAAGAACCGCAAATTGAAAAGTAAAGACTTTTTCGACGCGGAGCAAAATTCTTTGATCACCTTCAAATCAACAAAGATTTTGCAGACGGGTCCCAACACTTATGAGGTGGACGGTGACTTTACAATACGCGGAGTTTCAAACCCCGAGAAGCTGACGCTCACAATTTCTGGGAGGGGGACCGGCTCAGGCGAGATTAAGGGCGCAATGGTCTTCAACCGGAAGGACTACGGGATGAACAAGGGAATTCCGTTCATCAAGATCGCCGATCACGTGGACGTAAATTTCCACCTCAAAGGGAAGCGAGTCAGCGGGCCTCCGCTGGCCTTTAAGCAATAGACAGCCGAGCGGAATTAGGTCACGGCCCTCGAACGTCAAGCGCCGTCCCCTGAAAATCGCTAATACCATAGGGCATGGCAATGGTTACGCTCGCCGTCCTCCCAAAGAAGTTCAGCGTGTGATAGTAGCTGAAGATCAGCAGATTGGCGTTCGCCGTGGCGCCTGTAATGGGTACAGCTCCCGCAAACTCCAAGGTCCCGCTGAATTGGGAATACGAGAGGATGGTCGCATTACTATGTGTGGGCGTAATGAGATACGCGCGTGGAGTCAGATCCTGCGCCGATAAAACGCTCGGCGGCCACAGAAACAGGCAAGCAACGGTCAGTGGCCAGCCATTTGTTCGCATTGTGCCGTCGCGTTTAATACGCCAAATCCGGACGACCGATTTCGTCCCATGGCTATCCGTTCAAACTTTCGCTTCGCTACTTCCGGCCAACTGATTCCCTACTTAGCAACTCCCTGTCTATCTGCCACCTAGGTGTTTCCCTAGGTGCGCCCCGTAACTAATAGGCCTTACTCTCAGAGCGGTCGGCCGCTTCACGATAAGGCAAAAGGCAGGCTTAAATACTGCCCAATGACCGTGATCATGGAAACGGAGGATGAGGAGGCGACTTTTGGCGGAGCAACTACCACCAATAAATGACAGTAAACAGATGCACAAGCTTTTTTCTGTCGTGGGCTGGAGACTTCATGGACATGCTATTGAACTGATAATAGCCAAGAGCGAAGCCGACGCCAAAGACTACGCGGTTTGCGAGCTCGGCTTCATTAAAGTTGACAATACCAGCCTAGCGAGTGACTGCGTACATATAGCTGTGCAGGCGCGGAATCAAAACTAAGGTTGTTTTTGAAGCTTGAGGCAATGGCTTTATCGCGACAATTCCGTTGTTAATGCAGCGAAGGCTTGGACTGGATGTTTTGGAGTTCTATATCGTGAACGCGGGTCGTTATCTCAAACTTGTCATATCCCTTCTGGCATTCACGGCCGTCGGGTTGCTCCTGGGATTCAACCTGACTTCCTACCACTTACAGGAACTTCTGGTTTGCTGGCTATGCTTCAGTATAGGCTTCGTCTCGCTGGCTCTTGCAATCCTGGTGGTCGTACTCACTTGTTACGCGGGGAAATACCTTATCCTTTGTGCGAGCACAGCGGTACGCATGATAGCAAGGGCTGGGCACAGTCCTGCAAAACCCACCTAAAAATATCCCGGACTGTCGAAAGTCGAAGTGGGTTTCAAGCTGGGGCGAACTCCGTGGAATAGGTCCCGCTCAATCCTCTTGACCAAGTGAGTGAAGAATCGGTTTCGAGGGTACTGCATCCTACTTATCGCGCGGGACAATGACAGCATTATTTGTCTGGATCATGAAGTGCGGCGACATAATCTGCACGCCAAACTCATTGAAGACCTCCTAAATTGCCGAATTCAGGTTGGAAACTGTTTCGACACGCTGCAACTCGTTTTCCAACCTCGCGATCAATGTGTACTCGACGTAAAAGTCCGGGAGTTGTTTCTGGCTACAAATGGATTAGGAGATTTGCGAATGTTTGGTGTGCGCTCTACCGCCAGTTCCAACAGAGTATGCACCTGCCCCCATGGCGCGTGATCGCCAATGGTCACCATGGAGCTCAGGGTCATGGACGGTTACTGTGAACTGTTTCCTTTCGCGTTGACTGCTTCCCAGGCCCGCACTTTCTTTCGACTGGCGTCGAATAGTCGCTCGTAATTCGCCTTTCGGACCTTAGCACTCGCCTCCGGCGAAAGTGCTTTCCACAACGGTGCGTATTGGTTGTAGACCCGCAGGTACTTGTCCTGTTTTAGAGGAGCGACTTCGTCGGTGCCAAAAAGAAAGCGATCCGGATAGCGGTTGATGAGATCGGCAGTGATCTGAATGGCTTCGGGGCTTGCAACGATGTACTTCGCAACCTCGTCCCAGGAAATATCAAAATACGCGTGGCGCATGCCTGGATCGCTGAGAATGGATTCGAGCATCCCGGTGTGTTGCTTCACAGGACGAACGATGCGTCCCAGGCCGCAGTGTGCCCAGATAATCGGGACGTTCGGGTGTCGTTTGAGGAGCGCTTTCATTTGGTTTAGATAGACAGGCTCCGCACCTTCCTTGGGAAAGGGAACGTCCACGTCATTGTGGATCAGGACAACCAGGCCGGCTTCAGCGGCAAAATCAAGAATCCGATCCAGAGCCGGATTCGTCAGGCTGGCTGTCTCGCTAGAAATCTTCGCGGAAACAAACTCCTTGTGGATCGTGAATTCCCCGATGCCAGAGAACACGCCGGGAAAGGTTTGTAACACACGTCGGATGTGGTCCACCGCATACATATCCGCAGGGTTGAAGCCGGTGATCATGGGGTCAAACCGAGCCTGCTGCTCCGGGGTGAGTGATCGGTATGCCATGGCAATGTAGGCGTCGGTGAAGGAGTAGTAGTAGAGAGGTGCGTCTGTTTGAAGATAGTAAGTTGGAGCAAAGTCGCCGGAATTCTGGTAGGACCATTGTTGTTGCAACGGAATGCCGAACAAAGCTACGCGCCCCACTTTACTTCCCATGATCGCAAGGAAGTCATGAATGTCAGTCCCCTTCTGTATGTAATTCGTCAGGTGGAAGTGAACATCGTTGAGCTCATAGGGGGCAACCTGATTGCCAGGCTGCCCCTGTGCGGAAAGCCGTGCCGACGCGAAAAGGCAGAGCGCACCGGCGAGCAAAGCGTGGCTGAACCTCCACTTGAGGATCCCACTTTGTTGCGTTTGCATAATCTGACCTCTTCGAATTATTGCCCACACACAAGTGGAGACGATCTCAGCTTCTGCAAGCTCTCGACTGGTAGACGCGATGCGCGCCCTGCCCGATGGGCGCCTCTTTTTTAGATTCCGGCGATGCCTTTGTTCTGCAGAACGCGGACTACTACGCGGCGATTCTCCGCCTGCCCTTCCGCCGTCTTGTCGTTGCCAACCTGATGACTCTCTCCCATGGCACCTGGGGCCAGCATTCTGGTGAGGGGAATGTGTCCCTGCTGAACAAGAACATTGGTTACCCCATCGGCGCGGTCCTCACTGAGTCGCTGATTGAGGCTCACGCTCCCGACGGACGAGGCGTAGCCTTTCACCTCGATCATGTAACCGTCGATGGTCTTGGCTTTGTCCGCCAGAGCCACCAGCTGAGGGTTGTACTTCGGATCCACTTTGATCTTGCCGTTGTCGAAATAGACGGTTAGCTCATCAAAGATATAGTAATCGTCCAGTTGGCCGAAGCGTGCGATGGCAGCGTCAACGGCCGCCTTATTCGCAGCGATCTTGGCCTGGTGTTCGGTCAACTGCGCCTGCTGTTGCTGCAAGGCTTCATTTTGCGCTTTCAATTCCGCATTGTGTTTTTCCAGCTCCGCTTGGTTTTGCTGCACTTGCACTTTCGTTTCGTGCATGCCAGCTTGAATCTTTTCAGCATCTTCCAGATCGTTGCCTTTGAAGGACACGGAGCTGGCCACGAGCTGATTCTGGTTGTCGTAGGTCCCTTCTACTTTGACTTGAAGACCCGGAACGAGCGCCGCCATCGACATTTGCTTCCTGCGGGCCTTGAATACTCCCTGCACCTGACCGACCTGCGTGCTGTCAGTCAGCAAAACGACAAGATTCGGAGAGCTCGATGCCTGAAGAATCATGGTGTCTCCATTCCGCGCTTTGATAATCCCTTCCACTTTTGTGGACTGTGCGGCCGTGCTGGTACTGAACAATACGATCAAGCTAAACGTCAGAGTTGTAACGAGTGGAATTCTGTGTAAATTGAACCTAGTCATAAATCTATCTCCTTTACTTTCGATCGCGGTGACCCGGAGCTTTTGGCTCGAAACTCCTGGAAAAAGCTGTTGTCATCCGACCTCTCAAAAAGCGAGCTCAAGCGTTGTGTGGAAAACGGGTCCGTTACCCCCAAGTGCAAATGGAACGGCGGTGTAGCCGACCGGAGAGTTACGCAGATACAAGAACTCCGAGTTCCACCGGATGACTTTGTTGTGAAACGGGAAGTAGTTAACCCCGGCTCGAAAATCGAACGGATTGCCATACTTCCCGTACAACGTCGAGCCTCCGAGATAAAGCTGCAAGTATTTCGGTAGGGCCATGGCCGAGGCTTGCAGCTGGAATCCGTGTGAGAAAATCGTAGGAAGACCTGCCGTACCGGGGCCTTTAAAGTGGTCGAGCCAACGCAAGAAGTATTCCCCATCAAGGGAAAAGCCGTGGTACTTGAGACCGGCGTCAAAGTCGGTCATCTTGTAGGTCACATCGGTAACTACAATTCCGGGCCCAAAAATGTTGGGTGTGAAGATGACGGTGCCATCTTCGAGGCGAATCTGGGTGTTTTCGAATTGGTTGCTGTTGGGTTGTTCCTGCGTGTCCTCGTCGCTGCGAGTGAAGTGAGCCCCGAGGCGAGCGGCCAACTTATCGTGATATTCAAAGTCGCCAAAACTCTGTCCAAATTCGCCGCTTGTCGGCGTCCAAACAAGGGAAGTCGAGAGGGTATTAAATCCATTGTTAAGCTGTGCCGCGCTGACTCCAAGGGTGCTCAGGTTGTTGGCGATCATCGCGATGTAATCCAACCGGTTCGCGATTTTCCCCGAAGCCCATACGCCCGAACTGTAGGATGGACGGAAGAACTCGTCGGCTATCAAGCGGGTATCCACTCCCAGCCAAAATGGGAAATTGCCCTCGACGCTTCGAGTTCCCGGTATCGACCGGATCCCAGCGCCTACGCTGAAGGCTTTGCTGAAGGAGTAATTTAAATTTCCAGCGAGCACGACCTGGGCACCCTGGCCCTGTGAAGCGTTGGAACTCCAGGCGTAGAGGAAGTAGCGAAACTTCTCATCCAAGAGCCAGCCAAGGAACTTAATTTGTACTTTGTTCAGCTGGAAATCCTGGCGTCGCTGAACATTCTTGACGTTGCCAAATGCGTCACTGTAAGTGGAGTTGAGCCCGAGTTGGTTCAGGTAGCGGCCATAGGAATAGATGCTGACACTCAGGTCACCGAAGTCGGTATTGGCCACTTTGAAACCAAGATTCGGCGTGTATTTGCCCCACGTCTTCGATTCTTCCTGCGCAGCCGGGGCATCTCTGGTCTCAACCACTCCGGCATGGAGTGCGTCGGGATCTGATGCTCTCGTCAACGGCTGTGAAACGTCGCTGGATTCTTCGTGCAGGCCAGCACTATCTGAAGCAGTACTGACATTCTTAGTAGTTCCCGGGTCCCTCGAGAGCGTGGCCGTTGGCGAAGCAGGCTGTTTCGGCAAAAACTGCCGCAGCGCATTGATCTCCTCCATCAGCTCCTGGTTTTGCTTTTCAAGACGGCGGTTCTGATTAACCAACTGGTTCAGTTTTTCAATCAGTGCCGAGGCATTCTTGGCGGTGTCTGTTGCATTGTCTGTCACTGCAGCCGGGCTCTGGGCGCTCGCGAAGTCCGAAAGGAACGCCTGGAGAAACATCAACAACAGCGGAAATATCCCTATCCACCTTGGGCGGTTCATAGCCGCGTCACCGTGAACTCTTGCCGGGTGAGGCAGATGGGCGCGCTCGCCGGCCCTCTCAGACGTAGAAGCCTCATTGGTCATTCGCTCCGCCCAGAGTGTTGGGCCAGCCATCAGGCCTCACTTCAATCCGACCGAGCTCGGCGAATAGAGGTTGTAGTCCAACTTGTCGCCGACATATTCGATGACTTTTTGCGCTTTCACACTATTTCCCGCTTCGTCGAGGCGAGGAGCGAATACGGCGATGGCTCCCTTGCCTGGAACGATCGCCACAATTCCCCCGCCCACACCGCTCTTGGCAGGAAGGCCAACATGCCAAGCCCACGAGCCAGAAGAATCATAAAGGCCGGCCATCGTCATGGCGGACAAGATGTACGGTACGTCTTCTCTCTTGATGACCTGCTCGCCAGTCGCCGGATTCTTGCCGTTATTGGCAAGCACCGCGCCCATACGTGCCAGTTGCGTCGCGTTCACGCCCACAGAGCACTGCTTTGTATAAATGTCCACCGATTCAAACGGATCGGCATAGATGCGTTCGTACTTGGCCAGGAGCATGGAGAGAGCTTTATTGCCGGCATTCGTAGCCGCTTCCGATTTATAAACTTCATCAATCAAGACCAGTTTTTCGCCCGCAACCTTACTGTAGAAATCCAGGATCTTGTTCCACTTTTCGTTTGCATCCTTGCCGACAATAAGACTGGTGGTGGCAATGGCACCGGCGTTCACCAGCGGGTTGGCAGTATGCGTGGGCATCTCCACAACGGCAGTGACGGAGTTGAATGCCCTGCCCGTCGGCTCAGAACCAATCCGCTGAAAGACTTTGTCGTAGCCCAGTTCTTCCATGGCCAATGCCAGGGTATAAACTTTCGAAATCGACTGGATGGAGAAGGAATACTTGACGTCACCCAGTTCAAAGATCTGATTGTCGGTCGTTACTACGGAAATTCCGAAGAGCCTCGAATCTACCTGGGCCAAGTACGGAATGTAATCCGCATTCTTGCCACTCGTATCGCTGCGGAACTTCTCGTACGCTTCCCGAACCGCAGCTTCAACGCGCTCGCGGTTGGGAGCTACCGGACTCCTCCTGGTTTGCGCGGAAACAGTGACAGCCCAAACACCAGCGAGTGGAAGATATGCGGCCAGGACCAACGTTCCGAACCGAGAACTCATTCTGAACATTTGCTTCCTCCGGAACTGCGATCAGTCGATTTTTGCTTTCCTTGAACTAAGCTATGGACGTTCGTCACTGAGAGTTGATCCTCGGTTAGAACTCAAAGCCTTTGCTCCAGTCGTAGCGGAAGGAGAACTGCATCTTGTAATCGTTTGTATTGAAGCCATCGGAGAAATTCACTCGCCTTCCAAACTGAAATTCGCCGCCCATCGTCACCTGTTTTACGGGATGGTAGAGAAGATTTCCCAAGGCATAATGTCCCTGGTGGTAGGAAGCCGGCGTCATAGCGTTGGAGTTGTCGATATTCACCATTGAATAGCCGGCCGAGGTGCTGAACTTGTCGCTCCAGTTGTGGTCCAGGAAGGCCACTACACCGAGCACGGGCAGAGGCACACCTTTGATCGGCCTTATCGGGTTCGCAAAGTTGTTTTTGATGCCGATGTCCACAGGCGCATCGTTCATGTAGTTCTCGATGCCTTCACCGTATACGACCTGAAGCCGGCCGACGTCCTTTTTGGTGAAGTTGAGATTTGAGCTTACGTTCACGCCCCAGCCTATGGCAGTCCCGCTCAAGTTAAACGGGCTTGCCGTATTAGTGTCGACCCAGGCTACCTTTCTAAGGATCGCGCCCACTTGAACGTATCCCCACTCCCTGGCAAGGCGGGCATGGCCGCTGAGGTCAGGCCACTTGAACTGAGGAACGATGTTCTGGAGTTCGATACGATCGGAGTAAATTCCGCCGTCCGCGCTGGCGCCGGGGCGTTCCAGAGCGATCACGACATTGCTCGCGCCTTGGATTGGCGTCCAGCGTACCTGCACATTCCGAAAGAACACCATGCCGTTGGGTCCCCAGTACTCGAGTGAGTTTGGAAAGACATCAATATCCATGAAAGGACTCCAGGTCTGTCCGGCGCCGAAATGGCCGAGTTCGCCCCAAGCATGACGTAGGCGAAAAGTAGTCTGTCCCGCGTCGACACCTGTGCCGAAAAGCTCAAATTCGAAGATGGTTTTGAGATCTCCAAGGGGGGTCGGAGTAAAGGACTTCACGCCGAAGCGGGTCTGTCGAACGCCGAAGAATGTGCTGCCGTCCGGGCCAAACTCTCCTCTAAAGGACGGCAATTGAGTGGGGCGCTCCACATCAAACCAGTTTGAGTTGATGGATTTAAAATTGTAGCCACTGTCCAGCATTGCGTAGCCGTAAAAATTTATCGAACTTGACGGCTTGGGTTGCTCCCCACGCTCCTCTGCCTGGCGAGTGTCAGTAGTCACCGCAATGCTTGGGCCTGGTACGGCTTCCTTCGAAATCTCCGCGGCAGCTCCCATCTGCTGCTTTAACTCCCGCAACTCTTTTTCAAGCTGTTCCAACCTCTTTTGCATCTGTTGTAGATTTGGTGTCTGCGAAGCTTGCTCTTGCGCAGAGGCAGGTACTCGCCCGACCACACTGAGAAGCAAGGCCAGCATCAAAGGGAACAGGTCGCGATAAGAGACGCGAAAGTGATTGAGGACCATCGGCGCTTCGCTCCTTACGTAATCAGCGTCAAGCAAGCTCCCACCGCACGTGACAGCCAGCAACCTGCCCGTACGCCAATGCGTGGTGAGTGCATTACGGCCACAGGATTGAATTCTGAATTGTTTTAGAGGATGAAACCGTGAGTCGCAACTAGGGGAATCCCTAGGATAGTCGCGATGCAGCTGAATTCGCTGAACTACTGTACTCGAGTTGAGGACATTTCTGCTCCGCGAGGCCACTCGGACATGCCAGGTTCCGTTGTCAGCATCATTTCGATTAACAGAATCAGGGAGGTCTGCGATCTTATCGACGACAGACAATTTCCCCTTCACTGATTTCACCATTCCATAAGCGGCACACGTACAGACTTCTGTTCCGATGTGTTCATGGCTAACTCTTTTCTAGGTGTAAGCTCACGCAAGCGGTTCCCTAAATCTCGAATCCCAAGCAACTTGTGCACTTCTGTCCTGCCTCAGTCATACCGGGCCGCAATCTCTCTGAGCGGCATTACCGACGACTGTAGTGGCAAGAAATGTCTTTATGGCAGCCCTTAGCGTCGGGTAAGTTTTCGTTCTGTGAAACGGTACTTCAAATCGCCGCGTTTCAGCCCAGAGCCGCCACTCGGTCTGCCGGCCGGCGGCGACTAGCAATGCGCCACGTTCATCCAGTGCCTCGGCTATTTCCTGGATCACCTGAAGGCCTGTTGCATCGATCATAGTAATGGGGAGCATGTCCAATACGACCCATCGCAACACTGGGCCAGCGGCGCGGACGGCCGCGAGAAGTTCACGCTTGAAATAAGGGGCGTTGAAGAAAACGATCGGTGCGTTAAATCGCAGTACGAGAAGACCTGGAATTGTCGCGGCCCCTGGGTGGCGCTCAATAGAATGAAAGCCCGGCAGGCCCTCGACTCGACCGAGGATCTCAATTTTCGGGCGCGCTACCAACCGTACAAAGCGAAGAGTGGCAAGCACGACGACAAACAGGATGGCATGGATGGCACCAACTGCAACGACACCTAGTGTCGCAATGATGGAGAGCACAAATTCACGTCGCTCAATTCTGTAAATTGTCTTTAGACCTTCCAGATCGACGAGAGACAGACCTGCCTTGACAAGCACCGCTCCGAGCGCGGGAATGGGAACATAACGGAGTGGACCGGTGAGAAAAAGGAGAACGGCGGCGATGGTTCCCGCGGCAACTATTCCCGTGACTTGCGTTCGCCCTCCTGTGGCATCACTGATGGCAGTTCGTGAATCCGCCCCGCTGACTGCAAATCCTTGAGAAATTGCGGATGCGATGTTGGCGGCGCCCAAAGCTGCGAAGTCATGGTCAGCATCCACGTCGTACTTGTTTTTCGAGGCGAAGCTTCGCGAGGTGAGCATCATGCTCGAAAAGCTGACCAAAGCAAGACCAGCGGCATCTCCCAACATCGTTGGAATTAAGTCCAGTGAGAACCGCGGGAAGTGAATCGGGGGTAGCCCGGCGGGGACTTCTCCCACGATTTTTACCCCGTGCTGCTCCAGATCGAGGAACCGGACGGCAATGGCAGCAAGAATCATGGCGACCAGCGCAGCGGGGACCTGTCTGAATATTCGAGGCGTGACTAGAAGCATGATGAAGGCGCCCACTCCAACGGCAAGTGTAGGAACGTGCGTAAGACCCAGTTTCGACACGAACTCGATTAACCGAGGAATGATTCCGCCTGCGGAAATCGGATAACCGAAAACCTTTCCAATCTGTCCGAGAATAATGCTCAGAGCAATCCCGTTGAGAAAGCCAACGAGGATGGGCTTGGAAAGAAAGTCTGCAAGAGCCCCCAATTTGAAAAAGCTCGCCCCAATGCAGAAAAGGCCAGCGAGGAACGCGAGGGTCACGGACAAAGATTCGTATGTTTCTTGATTCCCTGCTGCGAGCGGCGTCACGGCAGCAGTGATCAATGCGCAGGTTGCCGCGTCAGGTCCAATAATCAACTGCCGGGATGTTCCAAAGACCGCATACGCGAGTAGCGGCAAAATGCTCGAATAGAGACCTACAGCGGGATTGAAACCGGCCAACTGAGCGTATGCCACGCCCACGGGCAAAGCAACGGCCGCCACGGATAAGCCCGCAACAAAATCATGAGGGGCACTACTTCGTTCATACCGAAATAGGCTTCCCAAGCCGGGCGCAACCTGTGAAATCGTGGCAAACCAGTTCTGCGACTCGGATTTCTTCGCTGTGTCCAAGGAAGTGGACCTCAATAGACTTCTTGCACAAAACGGCGCCGTTTGAGCGACGCGCCGTCGTCGTAACGCTGCTTCTCTGAACGCTTGGGCAATTTAACTTTCTCACGAGGTGCTTTCCTGTAAGGAATCGCGCTTAGCAAGTGAGATATGCAATTCAGCCGAGCTTTGCGCTTGTCGTCGGAACGAACCAGGCGCCACGGTGCGTGTTTCGTATCGGTAGCTTCGAGCATCGCGTCCCTGGCACGCGAAAATTCATACCACCGTCGAAAAGATTCCAGATCCATCGGGCTCAACTTCCACTGGCGCAGGGGATCTTTAATCCGTGCTTCGAATCGTCGCAGCTGTTCTTTCTTACCTACCTCCAGCCAATACTTGATCAGGATAATTCCGGCATCCACGATGTATTTTTCAAACTCGGGGCAGATCTGCAGAAATTGCCGATATTGTTCTTTCGTACAAAATCCCATGACGTGCTCAACGCCCGCGCGGTTGTACCAACTGCGATCGAAAATGACGATTTCGCCTGTTGCCGGAAAATACTGCATGTAGCGCTGGATATACATCTGGGATTTTTCCCGATCAGAAGGTGCGGGCAGGGCCACCAGTCGGAATACGCGAGGGCTAACGCGTTCCGTGATAGCGCGGATCGTTCCACCTTTTCCGGCGGCGTCGCGTCCCTCAAAGACAACAATCACACGCAGACCCTTGTACTTTACCCAGTCCTGCAATTTGCATAGTTCCGCCTGGAGCCTCCTGAGCTCCTTGTCGTATTTCTTTCGCTTCAGGGATTTTTCTTCTTGTGCCACCTCTTGTTTGGCCATTGCAATTGACTCCTCGCTCGCGAAGGGCCTCTTCCTCTCCCCATAAGCAGTTGCAGACAGGCTCTAGGGAGCCGGAGACTTCGCGGGCGCCGGCGTCCCGCTCGTGCTAATCCACTGGGAATCGCTCAGACTCCATCCGCCGCCCAACGCACGGTAGAGATTTACCAGGGCCACCTTGCGTCCGAGATCATAGTCAACGGCGGACTGCTCTGCCGGATACATCTGGAGTTGAGCATCAATGATCTCGAAATAGCTCGCGAACCCGCTGTCATACCGAATATCGGAAAGCCGCACCGACTCGCGGTAGGCCGCAACAGAGTTGAGCTGCTCTTGGTAAGCCTTGGCCAACTGCTGATGGGCTGAGAGCGATGTGGAAACTTCGCCGAATGCTTGTGTAACTGCCTTTTCAAAGGTAATCCTCGCCTGATCGCGTTGCGCAAGCGCGGCCCGATATTCATTCTTTAAGCGGCCAGCCGTAAAGAGAGGACCCGCCAAATTACCGGCAAGGCTCCACGCTTTTCCAGCCCCCGTGAGTTCCGAAAGTTGCGGGCTCACTCCACCAAAGGCGCCGGTTAGCGAAATCGTGGGGAAAAAATTAGCTTTGGCTACGCCGACGTTGGCGTTCGCGGCAACCAGGTTCTCCTCGGCCTCTCGCAGATCAGGCCGACGCTCCAGCAATTGAGCTGGCAATCCCGTGGGTACCTCGGGTGGGTCGTACTGCTCTGCCAGGGCGCTACCGCGCACAATCGGGCCCGGATTGCGTCCCAAGAGGAAATTCAACGCCACTTCTTGGGCAACGATCTGTCGCTGAAGATCCGGGATGGTTGCGGCGACATTCGTGAGAGCTGCTTGTGCTCGAGAGACCTCGAGGCCGGAAGAAGCACCTCCTTCAAACTTACGCTGAAAGAGGTCTAACGTGTCCTGAAAACTCTTGACCGTTCGGTGCGCTATTTCGAGATTGGCGTCCAATGCGCGCAATTGAAAATAGCCCTGAGCAACCTCCGCGAGCACCAGAAGGCGAATGTCACGCCTCGCCTCTTCGCTGGCAAAATAGACGGCACGTTGCGCCTCATTCAGCTTGCGAATGCGGCCAAACAGGTCAATTTCCCAGATGGTGTTGAAGTTATACGCATAATAGGTGTGGCTCGCGAGAAAGGGAAAGGGAGCCTGCTGTCCTGAAATGCCTGCGCCGTATCCCACTTGGGGGAAATACTGCGAACGAGTCACACCGGCGAGAGCCCGCTCCTGCTCAACGCGGGCGAAGGCCACCCGCAGATCATAGTTGTTCTGAAGCGCTTCTCGGATGAGCGATTGCAGGACCGAATCTTTGAACAGCTCCCACCACGCCGCATCGGCCTGCGAGCTCTCGGTTGACTGTCGCTCCGCATAGAAATTCGAGGGAGGTTGGATTGCGGGGCGGTTGTATTTGGGACCGAGATTGCAGCCGGCCACGAGCAGGGATAGGAGGACGCCAGTGCTGATTTTTGGCATCAGTCATGCCCTCCTTCGAGCGCCGCAGCTTGGCCCACTGCGACTTGTGGTTTCTTTTTAGCGGTGCGCTCAACCACCACAAATAAAACGGGCACAAGGAAAACTCCCAAAACGGTGGCCGCGCTCATGCCGGTGATTACTGAACTTCCCAACACCTTTCGACCAATCGCTCCGGCGCCTTTCGCCGTCCAAAGAGGGACACACCCAAGAATGAATGCGAAGGAGGTCATCAAGATGGGCCGCAACCGCAGCCGGGCTCCTTCGAGCGCCGCTGCTATTAATTCCTTCCCTTTTGAGTGTTCCAATATCGCGAACTCCACAATCAAAATCGCATTCTTGGCAGTGAGGCCAATCAACATGACCAGGCCGATCTGTGCGAACACATTGTTGTCAAAATGCCGCAGCAGCAGCCCGCCATAGGCCCCGAGAACGGCTACGGGAACTGACAGAAGCACGCTGAAGGGAAGCGACCAGCTCTCGTACAGCGCAGCCAGAATCAGAAACACAAACAGAAAAGACATTCCAAACACCATCGCTTGCCCGCCTTCAGCTTTTTTTTCCTGATAGGACATGTCGCTCCACGCATAGCCGAACCCGGCGGGCAGAACTTCGTCGGCGACTTGTTCCATAGCGGCCATGGCCTGTCCGGAACTGAATCCAGGTGCAGGTGAACCGTTAATCTGGATGCTTCGGAAAAGATTGAATCGGTTGGTGTACTCCGGCCCTGAGACCCGCTTGATGTTGATCAACGATGCCAGCGGAGTCATCTCGCCCTTGGAGTTTCGGACGTAGAAACTGTTGACCTTATCGATGTTCGTGCGGTATTCCGGCTCTGCCTGTAGATAAACCTTCCATTGGCGGCCGAAGCGATTGAACTGGTTAACATATGCGCCGCCCAGAAAGGCCTGTAATGTCTGATAAACTTCGCCAAATTGCAGCCCTTGCTTTAGCACCCGGTCCTGGTCAATATCCACAAAAAGTTGGGGCACAGTGGGGCGGAACGTGCTTACCAGAGAGGCAATTTCGGGCCGCTTCCGCGCTGCTTGAACATACTTGTCAAGCGTGTCCGACAACTGTTGCACGTCTCCACCGCTCCGGTCCTGTAACATCAAGGTGAATCCACCAGCTGTTCCCAGGCCTGGAATGGCAGGAGGACCGAAAGCGAACGCAATGGCTTCCGGAATTTCCGCCCTCAACTTCCTGTTGAGACTTTGCATGAGCCCATTGGCGGACAGCTCCTCGGTCTTGCGTTCTTCCCATGGCTCAAGCTGAAGAAAGTAGAATCCCGTGTAGCTTGCAGACGTGTTGGACAAAAGACTGAAACCTGAAATTCCACTAAAACTTTTTACTCCGTGCAGGTGCCCAAGCATGTCGTCAATTTTGCGCATGACTGCGTCGGTGCGCTGGAGAGAAGCGGCGTCCGGCAGTTGTATTTGGAGAAACGCGTAACCTTGATCCTCCTCCGGGATGAAGCTCGTAGGGAGGCTCTTGCCCATCCTTACGGCAACCACGGCGATGCCGGCGAGCAACAGCATGGACAGCACCCACCGGCGAATGAGAACGTGGCTCCAGCTCACGTATCCGCCGGTCATCTTTTCGAACCCACGATTGAACAGTTCGAAGAATTTGCCTAGTGGCCCCTTCGATTTCTTGCGTGGACGGAGCAAGAGCGCAGACAGCGCAGGGGAAAGTGTCAAAGCGTTGAACGCGGAAATGAGCACGGAGATGGCGATGGTGACTGCGAACTGCTGATTCAGCAGTCCTTTAATACCGCCCATTGCCGCCATGGGCACGAATACGGCAGATAGCACCAGGGCGATTCCAACCACGGGACCGGACACTTCTTCCATCGCTTTATGAGTTGCCTCTTTGGGCGAGAGTCCGTGCTCAATATGATGTTCCACAGCCTCGACCACCACGATTGCATCATCCACGACGAGCCCGATGGCAAGAATTAATCCAAAGAGGGACAACGTGTTAATGGAAAAACCCAACATGGGGAAAATCGCGAATGTACCGATCAGCGAAACGGGGACTGCAAGCAAAGGAATCAGGGTTGCTCGCCAATTCTGCAGGAACAGGAACACGACGATAATAACCAGGACAAGAGCCTCAAGCAGGGTGGAGACGATTTCCTTCATCCCTTCCGTGATTGGAAGCGTGGTGTCCATCGAAACTGTGTACTCCAGATCATTCGGAAAGCGGGTCTTCAAATCCTCCATTTGCAGCTTTACTTGTTTGGCCACTGCCAGCGCGTTGGAGCCCGGGGCCTGATACACGCAAATGATCACCGCCGGTTTCCCGTTGTAGCGCCCAATTTGCTGATAAATCAAAGACCCAAGTTCGATTCGGGAGACGTCCTTAAGCCGCACCGTCGAGCCATCGGAATTCTGCCGAACAATGATTTTTCCAAAGTCTTCCGGATTGGCAAGCCGACCGGGCGCGCGAACGGCGTAAGTAAACTGCTGGCCCTTGGGGGCCGGTTCGGCGCCAATCTGACCTGCGGGATTCACAGCACTCTGTTGTTGAACAGCATTACTCAAATCTGTGACGGTCAATCCGAGCTTCGTCAGCTGATCCGGCTTCACCCAAATGCGCATCGCATAATCGGCCGCACCAAAATTCGTGACTTGGCCGACTCCGGGAACACGAAGAAGGGCGTCGTTAATGTTGATCGTTCCGTAGTTCCCGAGGAATTGGCCATTGTACGAACCATTTGGCGAATAGACGGAGAGTACGAGAAGCGGGAGGCCCATCAATTTCTTCACAGTCACGCCGTACTGGTTGACCGAGGTGGGGAGATTCGGGCTGGCTTGAGAGACGCGGTTCTGGGTGTTCACCTGATCGATGTCCACATTTGTCCCCACGTCGTAGGTCACCTTAAGTGTCATGGTGCCGTCGTTCGCGTTCGTGGACATCATATAGAGCATGTTGTCCACACCGTTCATTTGCTGCTCCAACGGCGTGGCAACAGATTGTTCAATCGTTACCGCGTCCGCCCCGGTGTAGGTGGCGGATACGTTGATTTGGGGAGGGACAATGTCGGGAAGCTGGGCAACTGGCAGTTTTGCCATAGCCACAAGACCAGCGATTACCGTAACGATTGAAATTACAATCGCGACTATGGGCCGGCCGATGAAGAATTTTGCCATGGCTACTTCTCACCAATCAGCGCGTTGGCTTGCGTATCTTTAAAGGGCGCCGGTGCCACGGTCATGCCATTCCTGAGTCGCTGCAATCCATCCACGATGACGATATCGCCCGCTTGTAATCCGGATTCGACTATCCATGCGTCGGCGACTTGCGGTCCGAGGTTTACGGCCTTGACCGTGACTTTGTTGTCCGCGCCGACCACTCCGACCTGATAAACTCCTTGTAATTCGGCGACGGCACGCTGCGGGATCAGGAGTGCGCCCTTGCGGACCTCCGTTACCGCCCGAATGCGGGCGTATTGCCCCGGCCGCAGAACATTGCCAGGATTCGGGAACTCTGCACGCACCTGAATGGTTCCGGTGCGTGAGTCCACCTCACGGTTAACGAGGAGGGCGCGGCCAAGCTGGGGATATACCGTCCCGTCACCGAGGATCAATTGCAGCGATCGCCCTGCGGCCCGTCCTAACTTTTCACGCTGAAATCGCATGTAGTCCTGCTCCGCAATGCTAAAGTCAACGTTGATTGGGTCCACATTCGAAATCGTCGTCATCACCGATATCGGAGTCATGAGATCCCCGACACCTACCTTGGAAATTCCGGCAATTCCGGAGATCGGAGACGCTACGGTTGTCCAACCTAGGTTCAGGTTAGCGTTGTCGAGGACTGCCTGATCCGCATCCACTTCCGCCTTTGCCGCCCGTTCCATGCTCATGGCCTTATCGAGTTCGGCCTGGCTGATCGCCCTCTGCGCCACCAGCGGTGTGTACCTTTGTACGTCAATCTGCGCCTGCGTCAAGGAAGCCCGCGCGCGCTCCAGCTTCCCTTTCGCTTGCTCCACGCTTGCTTGTGCCTGACGCGAGTCAAGCTCGAACAGCGGCTGCCCCTTATTGACATAGGAACCTTCGGCGTAGAGCTGTTTCAGCAAAAAGCCGTCCACTTTCGGACGGATATCCGCGTCAACATTGCCGAGCATTGAGCCCACCCACTCCTGCTGAATCTCGACATCTTTTTTGACGACGTGGGTGACCGTCACTCCAGGAGGCGGTGGAGCCGGTTTTTCTTCCTTCAAAGAACATCCGCCAAGCGTGGCAAGAAGGAGCAGTGATGCGCAAAAAATTTGTGATGGGCGAAGTGAAGAGCGGCAAATCACTCGCTTGTTCGAGGACACTCCGTTCGCGTTTGAGGTTGTTCTGCGGACGGACCACCGTCGGTCGCAGTATTTGGATTTCGTAGTCATTCGATTCGCCTCCGGACTGCAGCTGCCACCGTGAACCGGGCGCCCAAAAGTCGGGCTCCAATGGCATCTCAACAACTCACCGAACCTGGAGAACCTAGCATCGAAAGGGCAGCAGCGACACCTAGGAGAATCCCTAGGGGAACACGCCGATTCGTCTCCGAGCGCAGGGTCGTCCGCAAAGTGGAGCGACTAGGGTTACACTCCGCCTAGCTAACCCTTCTTGAAATTTCAACTACGGACTGGCAGTAGCAGGAATACAGGCAATTGCCGATTCAGTTTTTCGCCGCCGACGCAGTTGCGTCGGATACATCGGCAGGCCAATTGTCATCTGTTGGTTTCCAGGATTTGTCTGGGTCGTAAAGCTCCATTTCCTTGAACTTGATTAACGTATCCGGTCCCAGATCCTTCTCATAGACAATCCCCCGATAACCGACTACGAAGGTTTTAACCCCGGTGACGCGATAATGTGCCGGAGCCGCGGCGAGAGCAAAGCCCCCGATCATTGCCCCTTCCACAACAAAATTCTGATTTCCCAATGGAGCTGAAGGGCCTTGCCCTTTCAAGATTTTGAAAAAAT
>Ga0210410_10000634_pt1 | contig 36799 bp, 42 predicted proteins | sample IncBWC4MmetaG_FD_161058 | JGI IMG/M metagenome (GOLD analysis project Ga0210410, IMG submission 161058) | Forest soil microbial communities from Barre Woods Harvard Forest LTER site, Petersham, Massachusetts, United States - Inc-BW-C-4-M | ecosystem: Environmental > Terrestrial > Soil >...
GCGGAGAGTGAGGAGGGAAGGCTGCTGATCAAGGAGAACACTTTTCCATCTGGCACGTTCCCGACTCAGAGCGGGTATGTACGTGTCCCACGGGTGGGCGAGTGTGCGGACAAGCTCCACGCTTGGCGTTATTCGCACCGTTCGGTATGTGCCGCGCAGAGCGATGTTCCGCAATCGGAGCATCGCGCCGCACTGGAACGAACGCAGGTTGTGCCCAGTGCATCTTCCAGATTCCGCGCCTCCACCACCCTGCAGTAGCTCAATGCGATCCTTCCGTTCACGCCGTCCTTTGCTGCTTTCTCCACTTTGCCCAGCGCGCCCTCTGTGCCGCACGGATACGAGAGATCGTGGCGGCTGACAACTTGCGCCGCTTGCGCGAACTAATTGATACGACCTTCTGGCCCTTGACTCTGGCCCAGCGAGCACGCTGAGCAGCGACGATCCGTGCACGACCCGCAGCGGACATCTTGCGGCGTGTCCCGTTCACGCCCACTCCGTTCAGCGCTGAGATTGCGTTATGGAGTTTTTCAAGGTTAGACGTGAGACGGCTGCGTTCTTTCTCCAGTTCATTCAGTACTAAGGTGAGATTGTTCATGCCGGGAATTGTACTAGAGCCTTCTGACAGGCGTGCGCCAATCAGTTTGATGGTCAATGCCCCCTGCGTATGACGCAGAACGTGCGCCTGTACATCAGGTAGCGGTAGTCCTTTGCTTCTTCGTACTCGTACTGATTCATTGCGTCGTGGGGTAGCGCCGACAGGATGACCGAGTTTAGCTTTAGAAGTGTGAAGTCTTTGGCGACGGACACATCCGCGTCAGTACCGGGATCGACAACCCGAAGTCCAGTGAAAACGCAAATCGTTTCTGACATCAGTGCCGTGCATTCATGACAGCCGTGACAATCTGGACCAGCGCCAACACTCTCGTCCTCAATCAACAATCATCTGACCTTCAGGTATGTGCGTCAACCATCCACCAGCCGCGCCGCCAACCCGCACCATGAGCGTGCCACAAGTCGTGCATACCACAACAGGGTTGAGGGTCTGCTGATCTCCGATCTGCTCATCACCGGTGAGGCCTGCGGTTTCAAGTCTGAGCAAGAGCATAGGATTTGCCCCACAGTGCAGGCAGGCGGGCAGATCGATGATGGTCACCTCTGCAACCTCCGCGGATGAGCATACCAAAGGAGGGCTTCCAAACCGTGCGAGGCAAAGAATCGGTGAGGCAAGATTGTTGCGGTTAGAATCGCGCTTTTTCCTTGCGTGTCTGTACTTTTGCCTCTCCGGACTGTTCGTCGATGTTGCGATTAACCGGGCATGATGGGGAAGTGTTCTATGAAACTGTAAAGTTCTTCGTCGGTGAGGTCGCTAGCCCTGCCGTGAAGGTGTACCAGTTCCATGATCTCCCCGTTGGGCCAACGCAAACGCTCACAGAAAGACGATTCCAGACGGAGCGGCCTGTCTGGAACGTTCCAAATTGCCGTATAAATCACCTGTGGCGGCAGGGCTGCTCGTGCCATCGCACGGGACTTCAGGGAGCCAACAGGAAAATCGCCCAGACGGATGTGCTGAGCTTGCGTGGCGAACTCTCTGTGGGCCTGTCGGTTTGATCGTTTACCCATTGTTGCCCCCACCTGTCAGAGCGTTTGCTGTGACCGAAGCAGGAAACCAACCCGGCAATCTCCCTGTTTCGGCGTAAATTTGCAGTTCTTGATGGGTCATGCGCTCGAACAATTGATGCAAGCCGACGCTCTCGCCGGGATCAATCCACCGTCCGTTCGCACTAATCTTAGCGAGCGTCGCCACCGCAGCCACGACAGCCCCCGAAGTGACTTGCACCTCGTCAACTCTTTCGATGATTCGCTCAAGAGCGGCACGCAGGTTCTGTTGGCGCTTGGCGAAAAGACCGAGAGCATGGGCATGGGGATAGACACTCGCCCGGTCTGCTAGGCCGTATTGTTGCGCGAGCGCGGCAGGGCTTCGCCAAGCGACGAACTCGGCTTCGATTTCGGGTCGTTGCGCGTGGGCACAGACGCCGCAAGTTCTCCGGTGTCGCGCTTGGCTGACTGGTTTTGTTCTGCTTAATCGCATCTCTCTGTTTCTCGATACGAGTACTAGGCAACATCGTAAAGAACACCGCTGCCTAGGTAAATACCTTCGCGGCACCCTTATAGCTCCCATCTTACGGGCTTTTGAATCTCGGCTACACTTTCTTCTGATGCTTGGCATTTCCCGCACTGACCGCGTCTTCGTCCTTACGGGAGCAGGGGTGAGCGCGGAGAGCGGCATTCCAACGTTTCGTGGCGTGAGTGGTCTATGGCGAAACTACCGGATCGAGGAGGTCGCCTCACCGCAGGCTTGGCAACGTGATCCCCGGCTGGTCTGGGAGTTCTACTCGATGCGTCGGCGTGTCGCCTCAGCAGCCAAGCCGAACCCTGCGCACCTTGCGCTCGCGAAGCTTGAACGAACCTTGCAGGAGCGCCTGTTTCTTTGCACCCAGAACGTGGACGACCTGCACGAGCAAGCAGGTTCAAGAGGCGTCATTCACATGCACGGCGAGCTTTTCAAGAGCCGCTGCGATACGTGCAGCCGCCTACCCTTTGAGGACGCAAATATCTATGAGCCTGCACGCGAACTTCCCCGGTGCGAATGCGGAGGCCGGATTCGCCCTCACATCTGTTGGTTTGGCGAGGTTCCCTTTGCCTTGGATCAAATCTACGAAGCACTAGACGCCTGCACAGTGTTCATCGCCGTAGGCACGTCAGGCGTTGTCGAACCAGCCGCCAGCTTTGTCGCTCATGTTGCTGGTCGTACACGAACGATCTACGTCGGACCGGAAGAACCCGCGAACGCATCCTCGTTCACAGAATGCCATTTGGGGAAGGCGGGGGTGGCCTTGCCTACCCTGTTGAGCGAATGATCGCTTCAGAAGAGAACTGCTAAAGGGCTGTACGGCCTCGCTCGTGTACGCATGCGACCATAGACTGGGGGCGGATCTGCCACCGTATTTGGGACGAAGAACCGCACACAAAACGCACACAAAGGATGTCTTTGCTGTCCAGCTTGTCCTTTCTGTCCATTGTGTAATCAGCAAGTTGCTGATTACATAGGCCGCTGAATCGTTCAACTCCGTCCCTGGCCACCATATTCTAAAGAACTTGCCCTGACCTTCTTGCTTGGCCCCAGTCCGCTCTGCATCAATCTCTATGTGGGGATTCTGCGCCTGTGACCCGCCTCATTTTGGGGTGAGAGGAGTTGGACTGTGATGACGACTGCTGGAACGGTGTAGACAAACGTTCCGAACACCCACATAAGAGCCCCGGCAATCACTTGATCTTCCAGAGGTGATACCCCGAAAAGCTGTGGCCCCGCAGCGTACGAAGGGTAAAGAACTCGGTCCCAAAATGTCAGCATTGCTCCGAGCGCGCCCCCCGGTAGCGTTCCAAAGAAAAGATAGAGCGGAATAGACCACCGGGGCCAAGTAGGCCCACCCGGAAACGGCTGCACGGCAGGCCACCAGAACAAGAGCGATGTGCTCAGAAAACAGATGTGTTCCACCTCGTGCCAAGAATCCGAATGCAATGCCATCTCAAAGGCAGCAGGAACGTGCCATCCGAAAAGGGCAATTGTAGCTAACAGCCAACAACTCGCGGGATTTGTGATCAAACGTGCGAACGACTTTACAGGCGCCCAACGTAGAAGTGGTCCGACTGCACCACGGACGATCGACTGCGGTAGTCCCCGTAATAGTGGAAGAGACGGAGCGCCGAGTAGAGCGAGAGGAGGAACAACTGCCATAAGCAGAAGATGCTGCACCATATGAACTGAGAGCGACACATCGTCAAATGCGGCAAGGGGAGAGCCGATGGCGATCCAGAGCGATAACAATCCACTCAGGAATGCTGCGAGCCGCCAGGTCGGAATCGCCTCGGGGAGAAGGCTCCGGATGCGAAGCCAGCCTCTGACGTAAACAAGCCCCGTGATGCATAGGGTCAAGTTGACCCATGGTGGGCTTGACCAAGATCGCAGAATGGCTTCAGCTTCGGAGGACATCGGAGCACTTAAGGCTGAGTCAACGGCCGCCCTCCGACATCCGGCTCCAGGGCAACAGAATGGGAAGCATCTCGCGCAGCCGGTTGACCGGCAGGACGCAATGTCTCCAGGAATGCGACGAGAGCCGTAGTTTCTGCAGGGCTCAGATTCTTCCCGTAAGCGGGCATGTTCCCTCCCCCCTGAATCACTTGGCGGACGAGTTGGTCCTGTGTTCGGCGTACAGCCACATCGTCGAGGGCAGGCCCCCGCTTTCCGCCAATGTTAGCAAGGGCGTGACAGTTGCGGCATTGCTTGTCCTGAAAGACGAGGGCACCTTGCCGCTCAAGCGCGGACCGGTTCTGTAGGAACTTAGGGGGAATCGAGTCGGCACTCCAGGCATCCATCATCGGACTCCACGGTGTGAATCCGGCAAGATGGGTAAAGCTGCCTAAGGCAACTGCGATCAGCAGAATCGAAAGCACGGCGATGGGCCTTCGGCGCCAACTCTTCTCGCCCTCACCGAACACGAAGGGGAGAACCAATAGCGCGAGGAGAACGACTGCTGGGCCAACGAGGAGAACAGGCGTTTCCATCGAGGGAGGCAAAAGGGAAAGCACTGCATAAAGCCATAAGAAAAAGAAGTCCGGACGCGGGGCTGTCTGAATAATCGTGGGATCTGGACGACCTGACGGACCAAAGGGTCCAAGATAAAAAGCGCATGCAGCCACAGCGAGCAAGATGAGAGCGCTGAAACAAAGATCCTTCCAAACCGCACCGGGGACGAAGGGCACACCATCCTTCTTCGTCAATTCATGGTATTCCTGAACGTAAGTCGCCTTGCGAACCACGCGACCGGGCATCGGCCAATCGTTTATTCCCAGTTTTACGACCATTAGAAGATGAAGCGCAACAAATACAATCAATAAGCCGGGGACAACAAAGACGTGCATGGCGAAGAAACGCGACAGCGTCGCCCCCGCGATGATGGGGCCGCCTAACATGATGGTGACGATCGCAGGCCCCACCACGGGCACACGGCTTGCGATCGATGCGCCAATCCCCAAACCCCAGTACGCATCCTGGTCGAACCGCAATACTTGCCCGGTGAAGGCCATCCCAAGCGTCATGAGCAGGAGGAATACCCCTACGATCCAGGTCAATTCTCGCGGATACTTGTAAGCGCCGAATAGAAAAACCTGAACCATATGGAGCAGGACAATCGCGACCATAAAGTTCGAGCCCCAGCCATGGAGAGCTCGAATAAACCAGCCCAACTGGATCCCGTGGTTGAGGACCTGAAGGCTGTTCCAAGCTTCCCCAGCGGAAGGCACATAAATCAAAGCGAGCAGAATGCCTGTGACAACCTGAAGAACAAACACCACCAAAGCAGCGCTCCCAAAAACATAAAACCAGCTTGCGGTATCACGGGGAACAGGATGCTCTGCAGTCTCACGGACGGTTTCTCCAATCTGGAGGCGCGCGTCCAACCATTCACCGACCTGTCGGATCAGACGCATCTCGGCGGCTCCAAAGTTATGGGCGATGACTGTGTTTTCTGGCCAGGTGTCGGCATCTCCCCTGCCTTGATCAAAAGCCTTCCATCCTCAATCTTGTAGTGATATTGGAACAACCCGCGCTCCGGAGGTCCGGAGGCTCTAGAACCATCTTGATAATAGGCACCCCCGTGACAGGGACACATGAACAAATTCGATTGCGGAAACCATCGAACTGGACACCCCAAATGCGCGCAGTTGATGGCGAATACCTGAAAGGCCTGGCCATCCACGTTGCGCACCCAGCACGCAATGTCTGCGGTTTTTCCGTCCCAGGGATTCACGACCGGATTTCGGTACGTTGCGAATCGAGTCTGCCCTGCCGGGAACTGGTTGAGTTCCCCAAGTGGGAGCCATGATTCAAAACCTTGCTTACGCTCGTGGGCCACGGGAGAGAGGATGTAACGGACGATGGGTACAGCTAGCACGGCAGCAACGATGCCATTAAGAAAGATTCCCATCTTCATCAGGAGTTCACGTCTGGAAAGGCCTTCCTGAGCAGTCATCGAGGTTCTCCCGCTGGTTTGTCGGAATGTAGATGAGGCTGGCCGGAGAATTTCGTGCGCTGAGAAGCCAGCCACGCCACCACGTCAGAGACTTCCTGCGAAGACATTGGTTTTCCCGGCACATTACCCCGCCAGTCAGGAGCGCCCAATTCTGGGCGCCCTACAATCACCACTGTTCGGAGGTCCTGATCGCTGACTAGCGCAAGATAGGATCCGTCCACAATCGAGCTTGCCTTCGGCCCTCCGTTACCGCTAGGGCCATGGCATGAGGAACAATAGGCGGTGTAGACTCTCGATCCAGTCGACGCATCGCCAGGACTCGGTGCGGAGTAGGGTGGCGCATTGGCACCGCTCAAGAAATCTGGCTTCGACCAACGCTCACGAATTCCCCGGACAATGACATCAATCTGCTGATCCGTGAGCATTCCTCCGGCACTTTTTGCAAACGCCGGCATTTGAGTTCCGGCAACGCCCTCTGTCGTTACACGTCGTAAAACTGAATCATCGGCGATGGCGAGGTATATCGGGTCTGCGAGAGCAATCGAAGCTCCCCCCATTCCGTTGGGCCCATGGCAACCGGCGCAGTTTTGCGCGTACAGGGTGCTGAAGTCCGAAATCTCGTCCGGGTCGAGAGGTGCGATCTCCGCCCCATGCCGACCGCCTGAGGTGCTACATCCGGAGCACACCAGCGCAAGCAGCGCTAGTACACCGAAGAGCCGCCAGCAGAGGTTCATGGCTGATCATCCTTTGGATGCTTTTCTGCTGACCCAGGAGTCTCAATCCCAGCGCGCATGGCGAAGGGCACGAACTGTCTGACACGCACACGTTCCTGACGAACCACCACAAGCCCCGCGACGATGCCGAAGGCGAATTGCGAAGCGATGAACCACCGCCAATCAATCCGCTCGTCGAGCAGTGGATTTATGAGTCCGAGAACGCTGTGCAGTAACCCCGTCCACATCATGGGAGCGATGACACCTCCGAGAAGAATCGGTCGGCGCGGAAACATCGGCAACATCGCTCCATAGAGAAGACCCACGAGAATAGAAGTGATCAAATGAAGCACGATAGCGATCAGGAAGCCACCAATGTGGAATCCGTTGAGCGACGCCGACTCCAATTTTATGGATTGGAAATACACGGTTGCCGAGAGGAGGTTGATGGGATACCAGATACTCCCTTGCTTAAGGATCCCGTACAGACATGCCAGCATCGCCATTGCGGCACTGCCGGCCAGCCCGCCTTTAATGCCAGCAGAAACAGGATAGGTTTCGAGTGGAAGCAGAGCTCGTGGAAGATCCGGAGCGATCGTCAGCCGCGCCACTTGCGGACGTTGAGTCGTAACGGGAGCGTATTCCTGAACCGTTGCTACCTCAACATGCTTTTCGTAAGGCAGGACATCGCAAAACCATCCAACGCATCCAGCGACGACCAATATGATCCCAAGCAGGCTGACGGAAGCGCTGGTGACAAGGCCGGCAAACAACAACGTGACGCCGAAAGCAAGGACGATTGGCCAAGCCGTCGGCGCGGGTAGCTTCACGTACTGCGGCTGAGCTTCCGTTTGTAAGCTGGCACGAAACATTTGAATCTTTCTTATTAGCGTCCGATGATGTAAACCACGGTGAACACAACTATCCAGACCACATCGACAAAGTGCCAATACAATGAAAAAACGTCGGCGCGCTCGCTGTGCTCCTTTTTTACCTTACCGAGCAAGATCAAAATCATGGCGATAGCGATGCCGATAAGACCCACGACCACGTGGAATGCGTGCAGTCCCACGAGCGAGTAATAGGTTGTACCGAAAAGATTCGTGCTGATGGTCAAGCCCTTTTCGAAAATCAGGTGATGCCACTCGCGGCCTGTTTCTACCAGAAAAATGAAGCCGAGAGACATCGTTACGAACCACCATGCCCCGAAGGTGCGCAACCTGTCATTCTGCAGAGCCTTCACGGCGACATGGATCGTCCAGCTGCTTGAGAGCAGGCAGATGGTGGCGAAGATCGGGACCTCGAGCACATCCTTAGGCATCGGACCAGTGAGGCTTTTTCCGATATAGAAGAGATACGCAACGACAAAGATGGTGAAGATTGCAAGTTCAGCTGCAATCAAAGAGAGCATCCCGACGTGTCCACGCGAGGGGAGTTTCCACACTAACTCGGGTGAACTGCTGCTCAGGAGGATTGCTTGACTATTCATACTTCCAATCCGGATCTTCAGGGTGTTTGATGTCCCAGAGGGGGCGCCGGCTTTTTACGACGGGTATCTGGGCAAAGTTGTACTCTGTTGGAGGAGAACTCGTTGACCATTCGAGCGTCCACGCGTCCCAGGGATCATTTCCGGCGGCCTTGCCATTGAAATAAGACCACAGCAGACTTCCGATAAATAGCAGTGTCGCGACGATCTGAAAAAACACTCCGATAGTGCAGATCAAGTTCCAGATATCCCATCCACGCCCGGCTTCATAGGTGTAGATTCGCCGCGGCATTCCCAGCAAACCTGGAATGTGCATGAAATCGAATGTCAGATGGAAGCCGATTAAGAAGAGCCAGAAGTGCCACTTGCCAAGCGTTTCGTTATACATCCTTCCGCTCATCTTGGGGAACCAATAGTAGAAGGCGGCAAAAAGTGTAAAGAGAATCCCTCCCACGATGACGTAATGAAAATGCGCAACCACGAAGTAGGAGTTGCCCAGTTGCCAGTCGAACGGCGCGGCAGAAAGCATGATTCCCGTCAGCCCCGCAATCAGGAACTGAAATAGGAACGCGATGCAAAAAAGCATGGGGGTCTTAAAAGCGATCTTTCCTCCCCACATCGTTCCAATCCAATTGAAGATCTTGATGCCAGTGGGAATACCGATAACCATCGTGGTAATCGTGAAAAAACTATTTGCGTATGAGTTCATGCCGACCGTGAACATGTGGTGTGCCCACACACTAAAACCCACGAATCCAATGGCAATCGTCGCAGCCACCATCACGGGGTATCCGAAAATGGGCTTGCGAGAGAACACCGGGATGATCTCTGAGGCAAACGCGAAGGCCGGCAGGACCAAGACATATACTTCTGGATGGCCAAAGATCCAGAAGAAATGCATCCAGAGTACGGCGGAACCGCCCGCCTGAGTGTCAAAAAAGTGCGCCCCCAGGAAACGATCGAGTGAAAGCATGATCTGCGCCGCAGTGAGAGGCGAAATGGCGAGGAGCACCATTGCGGCTGTCACCAAATTCATCCAGGCTAGCAAAGGCATCTTGCCTAGCGTCATCCCCGGACAGCGCAGGCAAATAATTGTCGCCAGGATATTGATGGCTGTCCCGATGCTTCCAAATCCGGAAACCAGCAAGCCGAGGGTCCAGAAATCGGTACTGTGGCCTAGTGAGAATGTTGTGGCTGTGAGTGGGGCGTAAGCAAACCATCCGACGTCGGGAGCATTCCCCGCTCCATAAAGCCCGCTACCACCAATGAAACTGAAGTAGAGGAGCAGCCCGCCGAAGGCGGTAAGCCAGAAGCTCCAGGCATTCAGGCGGGGGAAAGCCATATCGCGGGTGCCGATCATCAATGGGATCAGATAATTGGCAAAGCCAAACAGGATCGGCATGGCGACAAAAAAAATCATAGTTGTGCCATGCATGGTGAACAGGCGGTTGAAGACCTGCGGCGAAACAAAATGATTGTTCGGAACCATCAACTGTACGCGCACGATGGTGGCTTCGATGCCGCCAATAAGAAGAAATACGAGGGCGTAAAGAATATAGAGGATCCCGAGCTTCTTATGATCCACTGTTACAACCCAATCGTGGAGCGTCGTGCCAATCGGCTGCGAGACCTCGGCGGTGAGCGTGATAGATCTTGCTGCCATACGGTTTATGCCCTCTTCCTCATCGCAGCGTTTCGAGGTAGGTGGTCACCGCGTCCAGATCCCGTTCGTTCAACTTCATCGCCGGCATGAGTGAGCCCGGTTTGATAGCATCGGGATCTTGAATCCACAACCGAAGGTTTTCGGTAGTATTTGGCGCAGCGCCGGAGGCGATCGTGTCACGGCTCATCAAGTGAGTCAGATCGGGGCCGAAGTGTCCGTCCGCAACGGTTCCAGACACAGCATGGCAATTAATGCAGGCGGTTGTCTCAAAAATCCGACGCCCTTCAATCACCTCATTAGTCAGGTGCGCCGGTTTGGTTTGTCCCTGAACCCATTGTTTGAACTGATCTGGCGCGTCAACATAAACACGGAGAAGCATCTTCGCGTGCTGAGTGCCGCAATACTGAGCACATTGGCCGACAAAAATGCCTGTTTCATTCGGATCGATCCACATGTGGTTAACACGGTTTGGAATCAAGTCTGTCTTTCCGGCCAGACGTGGGATCCAAAAGCTGTGGTCCGTATCCGCGGAAAGCAACGTAATAAAGGTGGGCGTCGGATGCGAGGGGTCGCTGCTCGGCACGTGCAGCTCGTTGGCCGTAACCACACCAAGCGAAGGATACCGAAATTCCCACCAGAATTGATGACCTATCGCGATAACTTCGATCGCCCCTGCGGGCTTGCGAGCACCCTGGATGGCATGGATCACGCGAGCGGTCGCGAAGAACAGTACCAATACGATAAGCCCGGGGATTACAGTCCAGGCGAGTTCTACCTGGTTGCTGCCGTAGACGGGTGCAGGTTCACGGCCGTCGTCGTCGGCTCGCTTTCGGAACTTAACGATGGAATACGTGAGGAGGGAGAAGACGACTACAAAAATTAAGGCCGTAATGATCAGCACGAAGATCGACAGTTGAACAATAGAATTGGCGTGGGTTGACGCCGGCCTGAACATATTTGGCATCTGCGAAGGATCTGGAAGATTGCCAAAGGCAGGCTGCACCGCAAGCAAGCAGCCCGCCATCATGATGGAGACGCACCAGGCCTTCCGGTGAGGACCTCGTGCACCGGAATTGTGGAGACTTTCAGGCACTATCGTTCGCCCTCAGCAACGCCCTTGCTCGATCCTTCTTGTTATGCTGATCTTAGGGTTCGCCTTTGCGCTTGTAACTCTTCACCTAGAGTCGCAGTCTGCGCCGCGATGAGCGTGTCTTTCCCCAACTCCTGCAACATCCAGTAGCCAATCCTTTCGGCTCGAACAGACCCTTTTAAATGGTGATCGTTCGTGCTCACCACCACAGGGATCCAGCTCAACCCGTGTTCAAGCATGGTCGAGGCGACAAGCAAAGATGGATCGTCCTCCGAAACCATGATCGGATCTCCGGACAGCAACTCGCGCACTTGCACTTCGCTGGCATCCCTCCGGCTTTCCGCCGGCGTTGAAGCGATCAACAGAAGTGCATTAGCGATGTCCGTAGCGTTCAGGACACCGAGTAAGCATTGCTCATTATCGAGGACGAATAAGAAACCGAGACCGTTCTTGGTCAACGTAGCAAGTGCCTGCTCAAGAGTGCTGTCCGGTGTGAGGGTCTGCGCAGGAATGGGCTCGAGGAACGAAGCGAGCGGTTTCTTGCTTAATGCTTCTTTTGAAGCCGGGAAGTGGAGCCATAAGGCTTGAGACCGCCGCCTCATGAATTCCGCGAGGACGCCCCGCGAGGGTGCCATGGTGCCGGCCAGTTTCGAGAATGCTTCGCGGCTCATCGCCATCACGCGCACCACAGTACGCGCCCGGACACTCACTTGGTAGCAGGGATCGTGAGTCAGGGCTGCTTCGCCGCAAAAATCTCCTGGGCCCAGAAAAGCAAACGCTCGGTCGTCTTGTGGGCCATTGATGTTCCGCAGCACCTCGACCTCGCCTTGTTCAATCGCGTAGAAAAAGTTTGCCGGGTCGCCTTGACGGTAGATGAAGTCGCCTGGTCGATAGTAGGCGCCTGCCAGTGGTTGAGGTTGGTCCACTCGCAGAGTTCCGAGATCGCGAGGAAAGATCAGATCCGAGAACCAGTCGAGGGCCACTTTTGTCCGACGCGACCACGAGGGTAACTTGAGGAGATAAACGCTCCGCCATAGAACCCATGCGGAGAAACCGGAAATACGCAATCCGAACATCTCGGCCACCGCACGGCGTCCTCCGATCGAGCAGAGCTGCCCAAGAGGCTTAAAGTAAAAAGGATGCGTAGGCTCCCCTCGAAGCACCCTTGCAATGTTCGCAGCAGCCTGTCGTCCTTGCCTCTCCGCAAATTGTCCTGTGGTTGGAGAAGGCTTCTCGTCGAAGGCATTCTTAGTGTAGGCACAGTCGCCGACGGCCCATACGTTTGGCAGGCCGGAAACCCGCATATCCGCATCGGTGACGATGCGGCCTCGTTCCTTGGGGACATCGAAGTGCTCGACGATCTGTGCCGGCGTCGTACCGATCGTACAAATTACAGTGGCCGCTCGGATCATAGTGCCATCTGGAAGTCCGACACCTTCGCGGGTGGCAGCCGCGGCCCTGGTATTGAGCAGGACCTCAATTCGCAATCGCTTCATTTTCTTCAACGCAAAATCGCGTAGTGTGGGACTGACTTCCGGCAGAATCTGGTCCCCACTGTGGACTAGAGTGACCCGGACCTGGTCGCGCGTAAAATTGCGATAGAAGCGGGTGCTCTCCCTGATTAAGTCATTTACTTCACCGGCTAATTCGACCCCGCTAAACCCGCCACCGATGATTACAAACGCCAAATAAAACTTTTGCCGCTCTGGGCTGTCGCATGCTTCCGCTTTCTCCAGCTGCCGAATGATGTGAGCACGCAGCAGCACGGCATCTCTCATCGTTTTGAACGGGAAGGCATGGTCACCCATCCCCGGGATCATGGCCAGATTACTGTCCGCCCCACAGGCAATCACCAGATGGTCGTAGCCTATCCGATCGATTTGGCCTTCATCCCGCTGATATTCGATCTTGCCCGCCTCGACATCGATCCGGTTTATAACATCAGTTCTGCACTCGATCCCGGGCAACATTTGGCGTAGCGTCGCCGCCGCGGAATCGGCATGGAGAGAGGCTCCTACAACATCCGCCAGGAGAGGGTGAAACACCATGTGGTTTTCGCGGCTAAAAAGAACAATATGACAACTGTCCCGCGACAGTTTTTTTCTCAACGTTTTTGCGCACTTGGTCGCGGCAAACCCGCCGCCGATGATCAACACGTTACTGTGTTTCTGCGTCATTATCTTTGCATACCAATGCACCGCACCTCTGCTCGCACCAATTTTTCTTCGCACCGTGACCGATGGTGTGAATTCTCCTACCCGGAAAAGGGGTTCGAGTACTGTCAAAAGTCACAGTCTGGTTGCGCCGGAAGTCTTTTCCAAGGCGGAGGGTAGCCTGCAGATGGCAGAGAATTCCCTCGCCAGCAAGGCGGACAGGAACGCGATCATCTCGACCGCTCGGCAGACAGCTCAGTTCTCTGAGGACGCTCGCATTCTCGCGGTGCAGCGTCAAGAAGAGGAACGCATCGCAAAGGAGCGTGAGGATGCTGCAGCCAAGGCGAAGGGTGAAGCGGAAGCCCAGGCTGCTGCCGAGGCCGCCGAGGCCAAGCGCAAATCAGACGCCGAAGCTGCTGAGGCCAAGCGCCTGTCAGATGCCGAGATCGCCGCTAAGGAACAGGCTGTGCAGGCCGCCCAGCGAGAGAAGCAACAATTGCGGGCGCGCTTACTCGATCAGTTCAATCGCGTCCTGCCCACCACCGACACGCCGCGTGGCTTGGTCGTCAACATGGGTGATGTCTTGTTTGACACGGGCAAATCTGACCTCCGGTCCGAAGCGCGGGAGGCTCTAGCGAAGCTCTCGGGGATCGTGCTCAACTATCCGTCTCTTCGTCTCGGGATCGAGGGCCACACTGATAGTACTGGCAGCGCCAACTTCAATCAGACTCTGTCGGAGAATCGCGCAAGCTCGGTCCGTGACTACCTAATCGGCCAAGGCATAGACACCAAGTCGTTAGCGGCGCAAGGTTTTGGGATGGACAATCCTGTAGTGACAACAGCACGGCCCAAGGCCGGCAGAAGAATAAAAGAGTTGAAATTATTGTGTCCGGCGAAGTGATCGGAACGCAAATCGGAGGCAACTAGTAAATGGGGGATAGCGTAACGAGGCCGGCGTTCATGTTTTACAGACTTCCAGTTCAGCAGAGCGTCGTAACTCAACTTGCGGATCGCGCCGCGCCCGCGAAGGCAGGACACCAACGAAATTCCTCCTTCAACGTCCACGAACCGCCGAACACGATCGTGCATCCCTCCACACGAGCCTTGGCTGAATACTCGTCGTAGTACTTGAAGAAGAGAGCGAAATTCTTCGCTGGGAGAATGTAATTGGCCTGAAAACCAATGCAAGCTTGGCGCAGTACATTGACACGCTTGCACGTCGCAAGAATAAGCTGGAGATAAACGCATCGTTCCCGGCCACGGGCCGCTGGGCAAGCCGGAAGTCTTTGACCACCTGATTGCTTATTTGTGGTGGTTACTTCGAGAAGTAGATGAGGCATTGCGTCTCGGGCTTACCAGCACCGCAGCCATCGAAGCGATTACGATTGACCGACGTTTCTTAGTATCTCGCCTGGAGTAGATCGAGCACGGATCGGGACCAGCGCAGTCCCCCTTTTGTTTTCAGCGTACTAGCGGCACAATTGAGTCTATTCTGGGTCCAGTTGCGCGACCTCTCTTGGCCTCTCGCAACCCTCAACTTGTGTAATCTTGATTTCGCCAGTGGCGCGATTTCTACAGTTTCGCGAGGGGGAATGAGTGTAATCGCCTTCCGGGAGAAGCCCGGTCGAGTCCTGTTGATATGTGTTGGGGGATGTTAGTTGCAACATATTCCACGTCCTACTTCCCCTTCCCAAACTGTCACTTTCGCCAGTACCAGGCATGCAGCCAGTGGGCCATCCTTGTCACTACACAATGTGGTGGTTGAAAGGATCCTAATGCATATGAAGCCGCCCAGACTTCTACATGCGATTCTTCTCATCATGATGGCTACGAGTGCGGTCGCTCAGTCCAGGACTTTGTCTGAGGAAATCAATCTATTTGGTCCGGAGCAAGCCGAATTCAATCAAGCAATGAAAGAAGTGCCGTTCGGGTGGAACGAGCACGAAACCACTACAGATCCTTGGGCACTGCAGGCCGACGTACAGTGGCTGAAGGATCACCCCAGCGTCCGATTTTATATTGAGGGCTATGCGTCATCACGTGGCGAGGACATCATTTACAACCTGGTGCTGTCTGCAAAGCGGGCGGAAACCGTAAGACAAACCGTCGTGGGTATGGGCATCCTGGAGAGCCGAATCGTGCTCACGACCGGCTGGGGGCTGCTCTACCCAGTGTGCCCGGAAAAGAACGACGCGTGTTGGAGCAAGAACCGCCGAGTGGTCTTTCGATACGTGCCAAGCTCACAAGGCTCTCGGAGATGAAGGGTCATTGGCCTAGCTGAGCAATTTCCGACATTTCTGGTAGGGTGTTTGGGTGCTTCCGATTGCTACCCTTCAAGACCAACTCGACTTTAAGCGCAAAGGAGGGATCGGTATGACAAAACATACTCTGTACAGTCTTGCCCTTTTCATGACGGTATTTTCCCCATTCCCTCAAAGGATGGTGTGCGCTCAAAATGCTGCACCCAGAGTAACCAGCAAACCAGTCGGGGACAATTTCCAACGCATTACGGATGAAGACATCCAAATGATGCGTAAGGACATACGTTCTCAGAGAAAACAAATCATTGCTGCCAACCTGAAGTTAACCGACGCAGAGGCGGAGAAGTTCTGGCCAGTTTACGAGCAATACATCTCGGATTTGGTCAACATCAACGGCACGAAGTACGCATTGATCAAGAAGTACGTGGAAACCAGTGGTGCTCTGACCGATACTGAGGCTGACACTTCAACCATCCAGTGGGTCGGTATCGACCAATCTGTAGCCGAATTAAGAAAGAGGTTCATTCCGATCTTCCGCAACGTACTGTCTTCGAAAAACACAGCGCTCTTCTACCAATTGGATCGCCGTGTTCAGCTGATGATCGACCTTCAACTCGCGTCGTCACTTCCGATGATCGAGCCTTAGTCCGAAATAAGAGTCGGGAAGCTAATAGGCGACATGAGGAGCTAACCCTGAAGTCAAAGCCAATTGACTTGGCCCCTACTGCGCCCCCGGTACCTATCGCTGTGCCGCTATACGCTTCCTGTTTCGTTCGTTATTTTTGGCACAGTAGGGGCGAGATGAGCAAAGTCACTCCTACGATCAGCATGGCTATCTTTTTCACGTGTTAGTCTCCAGCATTCAACTTAGGTTGTGAATGCGCTCAATCCGCTGCTGAAAAACACTGCAAACAGCACCAGAGCTCCTAGACCAGCGATGCGGGTCGCCATCACAACAACTTGAGAACGAGGCAGTGTGGGATGATCGTTTTGCCGTCCGACTTGGGGATATAGACGCGTCGAAGGGGCTGAGGTCGATAGCCCCTGCACTTGAGTTCATGGAGTGCCTGTGTTTTCTTCTCTGGCGTGTCCCAGATTTCTTGGTCCACACCTGGAGTTTTCTTGCCATCGTTTTCTGTCACTCGTCGAACGGCAAGAACCTTGCCGCTGTAGGAGTGGGTCAGCAAAACAGCCGAAATTTCGGGGATAGAAAATGTCTACCCGAGGCGCGAACGTCGCTTGTAGGGCTTCCTGATTACAACAATTGAGCAGTTTGGAAAGAATAAGCATTAATTAGGAATAGTTAAGGTCTATGGCTTCCGAGCTTAGCGATGTTCTCGAGACGGGGCAGGGAGCGCAGCAGTATTGTGCCTCGATTTTTTCTGACGATGCCTCGAACTTGCCATTTATTTAGTTGGCGGCTGGCCGTAAACGGGCTCACCTGCGCAATTAAAGCAAGTTGCTCATTCGTGAGATCGAGCATAATGCCATCATCTCCTACACGCCCTATCTGTCTCGCGCTCTTGACCAGCATTTGGGCAAGCCGTTGCGGCGCGGTCAGGGAAACACGAACTGCTAGTACATCTATGAAATCATCCATATATCTAGCCGCAAGTGAATTGACCGCCCTAAGCATGTTTGGGAATTGCCCAATCAGCATTCGCGATGCCGCCAGGTCCCATGTCAGTAGTGACCCCTGGTGGACCGCTTCTACGGTGACTAGATAGGTTGACGGTTCCGCCAAAAGCGTCGATAGGCCGAATATATCTCCTGGTAGTCCCCAGCGCAGAAAAAGCTTTGAGCCCTCGTCCACCAGCCTGTACGCTGCGACAAGTCCTGTTAACGGTAGACACAAACGATGAGCCAACTCTCCTTGCCGCTGGAGAAGCTGGCGAGGAGAGATCGGTTCTTCTATTGCAGCTGCAAGAACCGTTTTGATCTCAGTAGGCGTGAGTGCATCGAGAAACTTTGATCGAAAACCTGGTGGTAGTCTAACGGTCGATCCCGCTTTCATCGAGCTAGTCTTTATTGATCCCCAGCCAATTCGTCTTGTTCTAAGGCGTAGTGCTGCCCGGTGTTCGGAGGCGTGCGACTCTACGAGCGTTGCATGAGGTGGGGAAGGGCCTTGTCACCCCTTGTCACCCAAAAAGTTCAACCTACAGCGTTCCCTCGGAGCCGCACACCTCGCAGCAAACTAAGGAGACTAGCTCTTTTGTGAAGTGGCGTCGTTGCCCGCGAGCAATGATCGCTTCGCTTAGTGGGTTCTTTGGAAGGGGTGAAAAATCTCTATAACGCTCACTGACCAGCGGTCAAAAGGTGAAATCGGCCTGTTCACAACAGCTGGCGGATGCGAGTGACCCAACCCCCGAAAACTGGACCATCTAGAATGTTGATTGGGGCCTTCGGCCCGCGAAACTCCATGAAAATCGAGCAGCTCAAGCCATAATCCAGAAGGCTGGGAGTGGCGAGATCGAGAACTCACTGGAGAATCTGAACCCGATAGAATGTTTGGTCCGGAGTGTGCGCAATCGAGCGAATAAATGGTGCGTTGCCTCTCTCTGAGCGAGAGCGGCGATAGCCCGCGACCCTGGTTAATGTAACGCCGGCACACTCTCCCTCCCGACTCTGTGTCCATCCATGCGATTTGCTGCATGCTCGGGTGATAATCGCAGCCTTGCCCTTGGTCGTTTTAGCAGCTACCAAGTGTACCCAGGTCAGAGGAGGCCGACGACTTTATGAAATCAACTGACTCACAGTCCGGGTCGCCGACAAAGGTTCGTGATTCGTGTATCTTGGGCAGCAGGGGCCAGCTCAAGGCAACTCGAAAACTGGGATAACCGGAGTCCGCCGCGGACAAGCACGCTTCGCTTTCCGGGATGTGTGCAGCTTCGTCCCGAACTTACGTCGCCGGCACGGTATGCGGACCGGTAAGGTGTATTCGACGCCCGGGCGAAATCGAAGACGTGCCGAAGCAGGCCGGTTATCACGAAAGCGTCCCTCGATGAGCGTGCGGAGTGTCGGCCGCCACCGGGCACGGGATGTGCTCAGGGTGAAATTGAGCTGCACCCGGTAGCGAGGAACGAGCGAAGCGCCGCGAAGCGGGCTTTGATCCTTGACGGCGGTCCGAGCGGAGGCTACCCGCTGTAGACGTGATTTTCCGGGAGGGCCCATACCTCTGACTCTCTCCGGCCTTGCCAGACTACAAGTCTCCCCATCGAGGCGCTCATGAGTCCCTTTGTGAGCTTCGCCAAAATGGAGACAGCCAGCGGCATTCTACTTCTGGGCAGAGCAGCTTTCGTCGCTAGCCCGCGAGGCGACGCTTCTTGCAGCTCGCCGCCGGAGGCGCACGAGTCGAGTCGTGCGCTGGTCGTGGTCGTGCCACGGCGAAGTAGGAAGATGCTCCCGCATAGTCCCGCTCCCACCGACGCGGCCAGCGTTCCGATCTTAGCCATATCCAGTAGCGCGCCTTCACCAAACGCCAAATTCGCGATGAACAACGACATAGTGAAGCCAATTCCGCAAAGCCAACTGGCTCCAAAGATCTTTCCCCAGGACACTTCGGCGGGCGGTGTTGCGAGGCGAACTCCGACCGACAGCCGGGCAAAGAGCCATATTCCTACGGGTTTCCCGAGGAACAAACCAAGCGCCACGCCCAGGGTGACCGGATGTCGGGCCGCCGCCGTGACGTTCCCCAGTATCCGCACGCCGGCATTGGCGAACGCAAATAGCGGCATGATGAAAAAGCTTACCCAGGGCTGAAGAAAATGCTCAATGCGATGCAGTGGCGATTCCACCAATTCGCACTGGGCTTCCAGCGTGTGAATCGCGGCATGGGCATCCGACGAATTGGGGAGCGCAGCTTCGAACCTGTCCAGTAGCCCGCGGCATCGATTCAGGAAATGATCTCGATCGAGATAGGTTCGGGCAGGAATGGTAAACGCGAGCAGTACACCCGCTACCGTGGCGTGTACGCCGGACTCCAGCACCGCGAACCAGGCGCAAACGCCAATCAGCGCGTACACCGCCGGCTTGCGAATTCCGAGCAAATTGGCTCCAAACGAGAGAGCAACCAAGGCGAGTCCGGTCGCAAGACTGATCAAGTGAATCTGCGCAGTGTAAAAAATCGCGATAACAAGGACTGCGATAATGTCATCTACGATGGCTAATGCGGTGACGAAAACCTTGAGCGAAAGCGGGACACGGCTCCCGAGCAAAGCGAGTACACCCAAGGCAAATGCAATGTCAGTCGCCATCGGGATCCCCCACCCTTTTTGAGCGTCGCTGCCATAAGCGACCAACACATAGAGGAGTGCGGGACCAATTGTCCCTCCAAGTGCTGCGATGAACGGAAAGGCCGCTTGTCGAAGTGAAGACAACTCCCCGATCAGCACTTCACGCTTGATTTCGAGTCCCACCAGAAAAAAGAAAACCGACATGAGTCCGTCATTGATCCACTCGTGACGGCTTTCGGATAGAAAGAACCGGCCAAAGCCGATCGAAACCTGCGTGTGCCAGATCGCTTGGTACCCGTGCTCCCAGCGGGAGTTGGCCCAGACGAGGGCCGCAACCGTGCTGGCCAGCAGCAGAATACCGCCGGCCGCCTCCATTTTTGCAAAGCGCACAAATGGACTGGTGACTGCATCAATGGGCTGGGGTGCGATTCGCGCAGGGGCAATATCACTTGACATCGTTCATCTTATACACCACCACGGTCTTGTCGGTAACCTGTAACTGCTGCCAGTGTGCCACTTCTCGGAGCACCGTCTACCCTTGACTCGCCTTGCGGCGTTTCGGGCAAGCCTTAAGCTGCCTCTAAAGCCCCGCTCTTCAGGAATCCATTAAAGCACCTCCGACTAAGGCACCTCCGACTCGAGCCCACATTTCCTAGCGCTCGCTGCGCACCTAGTCGCGGGTAACTTCGATTGAGTCACGCATGCGTTTTTCAGAGCGGTCTTCTCTGAAACAGCTAAACCGTTAAACTCACGGAGTTGGTGCTAGGACTATGCGGTGCACTGGAAGCCAAAGGTGATGACCATCAAGCACAGCAACGTGTTGATCATCGGCGGCGGGTTTGCCGCGACCAAGTGCGCAAAAACGTTGAGAAAAAAACTGTCGCGGGACAGTTGTCATATTGTTCTTTTTAGCCGCGAAAACCACATGGGTTTCACCCTCTCCTGGCGGATGTTGTAGGAGCCTCTCTCCATGCCGATTCCGCGGCGGCGACGCTACGCCAAATGTTGCTCGGGATCGAGTGCAGAACCGATGTCGTAAACGAGATCGATGTCAAGGCGGCCCAGATCGAGTATCAGCAGGATGAACGCCAAATCGATCGGATGGGCTACGACCAACTGGTGCTTGCCTGTGGGGCGGACAGTAATCTGGCCATGATCACGGGAATTGCATGAATAAAGCCAATCCCAAGTAACTGAACTGGAAGCATCAGAGTTAGAATTTCCAGTTCTCCGGATCAAGAGTGGGAAATGTCGTCCGCAGAATAGGCTTGACGAACGTATCGACTTCCGGTCGAGGGCCTGTCTGCGCGGCGGTACGAATCCAGTGACCCAGAAGAACCACGGGGACTAGGCATTTAGCTGCAGCCGTAGGACGATGCCGCGCGGCTGATCCGGGGTATAATCTGCTCCTCGCGCGGATGGGTGCGACCACCGCCAAGCGGGAGATCTGAAGGAGATTACTTTCGAGCTGGAGAGCTCTCCGAGGACGCATCCGGTAAACGAGCAGCCGAATGGACTATATCTTTGACCACCCATGGGAATTGGGCTTGCTCCTCGCGATTGTTCTGGCTCTCGTCCTCGAGCTTGGACATCGCGTGGCGGCCTATTTCCAAATTGATCAGGCCCCTTCACGGAAAGAGCAGATGGGTACGATCCGGGATGGGCTCTTTGTGCTAGTCAGCCTGCTCTTAGGCTTCAGCCTGACCATGGCTGCTGTTGTGGCGGCATTCTTTCTCGTCGTCCTCGCCGCAGCCCATCACGGCTTTGCGACTCAAGCCGATTTCGTTCGCTTTTCCAAGCCCGAGCTACTCACTTTCGAAGAGGTCGTTGAGCTCGAAAAGAACGACCCTCCTTCGTCCTCCCTCGCTGAAAAACTGGAGCACCTTCTTACCACTCCGGTTCTCAGCAATGAAGCTTATTTTAACGGCGCTAAGCCAAAGCGTCCCTCTTCGCCGGAGCTTGGCCCCTTCCTTCGTGCGATTTGCTGGAACATCGAACGCGGGATTCAGTTTGATCCCATTCGTATCGCCCTCTCTGAGCCGGAAAAGTTCGATCAGGTTCTTGCCGAAAAGAAGGATCCCAAAGCTAAGCCTCTGATGCCCGATCAACTCAAAGTCGTGAAACAGCAACTGGACATTCTCCAGCCCAGTGATCTCCTTATTCTGAATGAAGTCGACTACGGTGTAACCCGCACCGAGTACCGCGATGTGGCCCGCGACCTGGCCAAAGCTCTTAACATGAACTATGCCTACGGCGTCGAGTTTGTGGAACTCGATCCCCTGAATCTCGGACTAGAAAAAGTCGAGTTGGAGGACAACCAGGCCCAGGCCGACATTCAGAAATCCTTTGACGCGGATCCATCCCGTTACCTCGGAATGCACGGCACCGCGGTCTAGGCTGCCGATGTAATTGGGGTGCTTCAGGAGGTTGGTCACTGTAGTTGGAGCCCATCGGCCCCCGGCAATGAAAGGTATTCCGTCGTTATTGAGTCTGGTAGCAATGGATCGCAGACTTCGACGTTCCTCAACAAACTCCCGGAATACCCGACGCACGATGGCGATCTCCTCTGCGGGGCCGGGGACCAGTGTCACTCGCTCATTTGCAATACATTTGCGTTGCCCGTTTAGGAGTAATTGTCTGGGTCTTCCCTCCGAGTCGAGCAACATTCTGCGGAGGAGGAGGTCCACCCAATTTGAACCCTTTCTTTGCTATCCTCGGTCTTCCGTTCGCGTTCTGGCCTCCAGCTGGAGAACCTGGCGCTACGCCACCAAATCGGCGTCCTTCAGCGCGTCGGGAGAAAGCGTCCGAAATTAATGCCTTGGGATCGCCTATTGTGGGTCTGGCTGTCCCGGATCTGGAGCGGCTGGCGCTCGACGCTGGCCATCGTCAAGCCAGAAACGGTCATTGCCTGGCATCACGTCGGCTTTCGCCTGTTCTGGACTTGGAAGGTGCGCCGCGGCAGACCGGGACGACCCGTCGTTTCTCGCGAGGTTCGAAATCTAATCCGCAGGATGTGTCGGGAGAATCCGAGTTGGGGTGCACCCCGGGTTCACGGGAAGTTGCTCAAACTCGGCATCGACATCGGCGAGACCAGCGTCAGCAAATACATGGTGCGCTGCCACCAACGGCCGTCACAGACCTGGCGCACCTTCCTCGAAAATCACCTGCAACAACTGGTGTCCATCGACTTCTTTACCGTGCCGACCATTGGTTTCCAGGTTCTCTATGTGTTTCTGGTGTTGGCCCACGACCGGCGTCGCATTGTCCACTGCAATGTAACTGCCCACCCCACCGCGGAGTGGACCGGACAACAACTTCGAGAAGCATTCCCCTTTGACCAGCTTCCACGCTACCTGCTGCGCGACCTCGATGCGATCTTCGGCGATTCCTTCCGTGGACAGGTGCGAGACATGGGGATCCACGAAGTGCTGTGCGCCCCCCGATCCCCCTGGCAGCGGGCTTACATCGAGCGCGTAATTGGTTCGATTCGGCGCGAGTGCCTGGACCACGTGCTCGTGTTCGACGAAAGCTCTCTCCGTCGTATCCTTCGTTCGTACTTGGATTACTATCACCGATCGAGAACGCATCTCTCCCTAGGCAAGGACTCGCCCGAGCCGCGATCGATCCAGCCGGAGCACATGGGGAGAGTCGTGGCGCTGCCCCAGATTGGTGGGCTGCATCACCGCTACGAACGCCGGGCCGCCTGAGACCCTGCCTCTCCTTTTAATATAGTGCTGAAATAGACGTGCTGACGATCGACGCGGGCACGATTCCGCCACCCCGAGAAGCTGACACGTTGCCGTTTTCGCAGCAGGCGAAGCCATTACGGAACTGGCAACCGAGGAATACGCTTTCCGCAGCTGTTTTACTTCACCTTTTTTCACTGAGATCGAGTTTTCGGTTGGGACAGGTGGTGAAAGGTTACCAGTATCACTAGCACAGCAATCGTCGTCAGTGGCGATGCAACTCTTCAGAACTCAACTGCTCAGGAGAGCCTCGTGATGTCCCCAATTCGAATTTAGGATGCTGACGGCGGGCGCTTCTCCTTCTCCTGGCTCCATCTCTTCAGGGCCGCCCTTCTCATAAACTCAGAATTCCTCGTCAGTACGCCTCGTCAGCAGGTGCTTTAGCTTTCACGGCCTACCAGCAGTTCAGGCAGTGGTGTCGCCGTGCTCGCGTTCGCCGGCAGGCAGCCGGGAGCACGAACCATGGGACGTACTCACGCCGCCGTGGCAGCACCGGCAGGCCGCTGACGCATCATCTCAAGCATTTTCTCCTTCATTTCCTTCGACGTAGGCTCAGCCTTATGCGTTCCTACCATCCAGGTGTAGCCGTCCGGATCCACGATGGTGCCACACCGATCGCCCCAAAACATGTCCATCACTGGACCTTGCCCTGTAGCTCCGAGGCTGACCGCTTTGGCAACTACCTTGTCCACCTTTTCCACGTAGAGAAACAGACCTGCTGGCGAGGCGCCAATACTCTTTGCACTACGTTTACCGAGAGCCGAGTTTTCCGGTCCCAGCATCAACGTCGTGCCGCGTAGCCTCAGCTCAGCATGGATAGGCTTCCCATCTGGGCCGCTCATGATGCCGCGTTTGGTGAATCCGAAGGCCTTTTGATAGAACGACACGGCAGCCGTTATGTCGGAGACCGTGAGCATGGCCGATACGGCGCCGTACTGTTTCTTGTTGAGTGGATCAATTGTTTTCTTAGCCATGGTGCTCCTCTCTCGAAGACAAGCATTCTAGCGAATACACGTGGCATGGTACACCTCTGTTTTCACACTCGCGCCGACTACCGAAATCGTACCAACGTCAAGAAGTCAGGCAGTCGTGAAACGTTTTCCTGTCCTCATTCAAAAACTGCCTTCGAAAACGCAGACCCTGGGAAAGCGAGCATTAGATGAGCCTGTTTAGCGCTGCAGCTCTGGCAACAGCATGCCCTTTGCCGTAGATCCGAATATGCACCCTGCCTTTGAGCGTCGGGCGACGTGTCTCTGTCCATCTTCCTCTCCTCCCCAAGAAAAACTCCGCATCGAGCGCTGCCCAATACGGCTCGTACCTTTTGCGGAGAACGAACCAGGCCCGCCGGAATCGGTGCCGCCTCCAATACGCGTACAGCAGTTGGTAGGGCTGCGCCTGAAGCAGCGCACGCCCCCACCGCGGCTGGCACATCTTCTATCTAGGCCGTGATCTGCAATGCCGGCGACGTCTTACGGATTATCTCCAAGAGAAGTACCCGGTCAGGCTTGAGCAGTTCGGCGACGCGTTCTTTGCTGACTTGCGCGACGATGATTTGGCCAATCTCAGTATGCACATCCGAGAAGATCCCCACGCTCTTCATCCTTTGTGTCTGAAACTCGTTGTCCTCGGTCGGGGTGACGTAGTGCACCGAGCTAGCATTGTAGCGGTGGATCAGGAACAGTTGGACAACCGTCATCAGTCGCTTCTTGCGTACCGGCGCGAGGGTGTTCTGGTCTCGAATCGAGAGGATGCTGCGCCCGCGACGATCCTGGATGCTGGCGAAGACCACGTTGGCGAGCTTCTCCCCGCTGGGCTCGTTCAGCACACTCAGCTCCAACAGTTCCGAGCCGGCCGTGTGCGGACGTAGCTGGACGCGAATTTTCGCCGCATAGTCACAGTGCTTGCTCCACTCCGCGAGCCACTCCTCCAGCAGCCTGGTCGGGACCTCGGTCTGAACCAGGTGCTGAAACTGCGTCGACCCCTTGCCCATCGCCTTGGTTGCCGCGGTGCGTCCCGACGAAGCCATCAATGCGGCGTCCAGCCGCGGCCCTCCCACTAGAGTCTGCGGCGTCCGATACGGTGACTCCAGCAGTCTGAACTTGCGCTGCAAACGCGCCAGCGCCAGCATCCCGTCCTGCTTCAATGCGGTCGCGAACTCCTCGGCAGCCAAACCGTCGATCTGGTGGCCACCGTAGGTGATGAAGTTGAAGACGTAGCCGAGTTTCCCGAGTTCCTCGGGGAACCGCTTCATCTCCTCGTCGTTCATCCCCGTGGTGTCCCAGCTGAACGACGGCGAGAGGTTGTACGCCAGCATCTTGTCGGGAAACTGCGAGTGGATGGCGTGTGCGAACTTCCTGGCGTCCTCGAGATCCGCCGTCTTGGTCTCCATCCACAACACGTCGGCGAAGGGCGCCACAGCCAGCGACTTGGCGATGGCGTAATCGATCCCGGCTTGGATGTGATAGAAGCCTTCGGGAGTCTTGGGCAGCTCGCAATCCCAGATCAACTGGATGCCCATCGACTTCGCTCGCTCGCGTACCTCGTAGAAAGAAGCCCGTTTCGAGAACGCCAGCCATTCCTCGACGGTCATGTCGAAACGCTCGCCCTCGGCCGTGCGGAACTCTAGCACCTCGGCGACCGCCAGCCCACAGGTCTTCAGTCCGGCTTCCGCCCGCCAGATTTCCACATAGCGCGTGTCTATCCTGTCGAGTGCTGCGTCGAGCTCGGTCGCCGGCATATCCCTGAGAGCCTGGGCACTCTCGGCGATCATCGACATGAGCCCGACCCGCTCCAGCCAAGCGAAGGCTGCCGAGTACTCGGCCTCGGACACGGCAAAAAGCAGGTGTCCGCGGACCTCATCGACACCCAGTTCGAAGAGCTTCCGCAAGATTGCTAGATAGCCGGCCTTGTAGCTGGGTAGCTCGATGTTGGTGGCGCCGAGGATGAAGGGCTGGTCGCGTTCGTCGCTGCGATTCTCGAGGAACGTCGCGGACTCGGCATCGGTTCGGGCCACAATGATGCCCGGGACCCGCATGATGTCGAGCTGCAGGCGGGCAGCGTTGAGGCGCTTGATCTGCTCGTCCTCGGCCACAACCACCTTACCGCCCTGGTGGCCGCACTTCTTCGCTCCCGGCTTCTGGTCTTCGATGTGGTAGCCCGGCACCCCGACCTCGACCATGCGGCGGATCAGATTGCGTACATGCGCGTCCCCACCGTGACCGGTGTCGGCGTCGGCGACGATGAAAGGCCGATAGTCGATGACCGGGGTCGCCTTGCGCTGTTCTTCGGTCATTCGCATGCGCGCGAAGTGTTGGTTCTTATCGGCGGTGAGAAGTGCCCGCACCAGTCCGGCGGCTTCGTCTGCGACCTGGCTGAGCGGATAGCTGGCCAGATCCGGACCTGGATCCTCTGCCAGCGATCCCTTAGCTGACGTCGCCCAGCCGCCCAGGTAAATGCCTTCCATCCCCATCCGTTTCATCATGACCGCCTGGCCCGGCGAATAGGGACCGAAGGTCGTGATCTGCCTGCGCTGTTCGAAGAGCTCGCGCAACCGCGCGTAGAACTCCTCGGCTGCCCGTCGCGCAACGGTGTAGTCGCCGGCAATCGTGCCCTGCTGCTCGGCCACCTGGCGCGGGGAGTAGAGACGGACGATCCCGGAGAACCGGGGGCTCGCGAACCATTGCCTGGCGGCCTCGACCTGCTGGCCGGGCGTGGTCATGGTCGTTCCTTCGCGCTCAGCGCGGACAAATATTTTCGCCTCCACGGATGACCTCCTTCGCTTTACCCGTGATATCGCAGTACCCTCTTCGCCAGTACGGCTAGGTCGCCAGTATAATCGAGCGCTGGGGAATCGGTTGCCAAGCTTGGTAGCAAAGGCAAACAACGAGCGCTCCTGGTCAACGGACTGCCGAGGAGGACTGTTCGTTTCGCATAGCTCTCAAGGCCATATGGAGGCGCACGCAATGTTTCCCTTCAACACCTAGCAGAGCAGCCTCATTTAGAGGAAAAGAGCAGTCACGGCCAGTACTTCCTTCTTGGGTACCTCCTTCTGGATGTTGACACTTCCCTTGAAGTACGCCCCTTCATCGATCGAGATACGTGGCTCGCGATGTCGCCTGTAGGGTAAACTCGAGGCCCCTAAACACCTTGCGCGAACCGTGCATGACCTCTACTTCGACCCGAAGTATGAGGAATTCCGGTCCCGAACGATCTGGAGTCTCTCCAATACCTTAACTTCTGCATTCAAGGAACTGGAGCCCATTCCGCAGTTCAAGGCGACGGCCAAGCTGGGCGAAATTCCTGGAAGCCCGGTTCTCACAAACCTTCTAGCCAGCGGGGCGGTGCCGGCCGACCGCCCCTTTCCGACAGGTAATTCCAATTGGTTTCAGACGACCCATGCGGGTGGGGCTCCGCATGGGCTGAAGAGAAGAGGCCCGCCCTGTTTCCACTTTTCCCCCTTGGGCGAATTGTGGCCATGCCTGCGGCGCGAGATGCATTGGGGAGAGAGAAAGAGCCGACTACGTGCTTCTTGGCCCGCCATGCAACTGGGGAGTGGGGCGAGTTGGACCCAGCGGATGTCGCAGAGAATGAGCACAGCATAATTCACCGGTTTCGGTTGCTACGCAGCCGCCCGACAGATACTGGGGAGAAGCTGTGATTGGTTCACCTAAGCACACCGGTCTGTAACCACGCTGCTGTTGCCGGAGGCGCATTGACGGATTGCAGGGACCGGATCCTCGGTAGGCGCATTTCAAGAGCTAATTACTATAGCAACCCTGCCTTTGGCGGGTTTTTCGTTGGCTCCGTTTGCGCCAGTATTTTGAATGGCTCGCCCAGATCCTTGGTCAATTTTGACCAGTGTTCACACGCCCGATGCTTGATACTGACCACGGAGAACGGTCTGAATGGGAGACGAGACAAGAGCCCATAGGGTATTACCACGCACAGTGTTTTGATCTGGCCTATAGCTCAGTTGATTAGCCGCCGAGCTCTTCGCTCTCCGTTCCAATTCACTCTGGCCGCATCTCTGGCAGAAATATCAGCCTTGCCTGCCTGTCGTGGAGGGTGCGGCATGATCGCGGGAATCGCGACACGAGGTAAGCCGTGGAGGAAGAAACGCAGTCCAAGCACTCGGAAGAGGCGCTGCGAGCTTCGGAGCTGCGATATCGTCGGCTCTTCGAAACCGCCCAAGATGGAATCCTGATTCTCGACGCGAAGACAGGACAGATAACAGACGTTAACCCATTCCTGGTTAATATGTTGGGCTACTCTTATAACGAGTTTATTGGGACGCCACTTTGGGAGATTGGACCGTTCAAAGACACCAAGGAATGCAAGCTGGCTTTTCTAGAGTTGCAGCAAAAAGAGTATATCCGCTATGAATCTCTCCCGCTTGAAACCAGAGACGGCCGGTCCATTGCCGTGGAGTTTGTTAGCAACGTCTATGGATTGAATGGTGGGACAAGGGTTATTCAATGCAACATTCGTGACATCACCAAGCGCAAGCGCGCGGAAGACGCGCTGCATCGAAAGGAGGAGGAAACTCGGCGCTTTTTTGAAGCCAATCCGGCGGGCAGCTATATCGCCAGCCCCGACGGGAGGTTGATCACATGCAATTCAGCCTTCGCGCGCATGCTCGGCTTTGCTTCGGTCGAAGAGGCGATGAAAGTTGATCTGTTCTCACTCTATCCCGACCGCGCGTCGCGAGACGTTTTCCTAAGGCTCCTCCGGGAAAAGGGCCGGCTCGAATACAACGAGGCTGAATTCCGCCGCAAGGACGGCAGCTTGGTTCATGCCGTGGAGGACGCCGCCGTAACGTTCGATGAGCGGGGTGAACTGGCCGAGATCCATGGCTGCCTCATGGACGCCAGCGAGCAGAGGCAGGCAGGGGAGCAGTTGCGCCAGGCTGACAAGAAAACACCGCTCTTTCGTCTCAAGACTTTTCTCTCGAAAGCGGGTCCGGGCAGGGCGATTGTACATGTACCGAAAAAACAGATCCTCTTTGAGCAAGGCAAACGGGGTGATGCTGTCTTCTACATCTTGGCGGGCGCGGTGAAGCTCACGGTAGTCTCTCACGGTAAGGAAAGCATAATTGCTCTGCTCGGCCCGGGAAACTTCGCAGGCAAGGAATGCCTAGCATCAGTTCGGACCCGGAGCACGGCGTCAGCCAGCGCGCTTACAGATTGCACCATGCTCAGGATTGAGCGAAAAGAGATGTTGCGCGTGATCCGGCATGAGATGACCTTTGCGGCATTTTTCCTCGACTACTTGCTGGCCCGCATTACTCGATACCAAGAAGTCATAATGGATCAGCTTTTCGACTCCGCCGAAAAACGCCTGGCCCGAACTCTTCTGTTACTTGCTAACTTCGGCAACGGCGGCAAACTGAATGCGGTCATTCCGAAAATCGGTCAGGAGGAACTGGCGGAAGTGGTTGGCACAACCCGAGCCCGAGTCAGCTTGTTTATGAATCGCTTTCGGAACCTGGGCCTCATTGCCTACAAGAGCCAAGGTTCTGTCACGATCCGCACTGCCAAGTTGTCGAGGTTCGTAATGGCTTGATTCATCACGAGATCCAACATTCAAGAATTATCTCTACTTTTCATTCAGTCCCAGTTCATAACCGTGTGTCCCTGAGCCTGATTCCGCCCCGCGCGGTACTGCTGCTCATGGCTTTTCACGCCACCTGCATTTTGCCCATACCAGGCGGTGGTAAACGCGCATACGCAGCTTCCTGGATTTACTTTGGCAGGAGTGGAAGCATCTGGAGTCGCAGATCGAGAGCTTGGCCGGAGGCCTCGTATAGTTAGGCTGGCACGGTACAGGAGATCACTTTCTCAGGCGGGTTAGGGGCTGCAACATTCAGAGCTGTGCAAGTGATACAATGTAATTGAGGTGGTTACTACCTCTCTCCTCTTTCAGGTTCCCTGAACTAAGTCAGCCCATCTGAAGTTGTCTCTCCTTAGGCTCTCAGAAAGCCGCGTGCCCCATGCATCCGAATACGATCCTGCACGAAGCTCAGCAACTCTACAACGTGAGTGACCGTCTTGACTCACTGTCGGGGCAACATCCCCTCGTCTCAGAAGCACTCATCTCCATCTCGGGAAGCGTTCGTAACACGGCCACTTTGTTGGAGGTGCTGGTCGCGACGAAAATAGCGCCGCTCTCCGGATTAGATCCAGCAAATGCTTGATTTGCTCATCGCCGTCTTGGAGCTTTGTTCGTAGGATTGCGGCGCGGAAGCTAGTCGTGGAGAACGATATTCAGAAGTGAACTATGAACTTGCAACCCGCTCTCGCCATAGTCAAGGAAGCCCAACCTTCTGAACCTGTTCATGAAAAAACTGACCCGGGACCGGGTCGTGCCGATCATCTCTGCCAGGGTCTCCTGACTGATCTTGGGGATTACAGTCTCGGGCACGCCTTCCTTACCAAAGTGAGCCAGCAATAGCAGAATCCGAGCGAGCCTCTTTTCGCTGGAATTGAAGAGTTGGTCAACCAAATCCTCTTCGTATCGGATGTTCCGTGCCAGCAGATACGCTACGAACAGATCGGAGAACGCATGTTCCCGGTGAAGCGCCAGGATCATTGCCTTCTTGTCAATGCGCAGAACTTCGCAGTCCGTCATGGCCGTCGCAGACCCCATGCGTAAAGCCTGTCCAGCCAGGCCACCTTCTCCGAAAAACTCCCCCTCGCTCAATATACCCAGGGTTGCTTCCTTGCCAATCGTGGATACGACAGTGAGTCGAACCTTGCCTTGCTGGATATAGAAGACCGCATCAGCCGCATCCCCCTGCGTAAAGATTGTTCGCTTCTGGGAAAAGGCCACGACCTTCCTACCCTCGCCGATAGTGGCAAGGAATTTCTTTGGGTCGAAGTCGTGCTTTTTCTTGGCCGGCACAGTTGGTGCCATCAACGGCTTCTCCTAAGCGTGGAGCTACACCCTTAGGAATTGTGTCAGAATGGTGATCACCAAAGATGTTCACTTTTGCTCATAATTGTTAAAAACCGCTGGCGAACCCCAATGAAACCTGCCGCTCGCTAATGTGTTTAAAATGAGCAATATTGAGCATTTCCCAGCTATGGAACGTTGCATCATGTGGTAGTGAAAACCAAGGAACTCACCCTGAAGCAGATATTATCCGTGCCTTGTCCTACTTGTGGTGCAGCGACGGAGGAAGCTTGTGAACTGCACACGGGTGCCCTGCGCACCGAGCCACACCGAGATCGGAAACTCTCCGCAGCCGAGGCCGTGGAAGGAAGCCAGAGCAAAGGAAGCCAGAGCAAACGATAACAGCCGGTGAGGCCACGGGGTGCTTTTGCGCAGGCAGATTTAATCCCGCCCATGAACGGGTATTGCGGAAACTGGGTGAAGAACACTCGCAAGGGTCACTCTCGTTTCCGGATTGCTGTTGTAGACCCGTTACACCAGCTGGCTTGTTTAATTGCTCAGCTTTTTGCGTTCTTGGCATCTGGGGTGCTCGGCGCAAACATGGGATGTAAACTCCTTCGCGCTGTAATTCGACGTTCCGCACCATTTCAGCAAAGGAATTGCCGGGCGAGCCAGAAGGGTTGAACACCCAGAGGCATTCGGAGCAGCCACAACCCCGAAAACGGTGTTCGTCGATCCAAATGAGCTTGCGGCGACGTGCCGACAGCTTTGCTAGAGTAGACCATGCCGATCTCGATGGGCATCATCTGTGAGAAGTGCGGGATCGTCTATCTGATTACCACCCGAGCAAGCAATCAGCACATTAGCTGCCTACCGCGTACTGCGGGTCCGGGGATGTTCAGCCTCAAGTGCTCCTGTGGGGCTACGCGCTCCTTCCACAAGAACGACCTGAAACCATATTCGGTCTCAACGGATGTTCTCGCTAGGGGCTTCGCGAAAGGCGGCGAATATAGTGTGCAGCAAGACCCCGCTCGCATCCCCTTTTCGCGAAATTGGCGCTAACCGCAAGGGCTGAACTGCCGAGCACGCTGGTCTCTCCGCATCTTTTGTGTATTCCCGTTGTGCAAACCTGCCGAATGAGCCGCGCGGAAGCAGGGACAGTCAATGAGTAGGGCTTGTCCGCACGGGCCCCTGATCACGACGCAAAATCGCATAGCCCCTTGGTCAAGGTTGAAGCGGCGGAGACTCGCAACCAAGCCCTGCAAGGTGATTCTCGCTACTCAGATTCTTCGCCCTTGATTTGCGCGGGCATCGTGGAACTAGCAGGGTCCCCAGCAATTTTCTCGATGCACATGCGCTGGTGCAATAGTAGGACCGGTACGGATCGTGCCTGGACTCCCTGGACTCACCGTCGCACCGTTCCAGGATGCAATAGTGACCGAGAGTCTGGTCCACGAGTGCGAGGGCACTGATATTGGGATGAAGAGTACCGCTCAGGCTAGGGCCACATTTTCCAACAGATCGATCCCGGCACTTCGCACCAAGCTGGCGACCGCGCTTTCCGATAGACGGGACGCATCGTATTCGACTCGCAACGTGCGCTCTTTCTCGTTAAAAGTAATATGCCGAATACCGTAGACCTCATGCACGCTACCGATCGCGCGCATTTGGGTTTCCCCTGGTTGCTCGCCGTAGCGAAAAGCAACGTCGATTAAAGTCATCTCCAGGCCGTCCTTTCTTTGACCGTGCTGGTGTCGGATCCATTCTCCACCCTACCGAAAGGTCGAATGCGGTCTCGCCTTCGGCGCCCGATAGGCCATACCAGTACTGGTGAATGTGGGTACGTATCCCGCTGCCTCCGGTCTCGCACTGCTAGCCAACCCGGAAGCTGTAGTCGGCCACTTGCTCCCGGCGACGCTACCCGCAAACTCGTTAGAGTAAACGTGTAGTGAAGGCGTCCTTAGCGATGAATCAGAAGGCCCCTGTAGCTGCCAAAAGAATACGACCGAGTGCATGACGAAGAGCGTGCACGGAAGCACGATGAACCCTAATGTGCTGCGAAAGCTGTCCTTTTCCGTCCCCGTCCACATTTGCATGTGGGAAACTCGGCGGTGCCATTCGCCCGACGAAGGTCATTTTCGTTGGAATCTGTGTCCCTGCTCGCGTTGCGCAGCTAAAGTATGGCCCGCTCGATACGCAAGAAACTGTTCTGTTCTGCTCAGAACCACACCCTGCGTTTCAGCCAAAAGCCGTTGACACTAGGGCTGAAGGTCGTCGGATACTCGCTCCGTACCTCGCCGAAGACCAACGGTAGGGACCTCATCGCAAAAAGCTCGAACCCCTGCAGCTCGGAGGTCGCCCGCCACAGAGGATGTGGATTCCATAGTGGATTCCATACTGGAGAGCGACCTCGACGTGACGATTCAGAATTGAATGGCGCTGGTGGAGCACCATGAAGAACTGACCCGAATCGCGCTGAGCTTTCAGGACCGCGCCGGACATCTTCCTAAGCTCCTCCCTAACTTGTTACCCGCGTGCGCCTGTCCCATTTGAGGAAAGCTCCGACGCGAACAAGGCTACACCGTCGCAATGGTGGTAGAGGAGTCGCGAATCCTGCAGGTGAGTCCACCCTGCGGTTCGTCTGTGGTTGGGCAGATTGACAATAGTGTTCCAGAGGACTAGCGTTGACAGTGAGGTGGCTTCCACCTTCCCCTCTTTCAGGTTCCCTGAACTAAGTCAGCCCATCTGAAGTTATCTCCTCTTAGTGATAGCAACCTTTAGGAGGTTGATATGTTTGCACGCAACGTCTCTTTTCGCCTGAAATCCAACATGCTTTCTGATTATACCCGGACCTTTGAGAACGAAATTCTTCCTTTACTTCGCAAGCAGAAGGGCTTCAAGGACGAAATCACATTGTCAAATCCCGGCAGCCTGGATGCGATCGCAATCAGTCTGTGGGACAGCAAAGCCAATGCGGAAGCTTACAACACCAATACCTACCCAGAAGTGGTGAGCACACTTGCACGAACAATCGATGGAACGCCCAAGGTTCAGACGTTTGAGGCCGTCTCCTCGACCTTCCATAACGTCGCTGTAGCAGTGTAAGGGGGATCGTCCGGTGTCGGGGCGGCCTCCTTGAAGGCCGCCTCTCTTTCGAAAGCGACATTCGTGATCCGGGTATATAGCGGATAATCTTACTTTGTTAGAGCCTCGCATCGCACGTAATAGGCGTATACTACTTACATACGCACTTCTCCGCCATCTTCAGCGAGCCGACGGTCTTCTGCGTGACTGGAGGCTGTCGTGGCTAAGAACAGTAGAAACCATTCCAATAGTTTAGACATTCCTACACAACTAAGCAGACGTTTAAGACGGTTTTCCGCCCGCTCCCAACCACTGAGGATGGGAAAGAGCGGGACATCGCGGCAGTGCTCTGAGCCCGCGAGGTTGGCACCGACATCGACTGGCGACATGAGTGTTGAGAGCGGATCATACTTCATGATCGGGTCGCGTGACGTAGAGAAACGTATTAGGCTCGAAAGCGCTTGTCGTTCGCTGACGTCGGCTGACACATTCTTCACCTTAACAAGTCGAGCCTGATAGCAGATCAGCGAGGTAACCCTGGTGAAGTGTGCCTGTGCTGCTCCCATTGTTCGAACGAGGTCTCCCAAAAGCGCGGTTTTGGGTGGCGCTGGGCCTGATGGAGAATTATGAAGTCTGTAATGTGCTTCTTGACTATCGTTGTATCGCTGTTTGTCTTCGCGCAGCTTCCTGATGTGTCAGATGTCTCTGGTCTGGTGTCGGGCCGTAAAGCGCCCGCGTTCCCGGTAGCAGTTTTGCAACCCGCTCCCTTCGAGTTTCGCGGGATTCGGATCGGCGATGAAATCAAGGAAGCCGAACGAAGGCTTCTTTCCTGGAAACTACCGTCGCTTTCTTCGAAACCCGGCTTGTGCGGCTCCGATGGCATCAATCGGATCGAAACTTGCACTGATGTTTTGGATACCGGGGAGTACGTAAACATGACGATGTTGGATCAGAAGGTAGCCCAGATTTACGTATCCACGGACAGTCGCACACAGGGAAACACCTACAACAGCTACGTGCTTGCGTTGGCGAGGGAGTACGGCAGCCCGGACAAACTGGAGATTAGGCCAAACCGCAATGGTCTTGTAAATGAGTTCCACGGAGACAAGCTCCGTTGGTCGAAGAACGGCCAATATATCAAGGCCAACGGGATCGAACGGTCCGTTACCATCGGGAGCGAGACACTCGATGCCGAAATGGACGCGCTAGAGAAGGGGCAGCCAATCTAAACGACCTCGACTTCGTCAACGTCGTTGCCATCCATTTCAACGTGGGTCCGAAATTGGATATTCTTTTCGGAACTGCTTGACTTCTGTCAGTTTACAGCTTGCCAACCGGCCGCGTGGCGGAACCCAACCTGATCAATGTTGATCAGTTTTTTCTAGATGCCTGGAAGGGTAGTTGTGAGAACAAGGTTTCAACACGGCATAGCCTGCCATCGTCCTCGAAAGGCGGAGACGAATGAAAGTCAATAACCGAAGATTGCTTTGGGCTTTAGTAGCCTGCCTGGGCTCGTGGCATGCGCTCGTATTTGCGCAATCCACCGATAACAAACAGAACCTACTGGCGTGCAAGAACGGTTGGGAGGCCTGCGATCGCTCCAAGTTGACCCAATCGGAGTTGGCCGAAGTGGCCGTCACGGATCATGTACGCACCGTTTCGGATTGTAGGAGCGGCTTGGAATCCTGTGATCATTCGAAGCTTACCGGACCGGAAGCTACTGCGTTGGTCGGGGCAGAGCGCCAGCGTAACTTCTCGGATTGTAGGGACGGTCGCGAGACCTGCGACAACTCCAAATTGACTGGATTGGAAGCGGGCGCATTGGCTATCGCCGAACACACGCGCAACTACACGGCATGTCTTGAAGGCCACAGTCATTGCGATCGCTCCCAGCTGACGCCATTTGAAGCTGGTGCGATCCCGCCCGAACGTCACACCATTCCTCGGTGGGATTTTTCCGAGGCTGATTGAGAGACGGCTACAACTAGGCGGAGACACAAGGACTTGAGACACTCTGGGCAGCGATCCGATGAATCGAGTTGCGGCCTCTTATCGCATGATTGCTGAAGGCGGACGACACCGAGAGCTTATGGCAGCCAGAATTAGTACCGGCGCGCCATTTCGATCGAGGAACGGCCACCCGCGAAAGGGCGTGCGAGTGTCCCTTAGGGAGCTCAGAAGCTCCCCTTGTCCGCTTCCATGCCTCTCACGTTCTTGTAACTGAATACGAATGAAAGGAGTCTGCAAGTATGGCTACGAAGTTTAGCCCACTGCACGACCGCATTTTGGTGCGGCGAGTAGAAGAAGTTAGCACCACTCGAGGCGGCCTCATCATCCCTGATTCTGCCAAAGATAAACCACAGGAGGGCGAAGTCATCTCGGTCGGCAAGGG
>Ga0210410_10000635_pt1 | contig 36767 bp, 34 predicted proteins | sample IncBWC4MmetaG_FD_161058 | JGI IMG/M metagenome (GOLD analysis project Ga0210410, IMG submission 161058) | Forest soil microbial communities from Barre Woods Harvard Forest LTER site, Petersham, Massachusetts, United States - Inc-BW-C-4-M | ecosystem: Environmental > Terrestrial > Soil >...
GGGAAGCGGAAGCACTGCAGCACGGTTGGGTGGACCCCGCCCGCGTACAACGCCTGCACGCCGCCGGGCAGCGCCACCGTGGTTACGTCGTCGATCTGACCCATCATCTGTGCCGACACTCCAAATCCCGAGACGTACTCACGAATGAGTCCGCCGACGTTCTCTTCCACCTTGTTGCCCTCGGCGTCGTAGGTGATGGTGGCGCTGTCGATCGTGGCCACATGTCCGTCGGGATTCCAGGTGTAAGTGTGGAACGTGTCGGTCTTCAAATTGCCGTCCGCGTCGTAGGTTGTCCCGGCCAGCGTGTACTGGTTGTTCGCGGAATTATATCCTGGATTCCAGGTCAGGCCGGGGCCGGTGGTCTGCTTGGTCAGGTTGCCAAACGAATCGGAGCCGTAGGTGAAAGTCTGGTTCCAAATCGCGGTCGATCCATTCACGCAATTGACGCCCGGCGTGCCGCCCACCGCCCCGGCTACGCGGACGAAGTCATCGTACTGGTAGCTGCAAGCCTGGGTGTCGGCGGCATTGTAGCCGTCAACGATGGTGTTCTGTTTCAAGGTACCGTTCGCATTCCACTGGAGCGTGCCAGAAATTACCACTGGCGTTGAGCCGACCGACGCGGAGTAGCTGGTCATGCGTCCGGTGTTCGGATCGTAGGTGAAGTTCTGGGTGTCGCCGGTTTCCCAGCGTGGTGGTTAGCAACGCGCCGATGGGCTCGGATGCGTTCCTGTGTCAGGGTGGGCCTGCCTCTCTCCAGCCAGGACCTACCGTTTGCTCTGGACGCTAGGATCGCAGGTTTGTATTCCCTTCGCACTCACTTCTACCTCGGTAGGCAGACGGAGTAGCACGGTCCCGCTGTCTATTTCGCATTCCGACTCAGGCAACATTCTGTATCGAAACGTCGCCTCAAACGTCGTTGGGCTGTGATCCTTGAACTGCCATGTCTTGACGTTTTCCTGGGCCGCTGGGATCAGCATCGGGGGGCCGCTTTCCACGGAAATGGCGGAGACCCGCTCCCCGTCAGTGGAAACACGAAGGCGGACAACTCCCTCTATGCGGGCTGTTCGTGCAAGAGGCGGATAGAAAGGCACGCCAGCGGTGACAACAGTGGGCAGAGCCTCTTTTGACTGCGCGGCGGACGTAGTCCCTTCCAGGCCTAACGCGAAGAGAAGGAGTACAAGAGTCATTCCAACCCACCGAGTTCGCGCGTGGGCGCGGCCCACGCGCCACACTACACTTGCCACGCTTTTAGAATGCTGAGCCGGAGCCTAGCAGGCTGTAGAGGAGGACTACGAGGACGATGCCGGTGAAGATCATGTACATGCGATCTTCTTCGGCGGCGAAGCCCCAGATGGCGAGGGCGACTCGGGCTACGGGGGTGGCGATGAGCAGGACGAGTCCTAACTGGATGATGCCCTGGCCGTGAAAGGTGAAGGCGCTGTGGAGGATTCCGCTGAGGCTTTTCAGGGCGGTGGGTTCGCCGCGAAATACGCGGTAGTCGGCGGGAGAGCGGCCGTGGCGGGCTAGATAGATGACTGCGCCGAACACGACTACGAGGGCGGAGAGGGAGACGCCGATCCGCAGAAGATTGCCGATCATGTTTTCGATTCGCTGGTCGGTCCAGCCGCGGGCGGGGATAGTTTGGGGCATTCAGATTCCTCCGGTCAGTCCTTTGTAGAGCATTTCCACGCCGAGTACGACGATCACCAGGCTGAAGACCAGGCGCAACATTTTGGTTTCCGCCTTCATCAGGATGCGAACTCCGAGCAGCGAGCCGGCGAGGACTCCGAGCATTACGGGCATGGCGAGGCCGGGATCAATGTAGCCGCGGTTGAGATAGACGCCGGCACTGGCTGCGGCGGTGACCCCGATCATGAAGTTGCTGGTGGTGGTGGAAACTTTGAAAGGGATTTTCATGGCCTGGTCCATGGCGAGGACCTTCACCGCGCCGGAGCCGATGCCCAGCAATCCCGATAACGCGCCCGCGCCGAACATCAGGCTGAAGCCGGCGGGCACGCGTTGCACGTTGTAGTGGCGCATTCCGCCCTCTTCCGACGGAAAGTCGCCATTCAAGCGCAGGCGTGTGCCTAGCGGGTCTGGCGGCAAATTGCGTTCGGCCCGAGTTCGCGGCTTTCTAGAAAGATAGGCGGAGTAGAGCAGCATTACGCCAAAGATGATGGCGAGAGCTTTGGTGGAAATGAAGGCTGCTAGAAATGCTCCTGTCAGAGCGCCGAGCGTGGTGGCGATCTCGAGGAACATTCCGATGCGGATGTTGGAGAAGCCTTCTTTGACGTAGGCGGCGGCGGCGCCGGAGGAAGTTGCGATCACGGAAACCAGGGAAGCTCCGATGGCGTAGCGGATGTCAACTTTGAAAAAGAGGGTGAGCAGGGGGACGAGGACTACGCCGCCGCCGAGGCCGGTGAGCGATCCGAGAAGTCCGGCCACGAAGGATCCGGCGGCGACCAGGATCGTGAATTCGAGAATATTCATTGCACCCCCGAAGAAAGAGTTTGTCACATTTGGTGAGATAGAAGTGTAGCGCGAAGAGTGCGGGTGGGGTTCAGAGAAAAGGCAATTCATGAATTGCTGCTGGTCGCTTATCGCTTACGGCCCGGCCGGAAGCTGGGCTCTCAAGGCCTGCATGAAACACGCCTTTGGGAAGTTCCAACTGGCGCCGCACGGGCGAGGACGCCGGCGCCTACATTGGCAACCGGTAGGAGGCTTCGGCGGGCTGAATCTTCGACTTCTGCGTTATGCTAGCTCTGGCACTGCGCACCGCGTGAACTCATCTGCCATGGTTCGTCGGACAGTCTTCGTTGCAGCGGCTTTCGCTGGTTTCCTGGGCGTGTCCTGCGCGCTTGCTGCAAAACCCAAAACTCCTGTTGCTAAAGGAATCGTTCGCAGCTACTACATCGCGGCGGAGGACGTGGATTGGGACTACGCTCCCAGCGGGCGCGACTTGATGAGCGGCAGGCCCATCCCTGCGCCCTGGACAAACAAGACGGTGTGGCGGAAGACCCGATACGTCGAATACACCGACGACACCTTTTCGGTGCGCAAGCCGCAGCCGGAGTGGCTGGGGATTCTGGGGCCGGTGATTCGGGCGGAAGTGGGCGATAGCATCGTGGTGCATTTTCTCAATCGCACGCAGCGGGCGCATAGCATCCACCCGCATGGGCTGCACTACGACAAGGATAATGAAGGAGCACGATATGTTCCCGGCGGCATGGGTTCGGACGTGGCTCCGGGAGGCCGGTTTACCTATCACTGGCTGGCGGATGAGGGGAGTGGTCCGGGGCCGGGCGATCCCAGTTCGGTGGTCTGGTGGTATCACTCGCACGTAGACTCCGGGATCGAAGCCAATGCGGGCCTGCTTGGTCCGATTATCGTCACGGCGAAGGGCAAAGGCGGAGCTGACGCTGTACCCAAAGATGTAGACCGCGAGTTCATCACCATGTTCATGATCTTCGATGAGGCAAAAGGCAAGGACGAAGGGCTGTTTCACACCATCAACGGTTACTTCTTCGGTAATTTGCCTGGCCTGACCATGAATAAAGGAGAGAAGGTTCGCTGGTACCTGCTGGGCATGGGCAACGAGAAAGATCTGCACACTCCGCACTGGCACGGTGAAACCGTGACGCATTGGCAAAGACACACCGATGTCGTGGAGTTGCTGCCGGCGAGCATGACCAGCGCCGATATGGTGGCAGATAACCCCGGCACATGGATGTATCACTGCCACGTGCTGGATCATATGGAGGCGGGGATGATGGCGAGCTTCACCATTGTCGCTCCGCTTTCGCGGTCGTGTCCGCTGAGATTGCGGCCGGGTGATTGGTGGCGACGCTCCGAGCCGTCGAATCTGGAGGTGATCAACACGGCCGGCAAGAGCATACGCCGGCTCAGCCTGCATGCGGCGTACTTTGTGAACACGGCGCAGAATCTGAATGGTTCTCCTTATGAATGGAGTCTGACGGACGAGATTCAGCCGGGAGGAAAAACCACGGTCAATGTGGCCGACGAACACTTCCAGGAAAACCCGCTGGCCGGCTACTACGAGGACAGCAAAGTCATCGGGCTGGCTTTCTTTCCGGGTAGGATCGAATACTCCGATGGGACGGTTTGGACGCTAGGAGAAGCTGGCGAATGCTTCACTCTTTCGTGGCGTAATAAGGACGAGCGTCCTTATCTTAAGGTGTTGCCGCCTTTGCAACCTGATGAAGAGGAGCAGGAAGACCAAGACTAGAGCGGAGCGTTCTCCGCTTTTCGGAATTGGACAATACGATCTAACTTGTAGATTTTCCAAGGTGTTGAGCTACAATTCGTGAAGAATCTTCCCCGGTGCACCCGCTGCTCCCACAGACCCGACTAACTAATTGTGCGATAGCTCCCCCACCATCTGCTTCGCCGAGGGTCCAACCGCTAGGTGCGTGGGATCCGATTTGACGCAGAATTTACCAAATATTCATAAATCTGTAATAAAGCTGCCACTAACATAGCTGGTTCCGCAAAACCTGCACAAGAACTACCAATGGAGATCGCGTCAGTATTTTGTCGGTTATCTATCTTTTGAATCATCTCGGAGGAGAAATGAAGCACGCAATGGCTTTGGCGTTGGTGTTTGCGCTGGTGGTTGGCGCTCTCGCGGCGCCCGCACCGCAGGATACGGCCGCAGGCAGCAGGAGCACAAAGAAAAAGGCGGCCGCCAAGACGTCTGCAACCAGCGTTTCGACCCAGCTCAGTGAAATGAAGCAGGCGATCGATGCGCAGCAGCGGCAGATTCAACAACTGATGAATCAGGTACAGAGTCGCGATGCGGTCATTCAGCAGTTGCAGCAGCAGGTGGGGCAAGTGCAAAGTGCCGCGACCGCGGCGCAACAGAAAGCGGATACCACCGCTTCGCAAAGCGCTCAGCAGCAGCAGGACGTCGCAGCCGTACGCAGCGACGTGACCGACCTGAAACAGAATGCTACCAATGCTGCCCTGTCCCTGCAGGAAACGCAGAAGAATATTCAATCGAGCCTGGAAAGCCCGCTGGCGATCCACTACAAAGGGGTCGCGATTACTCCAGTGGGTTTCCTGGCAGCAGAAACGATATGGCGCCAGCATGCACTCGGTTCCGATGTTAATACGCCGTTCAACTCGATTACGTTTCCAGGTGCTGCGCAGAGCCACATGTCGGAATTCTTCGGGTCTGGACGTCAGTCGCGTATCGGGCTTCTGGGCGAGGGCAAGTTGAGCACCGCCAAGGTGAGCGGATATTACGAAGCCGATTTTCTGTCCGCCGGCATTACCTCGAATAGCAATCAGAGCAACAGCTACTCTCTTCGACAAAGACAGCTGTGGGCTCAGGCTTCCCTGGACAACGGCTGGAGTTTTACCGGCGGCCAAATGTGGAGCCTGGTAACGGAGACCAAGAAAGGCGTTGACAACCGCAGCGAAGCATTACCGATGACCATCGATCCGGCATATACGACCGGCTTTAGCTGGGCTCGGCAGTACGGCTTCCGGATTGCCAAGAACATCAGCAACAAGGCGTGGCTGGCTTTCGCGGTGGAGAATCCGCAGGCGACCCTCGGAGGCCACGGCAGCGCCACTAATTTTGTCCTCGGGGAACAAGGAACGAGCGGCGGTTTGTACAACCCAACCTCCAACTATTCTTTCAATGCAACGCCCGATTTCGTCTTCAAGGCGGCCTTCGAGCCAGGATGGGGCCACTACGAAATATTCGGACTGGTCACCGACTTCCGCGATCGGATCTACCCGCTCGGTGCAGCCGCGAAGCCTTCGGCTACGGGCGCCTTTAACAACTCAGAACTCGCCGGAGGCATCGGCGCGAACCTGCGCGGAACGATCCACCAGCACTTCGACGTGGGACTGCACTTCCTCGGCGGGAACGGCATTGGCCGATACGGCTCGGCTGGACTTACGGACGCGATTGCGCGTCCCGACGGCGTGCTGGTTCCGCTAAGGAACTATCAAGCGCTGGGCACGGTGGAATGGCATTCCACCAGATTGGATGTCTACGCCAACGTTGGCGGCGAATACGAAAGTCGGGATTCGTTCATCAATTCCGCCAAGAAGGGTGTGGGGTACGGATCTCCGCTGTTCAACAACTCGGGTTGCGGCACGGAGACCGCTCCAGCCGCCACCACTACGAGCGTCGCCACCCCGACTGGCGGCACCGCCACTGTTCCCGTGCCCGGTGCCGCGGGCACGCCTCTGACCAACGGGTTTAATCCTGGCGGGTTAGCCAACTGCAACGGAGACACGCGCAACATTATTCAAGGCACGATCGGGTTTTGGTATCGCTTCTACAGTGGCCCGAAGGGCAGGGTCCAGTGGGGACCGCAGTACTCCTACATCGTGCGCAATACTTGGCGGGGTGTGGGTGGCGATCCGGACGCGACGGAGAATATGTTGTTCACGTCGTTCCGGTACTACTTGCCCTAGGACCCAATCCCTCGCCTTCGCGGGCGCACCGCTGCGCGGAGGCGGGGGAGCTTAATTCGGCACGAGTTTCTGTAGACGGGCGTGGACGTGCCTACACGTGCTAGGCCACCGGCAGGGTGAAGTAGAACACTGATCCATGGCCAGGTTGGCTGGTAACGCCGATTTGGCCGCCGTGAGCTTCGACGATTGCTTTCGCAATCGCCAAGCCCATTCCCGTGCCTTGAACCTGTAAGCGCTGATCTCGACCGCGATAGAATTTCTCAAATATCAGGGACTGTTCGAAGTCGTCGATCCCAGGTCCCCGGTCGGAGACGCTCGTCATCACCATCCGGTTTCCGAGTTCTCCTGTGATATGGATCGGTGATTCGGGGGAAGAATACTTGGCGGCGTTCTCCAGCAGCTGGGTTACAACCTCGGTGACGCGATCTTTATCCATTCGGACCGGCGGCAAATTGCTGGGGAGTTGGACGTCGACCGGATGCCGCCCCAAAGCGGGTCTGGCCTTCTCGATCGCCGCCTCGACGGCCGCTAGAATTGGCCGCGCCTCCAACTGAAGCTCGAACTGATTGGCGTCGAGTTGCGCCATCTCGGCGGCTTCGCCCACGAGCCGGTTCAACCGGTCACTCTCTTCATTGATCACGGTGAGGAGTTCGAGGCGTTGCGCCGCATCCAGCGCGGGATTGGAGAGCAGCGACGTGGCGGAGGCCTTGATGGCGGTCAGCGGCGTGCGAAATTCGTGGGTGACGGAGTCAAGCAAGGTGGAACGCAGTTGGTCGCTTTCGCGGGCGGCTTCGGCGCGGCCGAGCTTTTCTATGGCTCCGGCGCGCTCAATCGCGATTGCGATCAGGCTGCTCATCGCCTCCTGGGTTTCGCGCGAAAGCATCGTACCGGAGATGCCCATACTGCCGACTACCCGTACGCCCATCCGGAGAGGCATGAACGCGGCATGTTTTTCGGGGTCCGTCATGGGTTCGCCACGCATACAGACCAATTGCAGATCATGGAGCTCCAGGGCGTGGATGGCGGAACTGGACCGATAAACGTCGGGCCGGTTGGGCAAGGCGATGGCGGCGGCTTCGACGCCGAAATTTTCCACAATGTACCGCGGAATCGAATTCAGAAGTTCGACTACGTTATCGCTGGAAAGCAGTTGCTGGCTGAATTTGTACAGGCGTTCGGCTTCGTGACGCCTTTCATTAGCTCGTTGCGCTTCCCGGCGCGCTCGCTCCGCCAGTTGACTGGCGATGATTGCGGTGATCAGGAAAGCGAACAAGGCTACCCAGTTCTGAGGATCTGCAATCGTCAATGTTCCGACAGGCGGAAGAAAGTAATAGTTGAAAGCCAGCGTGGCCACTAAAGCCATGAACACGGCAGGTTGCAGGCCCCAGTTTGCCGATACTATGAGCACGCCGACCAGAAACGTGAGCGCGACCGTGGTGGGGTTCACACTGATTGCAACGTGGTAGACAAAAACAATGACTACCACGACGAGTGCCGTCGCGGCATAGCGCAGGGCCGACTTGAGCGGCGGTTGGTTCACGCCGCCGATTGTAGCTGATCTTCATCCAGAGAAACTGTGATGAGTGTGAATTCGAATCTAGGGATGACAATTTCGGTCTGCTCGACGACAATAGCCGCGATGCCCAAAACTCCTGAACAATGGCTGGCAGAAGCCGATCCCTCGAAGAAGGGCGGCGTGTTCAAGCTTTTTCTCGGCTACGCGCCGGGTGTGGGCAAGACTTTCAGCATGTTGAGCGAAGCCATTCGCCGCCACAGCCGGGGCGAGGACGTGGTCATTGCGGTGATCGAAACCCACGGGCGCAAAGCCACCGCCGAGCTGGCGGCGCAGCTGGAAACTGTGCCTCGAAAAAAGTTGGAGTACAAGGGAACAGTTTTCGAGGAAATGGATGTGGATGCCGTGCTGGCACGGAAGCCAATTGTCGCGCTCGTAGACGAGTTGGCACACACCAATGTGGAGGGCAGCAAGCACGGAAAGCGATATCAGGATGTGCTCGAGTTGCTCGATGCCGGTATAGATGTGCTTTCGACGATGAACATCCAGCATCTCGATAGCGTTACGCCTACCGTGCAGAACCTTACCGGGATCACGGTGCGGGAGACGGTGCCCGACTGGGTACTCAAACGAGTGGATGAAGTGGTTATGTCGGACCTGACTCCCGAGGCTTTGCAGAATCGCATGCGTCGCGGAGATATTTATCCGCTGGACCGGGTCGGGCGCGCCCTGGGTAACTTCTTTCGTCCGGGGAACTTGATTGCACTCCGCGAACTGGCTCTGCGCCAGGTGGCGCAAGCTGTGGATCAGAGCCTGGAATCCTATCGTGAGAAAGATGACGCCAGCGGAACCGTCGCGGTCAGGGAACGAATCGCGGTCTGTATCAGTTCGAATCCCGCGGCGCAGTACTTGATCGCGCGCGGCGCCCGCATGGCCCAGGCCATGGGCGGCGAACTCCACGTTGTGTATGTGGACCTGGGCCAGGACAATAACGGGGCCAATCAGAAGACGCTCGCGGCCAATCTCCAATTTGCCGAAAACGTTGGTGCGCAAACCGCCAAGCTAAAAGGCAGCAACGTGGCCGAGGCCGTAGCTGACTTCGTGCGGGAGAAACATGTGACACAAGTTGTGTTCGGACGCTCGGCCACAGGCGGATGGAGAAAATATCTATACTTGACGGCCATTAATAAGTTCCTGCGGGATGCGCCTCCTGTGGACGTGCACATTGTCACGCAGGAACCTTCGTGATCCTTCATGAATGAACATCGCCGCATTCTCGTGGTGGACGACGAATCCCAGATCACGCGTGTGCTGCGGACCAGTCTCTCCAGCCAGGGCTACGACCTTCGCGTGGCCAATGACGGCGAGACCGCGCTCGAAATCATGAAGGACTGGACTCCGGATCTGGTGATCACCGATCTTTCCATGCCCAACATGGATGGGTTGGAACTATGCCGGCGATTGCGCGTGGCGACGAAGATTCCAATTATCGTGCTCTCCGTGAAGGGAGAGGAAAGAACCAAGGTGCAGGCCCTGGATGCCGGGGCCGACGACTACGTTACCAAGCCATTCGGGATCGAGGAATTGCTGGCGCGGGTTCGCGCCAATCTGCGCCGGGCTCCGGCTGGTGAAAACGGGCAGGGAACTCTGATCGAGACCGGCGATTTCCGGATCGATCTGGCGGCCCACAAAGTCACAGTGCGCCGCCGCGAGGTTCACCTCACTCCGAAAGAGTTTGATTTGCTGGTTTACCTGGCGCGTAATTCCGGTAAGGTGGTGACCCATCGCACGCTGCTCAGCGCGATCTGGGGAGGCCAGAGTACGGAACAGGTCGAGTATCTGCGCGTGTTCGTCGGGCAATTGCGCAAGAAGCTGGAACCCGAGGCTTCCTCACCGCGCTACATCGTTACTGAACCCTGGGTTGGATACCGCTTCGAGCCCGGCGAGTAAGCTCTCTGTTTTCATTCTGATTTCGTCCTCACGAACATTCTACGAACTCTTTATTCAATCCTTACGGCTTTCGTTATCCAATCAGTTGAGTTGGGAAAGGAATCTTATGTCATCGATTAACAACGTATGCGCGGAAGATCTGGCAAAACTTTTTCATCACTACCACGAGGCCCTCGCTCATGATTTCCACGGGCATGCCAGCCGGCAAGCCGACTTTTCCTGGGAGCAGGCTCCGCAGAACGAACGGAAGCTGATGATCGCGGCGGCGCGGTTGACACTGCTGGAACTGGCGGCTACATCCGAGCCGGAGCCAGACAATCGTCAGTATTTTGCCAAGCCAGGCGAAGCGGATTGGGGCTGCTGAGCTCCCGGTCCAGGTACTTAGTGGGCAATCTTTACGAACTCTTTACGAATCGTTTAGCCTACTCTTACGTTCCAAGTTGTCAAATCACTCTGGCGTCTTCCTGACAATCGTGTGCAGGTGGTCAGAATGAAACTGGTCTTCACATCACTGTGTGCGGGCGCGGTGGTTTTCATGCTGCGCTTTCTTGCCGCACTTCTGGAAGAAGGGCCCAGTCTGTCGGGGCGACCAGTAAGTTTACTTCGCGAAATTCAATCCCGCTAAGCGACGTGGAGAACTGATAGTCATGAATTCTAAACACGATGTGCGCAAGTCGGCAGTAGAAACTGCCAAGCGAGCGGCTTTCCTTGTAGTGTCCGCAGTGTTGCTGACGCTTCCGCTCCATGGCCAACAAACGGCAAAGGATGCAGCGTCCGATGCTTCGGCATCGGCTAACCAACCGGCGAGTCAGCAAACCCAGCAAGAGATTGTGCACGAGCTTGCCGCCATGAAGAAGCGGATCGCTCAGCTCGAAGCCGCACTGGCCGGCCAGAAGACTCAGGAACCGCAAAGCCTGGTTTCGGAGGCAGCTCCCACTAAAGTCGTCGAATCACCAACGGCTGCAAGCGCCACCGGAGAGGCAGCACTCTCTGCGCCGAACGCCTCTCACGAGGCGAAACCCGCGAAGGAGGAGCCATTCGCGTTCGCCGATTGGACCTGGCTGAACGGGAACGCGCGGACTAAAACGCCGGCTTTCGATTCAAAATTCTTTACGCCAGAAATCAGGGCCGACATTGACTACATCTACGATCTCAATCATCCGAAAGATGACACCATCGGCGGATCCAGCGAGGTCTTTCGGTCGAATGAATTTCATGTGACCCAACTCGGCGTCGGCGGCGACTTCCACTACGACAACGTTCGCGCTCATTTGATGACGCAATTCGGGTTGTATTCCGTAACGACGCCGCGCAACGACGCCAGTCCGGCGCGCGGACAGTGGGACCTTGCCAACGCCTACCGCTACGTTTCGGAAGCTTATGGCGGATACCACTTCAACGCTTTGCATGGAATCAATGTCGATGCAGGAATCTTTATGTCCTACATCGGCCTTTTCAGCTACTACAACTTCGACAACTGGGCGTATCAGCCCTCCTATGTCTCTTCAAATACGCCGTGGTTCTTCAACGGCCTGCGCGTACAGATTTACCCCACGGCACATTTGAAAATTGAGCCGTGGATTATCAACGGATGGCAGTCCTACGGCAGGTTCAATGGCAGGTTAGGCATTGGCGGGCAGATATTGTGGCGACCCGTTGGGTGGTTCTCGATCCTCGGAAATCAGTACGCATTAGGCGAAGATGCGTTGAACACTCCGGGCCGCGTCCGCTATCACACTGACGATAGCATCGAGATCAAATACTACGATCACCCAGAGAAATGGTTAAGCAAAGCCGCCTTCTCGCTGACCGGCGATATGGGATGTGAGCACGGCGGGGGCGTTAGTTGCGCTGGTAACTCGACGCAGATCATTGGGGGCCGGCGTGTCCTCGCACCCAAGCAGGATTTTCTGGGCTTCATGCTCTACAACCGTTTGTGGTTCCACAAAGATCTTTACGGCTTCACACTGGGCGGCGGAAAGATCAACAATCCGGGTCGTTATCTGGTTTTGCTACCACCCATCAATGCGGCGACCGCGGCTTCGGGGACGCCTTATTTCACTGAGAATCCGGGTGATCCCTACAAGGCTTGGGATGCGTCGGCGACTTTCGACTACATGCCCAGCCAGTACATTACTTTCCGCTGGGAGTTCGACCATCGCGCGGCGAACGTCCCGTATTTCTCTGGGAAGAACGGAATCACACCGCCGGGTGGCAACACGGGTGCCCCAGGCTCGCTGGTCGCGGGTTTTACCCCGGACTTGGTGAAGGACGAGAACCGGTTTGATCTGGCCATATTGGTCAAATTCTGATCGTTGCAACTCGGGAAGGAACTTTTCATGCGAGATTTGGTTTTCCTGTTGGTTACGGTGGCGTTCTTTTTGGCCGCCATCGGCTACGTACGATTCTGCGATCGGATTCGCTGAGGAGGAAATGTCATGAGTCTTGAATCAATCCTCATGCTGGCGGTCAGCGTTTTGTTGATGGTCTACCTGCTCTATGCGTTGTTGATGCCGGAGAAGTTTTGATGACAGTCAATGGCTGGATCCAGATCCTTCTGTTTCTGGGGCTGATATTCGCGGTCACAAAGCCTCTGGGTGTCTTCATGACCCGGGTGTTCAACCGCGAGCGTACGTTCCTCGATCCGGTGGCCCGGCCTCTTGAGCGTTTGCTGTACCGCGTGACCGGCGTCGACGAGAACCACGAGATGCACTGGACTGAGTACGCCGTATCCATGCTGCTGTTCAGCGGCGTTTCCATGTTGCTGCTGTATTTGATCGAACGAGTTCAGCAGTTGCTGCCGTGGAATCCGCAGAAGTTCGGAGCAGTCGCTCAGGACCTGGCCTTCAATACCGCCTCGTCGTTCACGACGAACACCAACTGGCAGAATTATGCGGGCGAGGCCACGATGAGCTATCTCACCCAGATGGCCGGACTCGCATATCACAACTTCGCCTCGGCGGCGGTCGGCATCGCGCTGGCAATCGCTTTCGTCCGGGGTATTGCGCGTCGAGAAAAAGAAACCATCGGCAACTTCTGGGTGGACATGACGCGAGCCACGCTCTGGCTGCTGCTGCCGATGTGCGTCGTCTACTCTCTGGCTCTGGTTTCCCAGGGAGTCGTACAGAACCTGAAGCCCTACGACACGGTGAAGCTGATTGAGCCACAGCAGGTCCAGAAGACCGGAGCGGATGGAAAGCCGATGGTTGCCCCGGACGGCAAGCCGGTGATGGACACCGTAACCGATCAAACCGTTGCGCAAGGTCCGGTAGCGTCCCAAGAAGCCATCAAGATGCTCGGCACCAATGGCGGCGGTTTCTTTGCTGCGAACAGCGCTCATCCCTTCGAGAATCCCACGCCGCTCAGCAACTATCTCCAGATGCTGTCTATTTTCGTCATTCCGGCGGGCTTGACCTATACGCTCGGCCGCATGACCGGATCGCAACGTCACGGATGGGCCGTGTGGGCGGCAATGGCTTTCTTGTTTCTCGCCGGAGTCACCACCGCGTATTGGGCTGAGGCTCGGGGCAATCCGCTTTTAAAGGGAGCAGATCAACAGGTGAGCGCGTTGCAGCCTGGCGGCAACATGGAAGGCAAAGAGGTCCGGTTCGGTATCGCCGACTCTGCTCTCTTCGCCACCGTCACTACCGACGCCAGTTGCGGAGCGATTAACGGATGGCACGATTCTTTCACGCCGCTTGGCGGGATGGTTCCTCTGGCGAACATCATGCTCAGTGAAACCGTTTTCGGCGGCGTAGGCGCGGGACTCTATGGCATTCTCATCTATGTTGTCCTGGCGGTGTTCATCGCCGGCCTCATGGTCGGACGCACGCCGGAATATTTGGGCAAGAAGATCGAAGCCTATGACGTCAAGATGGCGATGCTGGTCACGTTGGTTTTTCCTCTCGTGATTCTGGCGCTTACTGCGATCTCCTCGGTGCAAGGATTTGGCACGTCCAGCATCAGCAATCCCGGCCCCCATGGCTTAACCCAGATCCTCTACGCCTTCACTTCCATGGCGGGCAATAACGGCTCGGCCTTCGGAGGGTTGAACGGAAACACTTTCTGGTACAACACTTCGGGCGCAATGACGATGCTGATTGGCCGGTTCTTCATGATCATCCCGATGCTGGCGATCGCCGGCAATCTGGCTAAAAAGAAATATGTCCCGCCGTCGCTGGGCACGTTTCCTGTGACCACGCCCTTGTTCAGTGTGTTGCTGGTCGGTGTGATTCTCATTGTGGGGGCACTGACCTTTTTCCCAGCGCTTAGTCTGGGCCCCATACTCGAGCACCTGCTGATGTCAGTCGGCAAGACTTTCTGAGGAGCCATGGCAGAAAAGAAATCAAAATCCATCTGGGACATGAAGATCGTGCGCGGCGCGCTTTTGGATTCTCTGGTGAAGCTCGATCCGCGAAACATGATGAAGAATCCCGTAATGTTCGTCGTCGAAGTTGGCAGTGTGGCTACGACCATTCTGCTGATTCGCGATGTGCTGAGGCATCAGGGAGCGTTCGGCTTCAACCTCCAGATCACGCTCTGGCTATGGTTTACGGTCCTGTTCGCAAATTTTGCCGAGGCCATGGCGGAAGGCCGGGGCAAAGCGCAAGCTGACTCTCTGCGCAAAGCCCGGGCCGAGACAGTTGCCAATCGCCTGTTGCCCGATGGCAAGACAGAACAGATCGCAAGTTCCAAACTGCGGTCAGGCGATCTTGTGAAAGTTATCGCCGGGGAGTTCATTCCCAGTGACGGAGAGATTCTTGAAGGCGTAGCCTCGGTGGACGAATCCGCAATCACCGGGGAGTCCGCGCCCGTAATTCGCGAAGCAGGCGGTGACCGCTCTGCGGTGACCGGAGGCACGCGAGTGCTCTCAGACTGGCTGAAGATAAAGATTACGTCCAATCCGGGCGAGACTTTTCTGGATCGCATGATCGCGCTGGTAGAAGGCGCTGAGCGCCAGAAGACGCCGAACGAAATTGCGCTCAACATTCTCCTGGCTGGCTTGACCATTATTTTCCTGCTCGCCGTCGTGACTCTACAGCCATTCGCGATTTACTCCGGCTCGCCCCAGACTGTGTTCGTGCTGGTGTCGTTGTTGGTTTGTCTGATCCCGACCACCATCGGCGGACTTCTTTCAGCGATCGGAATTGCCGGCATGGACCGTCTCGTGCAACACAACGTTTTGGCCATGTCGGGGAGGGCGGTCGAGGCTGCCGGCGATGTCAACACTCTCCTGCTGGACAAAACCGGAACCATTACTCTGGGGAACCGGCAAGCATCCGAATTTGTTCCAGCCCCCGGGATCACCGCAGCGCAAATGGCGGACGCAGCGCAGCTTTCCTCGCTGGCTGACGAAACTCCGGAAGGGCGCTCGATTGTGGTTCTGGCCAAAGAAGTCTACGGTCTTCGCGGCCGGGAACTAGCTTCGCACGAAGCGACATTCATTCCCTTCACTGCGCAAACTCGCATGTCGGGCGTGGACATGGATGGCCGAGAAATTCGGAAAGGTGCGGTGGATGCCATCACAAAATATCTCAACCAGCACGGCACGGCTCTTCCCAAAGAGATTCAAGCTGCCGTGGAAACCATCGCACGTTCTGGAGGGACGCCGCTGGTGGTCGCTGAGAATCGTCGTGCCCTCGGAGTGATTCACCTCAAGGACATTGTCAAAGGTGGAATGCGCGAGCGCTTCGATCAGCTGCGTGCCATGGGCATCAAGACTGTGATGATCACCGGAGACAATCCCCTGACCGCGGCCGCCATCGCACGAGAAGCGGGCGTCGACGACTTCCTAGCGGAGGCGACCCCCAAAGACAAAATGGACTTGATCCGGGGCGAGCAAAAGCAAGGCAAGCTCGTGGCTATGACAGGCGATGGCACGAACGATGCTCCCGCGCTGGCCCAGGCCGACGTCGGCGTAGCCATGAACACTGGTACGCAGGCCGCGAAAGAAGCGGGAAACATGGTCGATCTCGATTCCAATCCGACCAAGTTGATCGAGATCGTCGAAATCGGCAAGCAGTTGCTTATGACCCGAGGCGCTCTGACGACATTCTCCATCGCCAACGACGTCGCCAAATACTTCGCCATCATTCCGGCTATGTTTGCTGCAACCTTTCCCGTGCTGAACACGCTGAACATCATGCAGCTCAAGACTCCACAGTCGGCGATTCTGTCGGCGGTCATTTTCAACGCGCTGATCATTGTTGTTCTGATCCCCTTGGCGCTGCGCGGGGTGAAATATCGGCCCATGGGAGCCGCCATCCTTCTGCGCCGGAATCTCTGGATCTACGGCGTTGGCGGCATCATTGTGCCGTTCGTCGGAATCAAGCTGATCGACATGCTCATAACCCGCGTGGGGATGGCCTGAGAGGATTGTCATGAAAAAGAATTTGATCACCTCGGTGCTGATGACGATCGCTACGACGGTTTTGCTGGGAATCGTTTATCCACTAGTCGTCACAGGATTGGCGCAATTATTTTTCAAAGACAAAGCCAATGGCCAACTGATCGTGCACAACGGCAAGGTCGTGGGTTCGCGCATCATCGGCCAGGCGTTTGTCGGTCCCGGCTACTTCCACTCTCGACCCTCCGCGGCGGGAAACGGATATGACGCCGCGAATTCCAACGGATCCCAACTCGGTCCCACCAATCAGCACTTGATTGAGCGGGTAAAGGCGGACGTAGCCAGCAACCAGTCGGACAATCCGGGGCAGCCAGTACCGGTTGATCTGGTGACGGCATCCGCTTCCGGACTCGACCCTGACATTTCCCCAGCAGCAGCCGACTTTCAACTTCCTCGCGTGGCAAAACAACGCGGAGTTTCTGAAGATCAGCTCAAGCGTCTTGTTCAAGAGCACACTCAGCCGCGTCAACTGGGCCTGCTCGGAGAGGCGCGAGTCAACGTGCTCGAACTGAATCTAGATCTGGATGCAAGGTTTCCCCAGAAGTAGCACGCGGATTACGTGGCCCCGGACACCTCGTTCGGGGTGAGCACGAGAAGCGATGGAGGACGGGCGTCTCGACCGTCCAGTCGGGCGAGGATGCCCGGCCTCCATTAGAAGTTTGCTAAACTTCCAATCGTGGCTCGCATCGATCATCTGGAATGCACGAAGTGCGGCGCATCACTGGATGCCGCCCGTCCGCAGACCGTCTGCCCAAAAGACGGCGGCGTGCTCTACGTTCGCTACAAGCTCGCCGCGCTGAAGTCGAAGTTCACGACTGCTTCGCTCGCCGGGCGCACGCCTACCATGTGGCGCTACGCCGAGGTCCTTCCGGAAGGCCCGCCGGTCACGCTCGGCGAGGGCTTCACTCCGATGCTGCAGTCCCACGAGTTTCCTAACGTCTATATAAAGGATGAAGGTCTAAACCCGACCGGCTCGTTTAAGGCACGAGGTATGTCGGCAGCGGTCACGATGGCGAAAGCGTATGGGCTGAAGAAGTTGGCTGCTCCCTCGGCAGGAAACGCGGCCAGTGCACTGGCGGCATACGCTGCTGCGGCCGGCATCAAAGCCCATATCTTTATGCCCAAAGACGTGCCACTCGCCAATCGAGTGGAGTGCGAAAGCTACGGTGCCGACGTCACCCTAGTCGATGGCCTCATCAGCGATTGCGCGCGCATGGTTGCCGAGAGAAAAGACAAAGAAGGTTGGTTCGACGTCTCCACACTTAAAGAGCCTTTTCGTCTGGAAGGCAAGAAGACCATGGGCTATGAAGTCGCCGAACAATTGGGATGGCGGATGCCGCAGGGGATTATTTATCCAACTGGCGGCGGAGTCGGGTTGATCGGAATGTGGAAGGCGTTTGAAGAGATGCAGGACCTGGGTTGGATAGGCGCAGAGCGTCCGCAAATGATTGCAGTCCAAGCGGCAGGCTGTGCCCCGATCGCGAAGGCGTGGGATGACGCGAAGCCTACCGCGGACTTCTGGCCAAATGCCGCGACGCTGGCGGCGGGTCTTCGGGTGCCGAAGGCGTACGGGGACTATTTGATTCTCGATATTCTGAAAAAGAGTGGCGGCGTCGCGCTGGCCGTGACTGACGATGAAATCATGGATGCGCTGCGGCAATGGGCTCGGGTGGAGGGAGTCTTCGCCGCGCCTGAAGGAGCGGCGGCGCTGGCCGCGTATCGAAAGTTGCGCGCCAGCAATTTCTTCAGCCCCGACGATGCGGTAGTGTTGTTTAACACGGGATCCGGCTTGAAGTATCTGGACGTGATCGAGGACAAGAAGAAACAGCAGCACAAACTAGCCCCCGCCTCGCGGCAAATCGGCGGAATTATTGGACCGTATTGAAGGCAGCAGTTAGCATTCAGCAGTCAGCATTTAGCCCGCCCCAAGTCAAACGGTAGCTGCGCTATCCAGACATGACCGAGCGCCTTTATTATCACGATTCTTTTCTCTACGAATTCGACGCGGACGTTGTGGATGTGGTTTCTGTGTCGGAGTCTGGTTCGCGCGTCGCGGTTATTCTCGATCGCACGGCGTTCTATCCCACCAGCGGCGGGCAGGTCTTTGATATGGGTTGGATTCTTCTCGGTGAAACGCGAGTGCACGTCGTTGAGGTGATGGAAAGAGACGACGGCCAGATCCTCCACATCTTGGAAGATGCCGGATCGATTAAGAAAGGAAACCGCATTCACGGGCTGATTGATGGTGACCGTCGTCGCGATCACATGCAGCAGCATTCTGGCCAGCATGTACTTTCGGCAGCATTCGTGCGCCTCTTTAACCTGCCTACGGTCTCCTTTCATATGGGTGTGGAATCGTGTTCGATTGATCTGGATACGAAGGATCTGAATACCACGCAGGTCCAAGCTGCCGAGGCGTTGGCAAACGATGTCATCCTGGAAAACCGCGCGGTCAACATTCGTTTTGTGACGCCGCAAGAGGCGCGCGGCTTGGGACTAAGAAAAATCCCTCCGGTGGAACGGGATCAACTCAGGATTATTGAGGTCCATGACTTCGATCTGACCCCATGCGGCGGTACGCACGTTTCGGCGACCGGACAGATCGGGTGTATTCTGCTTCGAAAAACAGAAAAGACGCGCCAGGGATGGCGAGTGGAATTCGTTTGTGGCAAGCGCACCGTTGCGACCGCTCGGCGTGATTACGCTGTTCTATCGGAATCCGGCGGTCTGCTTTCGAGCCACATCTGGGATATTCCGCAGCAGGTGCGGAAGGTGCTGGAGGAGTCGCGAGCTTCGCGCAAGGCGCGCGAGCATTTGCTGGAGGAGTTAGCTGACTTGTATGCCAGCCGCGTGCTGACGGAAACTCCTGAGAATGGCGGACGCAAAATCATAGTCCGCACCTTTCCCGACCGCGACCTGACTTTCATCAAGCTGCTGGCACAAAGGCTAACGCGGCAGAGCGCGGGAGTGGTCGTGTTCCTCGGCATTGCTTCGGAGACACCCGCGTTGGTATTCGCTCAGTCCGCTGGTCAGCCGTTTGACATGGGAGGACTCATGAAGGAAGCGCTGGCGCGCCTTGGCGGGCGCGGCGGTGGAAGCAAGGACAAGGCGCAAGGCGGACCTTCGCGAGCTGACGGGATGGAAGCAGCTCTTGCGGAGTTGGCCGCGCGGCTGCACTGAGTTTAAGTCTACCGCCCCGAAAACGTAACAAGCGACGTTTCTGCAGTCTGTACAGACGTTGATTGCAACATCTCCGGGCGTGGGCCGGGCGGATGTCCGCACCTCTGCCTTCGTGCTACATTCTCCTCAGCGGATCTGGTCAATCGGCTAACAATGGAACAGCGCCTCATCCTCATCAATCTGCTGATCAAGCTCGGCGTTGCCGCCGCCGTGGCCAGCACTCTCGTCCGCTCTGTCGAATTCAAGTCACTGCTGTTCCGTGAGGATCGCTCACTGAAGCAGCAGATTTATCTGGTGCTGTGGATCGGCATCCCTCTGAGCGTCGCGGTGTGGATCCGGTTCATTCAGAAAAGTTTTCTGGCAGGCGATCTGTCCTTCGAGACCACGATTCTGTTGGGCGTAATTGCCGGACGATTTACCGGAATGTTAGGCGGAGCCTTCATTGCGCTGCCCGCCCTGTTGCACGGGGAATGGGCGACGCTGCCGTTCAATGTACTCTGCGGTTTTATTGCTGGACAACTACGTACCCTGGCGCCCGACCGCGAAGATATCTGGTCGTTTTCTCCGTTTATCGATCTCAGCGTCTATCGCATGATCCGCCGCAACCTGCCGACTCCCCGTTTGTTCGATTGGCAGGTTATGTTTTTTGTCACGATCGTCGCCTTGCGCTTCGTGCAGACCGAACTCTCGCGATTCCTGCCCCACGCCACCTTTACCCTGGAGGGCCTGAGTCCGGAAGGCCTGAATCCTTGGGTCTGGGTCGCGATATACGCCACCTCGATCATCGCGATCGGAACTGAGCTGAAGATCTGGAACAGCGTCCGCATCCAGATCAAGCTCGAGGAACAGGAACGGTTGCTGTTGCAGGCTCGGATGGAAGCGCTGCAAAATCAGATCAACCCGCACTTCCTGTTCAACACGCTGAACTCGGTGTCTTCGCTGGTGCGCTTCGATCCCGATACGGCGCGCGAGTTGATCATCAAGCTGGCTACAATTCTGCGGCGACTGCTGAGCAGCGGCGACGCCTTCGTGCCTCTCCGAGAAGAGCTGGAGTTCATCGACAATTATCTGGACATCGAAGTGGTACGCTTCGGGCGGGACAAACTGCAGGTTGCCAAGGAACTGGAGCCCGCGTCGCTGGATGTGATGGTGCCGAGCATGCTGCTTCAGCCTTTGGTTGAGAACTCGATCAAGCATGGTCTCGCGTCCAAGATCGAAGGAGGCAGTATCTTCCTGCGCAGCCGGTTGACCGACTCCCATCTGATCATTGAAGTAGAAGACGACGGTGTGGGCATGGGCGCCGCCAACCTTCTGGAAAAGCCCAACGGACTGGGCGGAACCGGGATTGGAATGGCAAACGTTGCGGAGCGCCTCAAGGTGTTGTACGGAGAAACCGCCCGCATGACCATTGACAGCCACGAAGGGAAGGGAACTCTGATTCGTCTGCGTCTTCCCATTCTCCAGAGCGAGCGCGCGATTCCAGCAGCGCTCTACGAGGAACGTTCCAGCACGCGGCGGTAGAACTCTTCATATTGCGGAATGATTTTGGAAGAACAGAATCTGGACCTCGCCACCGCGCGGCTGGCCTTCCCCATTTCCCGCAAACGGCTCTCGTCGCTCAGCAGATCGATCGCGTAGCGCGCCATGCCGTCAACATCGCCGACATCGGCCAGGTAACCACTCTTTCCATGTTCAATCACCTCCGGCACGCCGCCCACGCGGGTTGCGATGGGCACGACCTCACAAGCCATTGCCTCGAGAGCGGCCAGCCCGAACGATTCCAACTCGCTTGGCATTAAGATCACGTCGGCAAGCGCCAGCTTTTCGTGCACGTTGTCGAGCTTGCCCAGAAACAAAACGTCGTTGTGAATCCCTTTCTGCACCGCCAGCCACTCGGCGCGCGAACGATCGGGGCCATCGCCGATCAGCAGTAACTTGGAAGGAATTTTCTTGCGAACGCGATCGAAGATCTCGACCGTATCGGTAATGCGCTTCACCGGACGAAAATTGGACAGATGCACCAGGATGCGCTCGCCGTTTGGAGCGTACTCGATCCGCCGCTGCGCCGCTTCGGGATCGCGAACGTAAACGTCGCAGTTCACGAAGTTGTAGATGACTTCGATGTGGTTCTTGACATCGAACTCGCGCAGCGTTCGCTCCCGCAGGTATTGTGAGATGGCAGTCACGCCATCGCTTTGCTCGATCGAGAAACGCGTGATCGGCAGGTACGACCGATCGAGTCCGACCAGCGTAATGTCGGTTCCGTGCAGCGTGGTCACAAACGGCAACTTCTGTCCGCGGGGTTTCGCGGCCAGCATCTGGCGGGCTAACAATGCGCTCACGGAATGAGGAATCGCGTAATGCACGTGCAGCAAGTCGAGAGCATAGAGCTCCGAGACTTCTGCCATGCGCGTGGCCAGCGCCAAATCGTAGGGAGGATATTCGAACAGCGGATATCGTGAAACGTCGACTTCGTGGTAGTGAATATTGTGATGCAGTTCAGTCAGGCGAATCGGCTGCGCATACGAGATGAAGTGAATTTCGTGCCCGCGCTCGGCCAGTTCGACGCCCAGCTCCGTGGCCACAACTCCGCTGCCACCGTAAGTCGGATAGCAGGTGATTCCAATCTTCATCCTGGCCCTTTCAACCACACCGGTTCGACTCTCTGATTCGATGGTGACCGGGTCGCTTGGATTCAGATTTTGAAGGTTGGAAGAGGGGAAGTGAAGCTAAAAATCTAGGAATCTGCGCTGGTCGCGCTTTTTGCGGAGTCATGGCGGGTAATTCCAGCGTCGAGCTTCTCCAGGTGCTTCTGCAGGCGGTCCTGGACCTGGTCATTCAGCTGAGTGAACTCAATGCCCATGCCCACGCCGCCATCACTGGCCCGCACCACGCCACTGGTTTGAACCTTTCCCGAGTCCATCCAGAAGGTGATTTTGACTTTTGTGCCGAGCTGCAAAGGAAGAAGAGTCTCCACATAACATCCGCGGCCGCCAATGTCAGTGGCATTGGTCTGCATGTGAGTGCGCCGGTCGTCCTCGAAACCGATCTCCAAAGGGAACAAAATCTTGTGGCGCACGAATCGCCGCTTGTTCTTGGCGGGAGCGACTTCGGCTTTGTCGGCCTTGGCCAGTTCCTGCCATGGGCTCTGCTGGTTTGGCAGAATCTGCACGCCAGCCTCGATCTTCCGGGCCACGCCGCCGTCAACCACCCACACCACCTTGAACCGGGCTTTCTTCTCGCCGTGTTGCACACCGATGACGTCGCCTGCCTTCAACGGATGAGCGATTCCCGAAATCATCGCGCCTTCACTGCTGATATTGGTGGCGTTGGCGTTCTGAAAGAATGGACGACCGTCCGCATCCATGCCCCACACCCGTACGAGGATTACGGTTCCGACCCGTGTTTCCGGTCTTTTGTCCATGTTTATCCGTGCCTCGGCTGCATTGTCAGCGGCTGGCATATCATAACTCGGGAGTTCAGTCCACGCTGTAGCAAAGTAGCCGGTTGCGCGTATCCAAAGGCCCTGTACGTTCGGGGCGACGCGCACTCGAAGCCTCAAACCAGGTCGCGATAAGAAATGAGCTGAACCCCGCTTCGAGCCAAGGTTTCACGGGCCTGCGGCGAGGTCAGAAGCCGCAGTTCGATTGCGCGGGACTCGCGCAGCCGGGTTCGGATACTCCCCAGTTCGGCGTCGTTGTATCCAGGGTGACAGACGAACTCCCACGTACCTTCCGGCAGGTTCTCCACGATAGTTTTCAACATGCGGTCATCGAGCGCGCCGGTGGCAACGACGCCGACGGTGCCGTCCGGAGTGAGCATCCCAGCCTCGCTGACCGACCTCCGAAATGTCTTACCCAACGGGCTGAGGACGGTGACTCCAGCCAACCGCTTCCACAGGCCCGGGCGTTTTGCCAGGACGGACAGGTGAATTGGTCCGAAGGGATTGCGCACAGCAGGTACACCGCATGCGTGAGCCGCCCGCAGCAGAGGCCGCAACACCGCGGGAAATATGTGGGTGTGCTTATGAGTGTCCAGGTGAGAGACCGCAATTCCGGCGGATTGCAGTTTGCGAATCTGCGCCGTGACTTCGGCTTCAATCTCATCAGGATGGATGCCTCCGGTGGCCGCGCGTAACGCAAAGCTGCTTAGACGATCCAGAAAGCGTCCGCCGCCAGACTTTTTGTCGGAGAGGGTAGGAATCTGTCCTCCGCTTAGCACGGGCATGCCGTCCACGAGTACGACGTGGCAACCGACGCTGAGCTGCGAGTTCGATTTTGCGCGCTGAATTGCGTCGCCGAATGCCGCACCATTGGCCATGAGCGTAGCGGAAGTTACGATCCCATTACCATGAGCCTCTTCAATGGCGCGATTCACACCAAAGGTAAGCCCGAAATCATCCGCATTGACGATCAAGCGCCGCACGCGCCAGTCTAGCAGTAGAAGCACTCAGCATTCAGCCCTTGGCTCGTAAAGGGTTGTTGCCAGTCCTCGCCGCTCGATGGCTAAATGCTAACTGCCAAATGCCAAGTGCTGTTCTCTCACGTATACTGCAAAGAACCCCCAAAGCGGGCGGTTAGCTCAGCTGGTTAGAGCGCCTGCCTTACAAGCAGGAGGTCGCAGGTTCGAGTCCTGCACTGCCCACCAGTTTAATCAATAAAATGCATACTTCAGCGATACGGCGCTAATCACTGATCTCAGCAATCGCATTCGGTGTTACTCTCGTTTTACTTTTTCGAGCGTCCCTTGCGAGTGAATGGCTCGCAACGTTAGTGAGTGCTATGGCCTAGTAACGACATCGCTATGGCCTTAGAATGTATCTCGACGTGACAACCCAGAACGAGCTTGCAGTTACGGCAGTCGTCACCGTTTGTGTTTACTACCTGTTTGCATGCCTCCTCTTCGGCAGCGGTCGCAAAGTCGGGACGATAGTTCCTCTCTACGATCCTCCTCGACAACTTTCTCCTGCTATGCTCCGTTACATTTGGAAAGAGAGATTTGACGATCGGACATTCTGGGCCGGTGTGCTTGGGCTAGTCGCGAAAGGTTTGGCGACTCTACACTCCGAGGATGGGACAGCGCTAATCCGAGCTACACCCTCTGCGAACAGACAACAGAAGTTACCCAGCGAGGAAGAGATCCTGCTAGAGCAGTTGGTTCGTGGTCATACGCGGAGCGATGTTCCCGTCAACATGCTCAATCCCAAAACGACGCTGGCGGTGCGCGACATGGCCGAATCGCTGCGTCGAGATGCAGTCGGGCGCTGGTTCAAGGAGAATCGTCCGTTTGTGACTGGAGGTATCGTTCTGTCGGCAGCTGCGTTGTGTCTGGTAGCTAGTCCGCGCAACAAAGAGTACTGGGGCGCACTTATTCTCGGGTTGGCGGTCATGGCGCCGGGCGCTTTCTATTTATTCTTTGTCTCGCTACGCGTTTGGGACGTGATTTGTGCCGCAAGGCAGCACTGCGATTGGGCGGTGCTTCGGCGCGAAGCGCTGCTCATTGCAATGCTGTTGCCTTGTCTCTCAGCAATCATTGTTGGCGGAGTCACAGTTGGCGGCACGTTCGGTTGGCAAGCCGTTGCCGCTTTGCTTTTTCTCGCCGTGTTGAACGCTTTTTTCTTCCTGCGGATCAAAGTTCCAACGCAAGCGGGAAAGCAGGTTCTCACGGAAATCGAAGGCTTCCGGCTCTTTCTCAGATCAGTTGACCGGTTCCCGATGCAGCGCATCGACGAACCAGCTGACCACGCTGGCATCTACGAAAAATACTTGCCCTATGCGGTTGCTCTAGAGGTGGAGCAAGCCTGGGGGGACCGCTTTGTGGCACTTACCTCGACATACCACAAGAACGCGGGAGTGCCTGGGGCCGAGGCCTTCTACCTTGGAATGTGGAACGGCAAACCACTTGAGATTATCTACAAACCGGAAGCACCCAAAGGCCGAACACTCTAAACAACCGTTAATTCTCCAGGAGGTTCCCAAGGATAGTTGCTGATAAACGCGATCACACTCATTGGCCTTCTTAAGTTAACTCCAATTCAATCTTCTTCGCAGCCGGGTCCAACTTCGTGATCCGAAAGTTGCGAATCTGACCGGCGCGGACCGCTTCCGGCTTGGATACACCGGCGCTAGCACCGCCCTTCCAGCGCGCCTTCAACATGGAACTTAGCGATGCCAAATCCGCTTTCGATTCGATCAGCGCCTTTTCCTTTGCTGGCTCCCCTGCGATTCGGCACCTGGCCTGGATGCCCTCACCCAGTTCCACGCGGACTTCTTCGCCCAGGACCTCAATCACGCGGCCCGAGACTACGTTGCCTGCCTGGCGTTCGGCGATGTATTCCTCGATGCTGGTCGGAACCAGTTGCTTGATTCCGAGCTTCAGCCGCCGCTTTTCGGTATCGACTTCGAGCACCTGCGCCTTCACTGGCTGTCCAACTTTCAACACGTCCTGCGGGTGATTGATGCGCTTCTCGGCGCTTATGTCACTGATGTGAATCATGCCCTCGACGCCCTCGGAAAGCTGCACAAAGGCACCGAACTTCGTCAAGCTCGTGACCGGACCCTCGATCACCGAACCCACCGCGAACTTCTGGGCAACATCGGCCCACGGGTCGCCCAGCGTCTGCTTCAGTCCCAAAGAAATACGGCGCTCGCCCGCACTCACGCCCAGAATCACGGTTTCCACCGTATCGCCCGGCTTCAAGACGTCGCCTGCGGTCTTCACCCTCTTCACCCACGACATCTCCGAGACATGGATCAATCCCTCAATCCCCGGTTCAAGTTCGACGAACGCGCCGAATTCCATGACGCGCGTCACCGTGCCGCGAGCCCGCTCGCCTGGTTGGTATTTTGCCGCTACTGAATCCCACGGGTCCGGCTCAAGCTGCTTCATGCCGACCGAAATACGCCGCTTCTCGGAATCAATCTTTAGAATCTTGACTTCGACTTCCTGCCCCACCGCGAGCACATCCGCCGGCTTGCTGACGCGACTTCTGGAAATGTCACTGACGTGCAGCAGCGCGTCCACATCGCCAATATCGACGAAAGCTCCGTAATCGGTCAGGCTTCGAACCGTGCCGCGCACGATTACGCCTTCCCTCACCTCGGAGTAGCGGCGCTCTTTCATCGCGCGATCTTCCTCTTCGACAACCACGCGGCGATCGACGACCACGTCTTCCTCGGTTTCGTCCAGTTTGGTGATACGGCAGCGGATCTCCTCTTCGACCAACTTCGCCATCTCCGCCGCGTCGCGCGCCCCGCTGCGCGAAGCAGGCATGAACGCCCGCACTCCCACGTCCACGCTCAGGCCACCCTTGACCAACGCCGTCACCGTGCCCACGATTGTCGTTTTCTCCGCAAACGCTTTCGCCAGTGCCGCCCAATCCTTTGGTCGCTCGATGCTGCCTAGGCTAAGTTCGTAGTAGCCTTCTGGATCACGGCCCTTAATCGAGACCACCAGTTTGTCGCCGGCTTTTACCGTTTCGCGAGAATTTTGGAACGCGGCCAGTGGCAGGATCCCCTCCGTCTTGAAACCGATGTCAACCAAGACCGAATCGACGGTGACCGCGATTACCGTGCCTTCGCGGCCTTTCCCGGCTTCCTGAGGCCTGCGCGATTTGCTCTGCTCAAACTGGGAGAGAATGTCTTTGAACGACTCGTCAGTTTCGTTGATGGCTCGGGATTCTGGACTGTTTGGACTGGACATGAAAGGTTGCAGCCTCACTGGTCGGGCGTGCCACTAGGATAACACTGCGCCATTTGCGGCTGCAGAAGCTCGAGGAACTCCAACACCGGGTTACGCCCAGGTGTGCAGGCTGTCCACGCCATTCGTGGAAGGATGGTCAAGATGGTGCGGGCTCGGTGACACGAGCCCGCAAGCTTTGACGAACCGCCCGGTGCTCGAGAGTCCCACCGGAGCGCTTACCAGGACGTCAACGACCACTCCACTTCCAAGTGTCGCGCAACACCTGACCGCCCCCGGTAGATTCACCGCCGAACAGGACCACCTCGTGACGGCCCGGATAGTAATCCATCCCCAGGCCATCGCGCACTGAAGGAGAGTTGGCGGGCGACAGTTGCACCCAATTGCTTCCGTCCCATGACCAGGTCTGATTCGTAGTATTCCCAGCGAACCCGCCGAACACGATAACCAATTGCGAGTCCATATCGAACGCCGCCCCGGCCGAGGTCAGTGCCTGCACTTGGGTCGCGGGAGACTGTTGCGTCCAGTTGGAGCCGTCCCATGTCCAGGTGTTGTCGGTCCTGATCGTGTCGCCGTTGCCCCCGGTAACCACGACGTTCTTTCGCACCGGATCGAGCACGGCAATTCCCCAGCCTCGCGGGTAGGGCGAGGTTTTGGGATGAAGCTTCTGCCACGATGTTCCGGTCCAACGCCAGGTCGCGTTGAAAGCCGGGACACTCTTAAACCGGTCGTAGCCGCCGAACATCATGGCCCCACCGGTCCGCGGATCGCTGAACAAACTTGGCCCGGACGCTCGTGGCGGCAACTTCCTCATCCTGGCTTGAGTCCAGGTCGAGGTAGCGCCGTCCCAGAGCCAGGTGTCGTGCAGGAATCCCAACTCCGTCGCCTTGCCGTCGAATCCTCCAAACATCACCATCTTCTTAGTCCGCTTGTCAAACGCCATGGAAGACGCGGAGCGCGCAGGCGGCGCAACCGAGGTTTTTTCCTGGGTCCAAGTGGTTCCATCGAAGGTCCAGGTGTCGTTGAGATAGCTTTGGGCAACGCCGCCGAACAAGACTATTTTCTTGCTGACGGGGTCATACGCCATCGTAGGGAAAGCACGGGCAGGCGGGGAAGTGGGCGGCGCCAGCTTTTTCCAATTTGCTGCCGCGTCGCCGGCCTGTGCGGAAAGAGCTAGCGCGGCCGCAAACGTGAACACAGCCGTAAGGGTGAGCAGACTTCTAGAGACTTGACTGCGAACAAACATGGAATTCGAGTTCCTCTCCGGAGAATTAAACCGCCAGCCATGAGGGCGTCGGGCTTGTTCCGCCGAGGCCAGCTGACGACGTGAAGCCTCGCCTTTCCCCGTGAAACCACAATCCCACGGAGGCCCGCATTCGGCGCTGCCGGAACTTACCAAAGAACCTGAATTATCGCAAGCTGAATGGGACGAATGGCGTAAGATGTGGGACTAAAAGGCGGGATGCGCGAGCTGGCAGGCTTTAGCTCGCACAAGCGACAGGGGCTGGGGTTTCCGGCGTCACTACTTGACGTTCGAGTTCGCGCGGCATCGCCAACCCCCTGTCCATTCGAATCCAAACTTATGTATAATCCGCCGATGCAAGGAATACGGTGGAGCGCAATTGCGCTCGGCTCGCTGTTGCTCATCGCGGCCCGCTCAACAGGAGGACAGGAAGTGAAATCTTCGCAACCTGAAAAGTCGAAGCCGCCTGTCAAAATGGAGCAGCGCGGGCGCATCCTTGGAATCGGCGGTGTCTTCTTTAAATCCGCGAATCGCGATCAGATGCGCGAATGGTATGCGAAGCACCTTGGACTCGCTGACAAAGGCCAGGGCGCGATGCTTCCGTGGCGCGAACACGACGACCCGCAAAAGGAACACGTTACCGTTTGGACTGTTTTTTCCGCCTCCTCTGACTATTTCCCTCCCAGCCAACCGTTCATGATCAACTACATCGTGGACGATATGGATGCTTTGCTCGACCGTTTAAAACAAGAGGGAGTCAAGATCGACCCCAAACGAATGGATGAATCCTACGGGCGCTTTGCCTGGATCTATGACTCGGATGGGAATAAGATTGAGCTCTGGCAGCCACTGCCCGCAAAGCCCTAAGGGCCTTCCGCTGCACTTACTCAATCATTCTTTCTGTCATCAATGGACCGGTTTGCAGAGCTTTCGATGTCAAAGGGAATTCTGGATTAATTGAAAATGAGCTATTCAAGTCTCGCCTTGGCGGCGCTTGGTGGCACGGTCGCGTCCTTTGCCTTTGGTTCCTTAGTGTTTTGGCTGGTGCCATCTCTTATCGATGAAGCCCACAAATACCCGGCCGTATTCCGACCTAAGGAAAAAATGATGAGTGTTATGCCAATTGGATTGGTGGCGACTTTCCTAGCGATCCTGGTTGTCGCCATAATTTTCGCAATGATACATCAGGGTGGATCGGGCGCTACGGAAGGTGCGCGCTTCGGCGTTCTCATTGGCATTTTCGTGGTTTGCGGATTTGTGTTGCACAACTACGTGAACCTGAACATCGGGCTGAAACTCGCTCTGGGACAGGCTGTGGCTTACTTCGTCCAGTGGACGATCGTCGGCATAGTCATCGGTCTTATTTACAAACCCCTCGCTACACCATAATTGTGAATATATCTGTTGTTGTTTTGGATGCAGCCGGCGCAACTCTTGTCCGTTCTGCACAGGCCCCGTTGGGTATACGTTCGTGGTACCCGCCCCATCGACAGGCTCAGGGCAGGCTCTTCGCCAAAAAACGCGAAGGGAAAGGGATCCACTGTGTTGGTAATGCCCGCGAGATCAAAAGCCGGGGCCACCTGTCACGCCCAACTCGCCTGCTAGTGGATCAGTTTGACTTGGTAATCCAGCCATGATGAGGCTAAGCTAACTGGAAGGAGGCGCGCCGAGCGTGGATAATCAGCGGGCTTTATTAAGGCACTTTCTGGCCGCTCTAGCCTACAGGACGCAGAAAGCACTTCGTGGCGCGCCACCGGACTTTCCAGAGTTCCGAGCCCCGCTTCTAGTTCGTACACCGCATGAGTTGATTCGTCACATGGATGACGTTCTGGGGTACGCTCGAACTTTCTTTGTAGGTGGCAGATACCGCGCGCCTCTGCTGTCCGATTTCGCCGCGGCTGTCGCCCATTTTCACGAAACGCTCGCAGACTTAGCATGGCATCTCGAACTGGGAACGGAGTTTAAAGGCATTACAGCCGAAATCCTGTTGCAGGGTCCCTTTTCCGATGCTATGACCCATGTCGGCCAACTGGCCATGTTACGACGACTCGCGGGCAGCCCGGTTCCGCCTGAAAACTTCGTATTCGCTGCCATCACTCCCGCCAATCTGGGTCTTGATCAACCGCTTCCAGTTCTGCCTGACAAAGACTGGCCGGAGAGACTCTGATCTGAGAATCCCCCGAGTGGGCGCGAAAATGGGGAACGTTATCTCCTGGCTGAGTTCCTTCGAGTCCTATCTAATTTTGTTGAATTTGAGCCAGCAGCACGGCTTTCGCAGATTTTTCCGTCACTGTTTCAGGTAACGAAGCGCAACACATCCTGATTTAAAAATCTTGGACTCAACAAGTTTCAATTGTAATTTCTGCGGCAGGTTGACACCTTCTAACAACCGTCTCCCTTCTCCAGCAATGATTGGCATAACGACAAAACGATATTCATCAATAGGCCAAGCTCTATAAGCTGTGAAGGAACATCTACACCGCCGACCAGAATACTTTTGCCTTGTTCTTGCTTCAATTTAAGTATTTCGTCGCGAAGGTTCGTGCGAACAATTCTCGTATTTCTATCTTCAGCGCTGGCCAATGATCGTGAAAAAACAATCTTGTTGAGAGAATCAAATGAATGAGCAAAATCTTTATCTGCTTTTGTCTCGGACTGACTTTTTGCGATATCAGGCCAATAAGGAACCATCAATTGATAGGTTTTACGTCCATAGACGAGCACACCAGCATCATCTCGCAAGAGGCGTGTGAAATGTTCCAGTAAGTCTTCAGCGGGATTGAATTTGGTGTGGTCGATGCAGCCATCCAGGGTAATGTTGATTGCGAAGATTACATTTCTCATTGGATTGTCCTCTCTTATGTACCAGCGCTTATGCAGCCTTGCACAATTACGGCTTGGCGATTTCCGTTCCGTCTGACCAGCGTTGCACGGGAATCACGAACTGCGTCAGGTGCTCCACGGGGTCGCTCATACCAATGACGGGGGATCCCGGCAGATTCGCTCCCCAGATTGCGGGGTCGGTGTCCGAATAGAAAAACATGAGGTGGGAAGGCCAGTGGGGGATGCTGTCGCCGCCGTATCCTTCCTTGCCCATCATGTAGCACATCGCCCCGGGTTCCATCGGCGGCAGTTCTTTCTTGGCGATGGCAGCGGTGATGGACTCGGTCATCTGAGCTTGCGTCCGCCCCGCCAGTCCCCACTCGGTCTCTTTGGTGAAGCGCACGAGGTAGGAACGCGCGGCTGCCGCGTTCGCACACATGGGAACCCGCACTTTCGGATTCCAAAAGTCAGCATCCGGAGCGGATGTCCACCCCCGTCCCACGATACACACGAAGCCGTTCGTGCCTTTGACCGCTGTTTCGAAACCATGACGTCCAAGAACCTGCACCTCTGCATCGCGTGAAATGGAGTCCAGCGCTGCGCTGCGTGCCAGGGATATTTCTGCGGCTCGGGCGGCCATGAGGTACTGGTCGACCGGAGCCATCTTCGCATACGGCGTGGTGGCGGCCTGGGCCACCGCCTGATATGCCGTACCAAGCACGAGAAGCAGTGCAAAGCTTTTGATTGCGATTGCGCCAACCTTCTTTTTCCGCATTGGCATAATTTCTCCTTCTCCTGATCGGTCTTCTCCCTGTGACGGCGTTCTTCCTGTAGGTCTTGGGCGGGACGGTTGCCCTGACTTCACTGTATAGTCGAACGGCCGGACCGGAATTCGACAAATCGTCCAACAAAGTTTGCCGCGTACCCGGCGCACCGCATTAGGAACGCTTATCTTCGAAGGAGAGGTATGTCCCGACCGCAAATACCAGGAGCATTAGGCCGATTTCTGTCATGCAAAGAAGTCGAGCTAACACACTTTTCGGCAGAATGTCGCCGTATCCGGTAGTGGTGATCGTGATCCAACTGAAGTACAGCGATTCAAAGCCGCTGGATAGATCGCGGTTGAACTGGCACCACGGCAATGCAAGGTAGAGGGAAGCATAGCAAATCGTCACTTCGATGTAGCTACAGCCGAGCAACCTGAAGCGCTCAACGCGGCCAAGATTCGTTCTAAGGGGTGCCCCTCGCAATCGATCGAAAGTATCGTTGTAGAATGCGTATCCGATCTCTACAATCCGTGAAAAAGGGAGAATCCAGATCAGCGCGAAAAGACCATGCCAGAAAGGTACGTTGCGACGTATGACCGGCAGGCAGAAGACTAGCAAGGCATTTAACGCGAGAAATATCGTCGTCCAGGTTTGGATGCTAATGCCCTTAAGGCTATCGAACAGCACTCTGGTAGGGGAAATGATGGCCAGTGCCCATGTCGGAAGATCTTGGGTCAGTCGTTCCATTGTCTAGTGCTCCGGTGAATAAACCGGGGACCTGTCCCCGGTTTATTCCTCGAACCTTATTTAAGAAACTCAGTGAACTTCGGAATGACGAACTGCTGAACCCTATCGAGACATGTCTGCAACAGATCAGCAACCGGGAAAGCCAAGACGCCGGGATCGACCGTAGGTTCATCGAAGGATACGAACGGGTGGAAGGCTCCACTCACCTGCACGCTCAGGACCTCGGTGTCCGGAAAGTCATAATCCTGCTTGGTCGTCGTGCCATCCTCAACCCTCATAACCGAACTGGTGTTCATCACCATTCCCTTGTAACGAACTGTGGCTTCATCTCTCCTGTGGGCTTGGGGCTTGGTGACGTGGAGATGGCGGTGTTTGTCGATGTTCGAGAGGATGGCCAGCCGGCCCAAATAGGCATTGACCTCGCCGCGATTGTACGGCTGCACCGACTCGATGAACGTGAACGCTTGAACGGTTATCCCAGGAAGCGTGCCATCGAAACAATTGAATACAGGCGCTTTCTTCGGAAGTTTCACCCGGAGCGGAAAAGCGCACTTTTCTTCCCAGTCGCGTGGCAGCGCTCCACCGCCTCGATTGAGCTTTACCAGTTGGAACGCTAGATGATCGAGAGCCGATCTGATTTGATAAATGCACTCACCAGCAAGAACGGAGATGGCATCCGGAGGGGACTCTATGAACTTCAGTTCATTGCTGCCGTCAGGATGCTTGATGATTACATTCGGCTCACGCTCGGTGTAATCCTCGTTGATATCCCGTATCGCGAGAATGTGCTCCTCTGCCCTCACCAATTTAAGATTGGCCGACTCCATGCCAGTCATTGCCCCAACTTAGCACAATCTGGTTAGTCTTCTCTCTCGGGAAACCGGGACAGAGTCCCCAGTTTTCCCGGCTGGCAGATTGCCGATGCCTTCACTATGACGACGTGGCGAATGCTTTGCGCAGCGCCGTCTTCCAACTTGCGCTGAATTGTTTGGAGGCTTCGGCGTCCGGCACGAGGAGATCGAATCCGTGGAAAGCGCCAGGCACGACCATGAGTTCCGTTGCGACTCCGGCATGGACGAGCCGCCGCGCGTACTCCATATCTTCTTCGACGAACAGGTCGATAGAACCGACACCGATCCAGGCCGGCGGTAGGCCGGCGACGCTGGCTACCCGGGCGGGTACAGCAGCTGCCGGCACTTTGGACGAACCCGCTGGAACACCGAGCAGCGAGCTCCAGGCAAGACGATTGGCGCTCGCATTCCACATAAAGTGGCCAATCGCGGGCGGCGCTGGGTGCGAGCTGCCCGTGCGGTCGTCTAGCGCGGGGTAGATGAGCAGCTGGAAGCAGATGGGAACGTCTTCTTTATTGCGGTCGCGCGCGTAAATCGCAAGGCTCGCTGCGTGGGTGCCGCCCGCGCTCTCACCGCCCACGGCAATCCTAGAGCGATCAATACCGAGCTCCGCCGCATGGGCATGAACCCATTTGAGCGCTGCGTAATTGTCCTCAAGCGAGCCGGGATAGCGCGTCTCCGGAGCCAGCCGGTAGTCAACCGAGACGACGACACAATCGCAATCCGTCGCGATCCCCTGGATGTGGGGCATCCACCCGGGACCGATCATCATGAAGCCACCGCCATGCATGTGAAGCAACAACGGCTTGCCCTTCTCCGACGGCGCAGGATCAACGACCCACAGACGAACCTCGGGTGCCCCAGGCGGCCCGGGGATATGCCGTTCCACGGGTTGCGGCGCAGGAGCAGGTAACGGGGGCACGCCCGGCAATTGCCGGAACTTGCGGACCATCTCCGCCGAGAGGTCAAAGGCGGGGAACTGCTTGAGCGCAGGAAGAAGTTCCGGATCGACGAGGGAATATGGGTCGGCGACCGCCGGCGAAGTTTTTGAGCGCGAGGCTTGCTCAGCCTCCGCCAGCGTAGCTGCAGGTGTGAGTCCCCAAGCGAAATTAAAACCGGCTAGACCAAAGCCGGCGGTGCGGATAGCGAAGTCGCGACGAGTGAGTTGGTTGCTCACGTCTCCTCCTCTTTCTGTTGCGCCGTGTTCAGCGTGCAGTGCTCTGTCGCCGGCGCTGCTCACTTGCCTTCATGATTTCGTCCATGTCCCCGGCGGGCCGAATCTCGAAAATGTTGCCATACGTCATCGCCGGATGCTGCGTCATGAGCTGTACAGCATGATTCATGTCCCGTGCCTCAAGGACGAGAATGCCGCCGAGTTGTTCCTTGGTTTCCGTATAGGGGCCGTCAGTGGTTGCGACTTTGCCGTTCTTCCAGTACAGGGTCAAGGCGGTCTCCGGCCCCTGAAGCGCTTCTCCACCGGCCCAGTGCCCGTTGGCGCGAAGATGGTCGTCATATTCAAAGCATGCATCGAACATGGCGTTTCGCTCGCTCTCAGTCATGCCATCGAATTTGCCTTTGTCGTAGTAGCCAAGACAGATGTATTTCATTGTTCTTCTCCTCTTAGCGGATTGAACGAACCGGCAACAGAGAGTGGCGCCGGCTCGATCATCTCGTCTCGTCTCGTCACCAGGGCGCGTGTTCCGAGGCCGCAGTGGCCAGGTTGTTTACTTCCTTTCGCTGGGTTCTTGTTCCGGAGCCGGGTAGAAAAGAAGCTCGCGCACCTCGCCGGTCACATCGCAGACGATGGCAGCCTTCTTCGCCCATGCCAGCGCCTCGTCGATATCAGCGCATTCCAGTATCCAGAATCCGCCCATGTGCTCCTTGGTCTCGGTGTACGGCCCGTCGGTGACGAGCACCTTGCCGTCGGGCTGGGACCGCAGCGTCTTCGCGCTGCCAGGCGGCGAAATGCCGCAGGCGAACTTCCTCACGCCGGCAGCAATCAATTCGCGGTTGAGCGCGTGAATCTCTTCGATCATCGCCTCGGTTACGGTGGACGGGTCGAAGTCGTCGGGCATGTAGTTAGCAACCAGATACTGTGGCATGACTTTTCTCCTTGGTTTCTTTGGCTCGTTCCGATGACTCGTTTCCTGTTCACTCAGGAACCGTAGCTCATCGTCCTTTTGTCCTATAGTCGTTGGGGAGACGGAAAATCGACAGCTATCCCAATTATTATTTACAAGGCCAGTTCAGCGCCGCCCATCTCGACGTAGACGTCGTCGCCGAACTTCTTTTGGATATACTTTTGGGTCTCGGGATCGAAGTCGGTTATCTCAAACATCCGGCGAACTTCGACCATTTCGTTATCCTTTCCGGGGATGCGGGAGGCCCATTCGAGCGCCTCTTCGCGCGACTTCACCTGGATGATCCAGTAGCCGCCGACCACTTCCTTGGTTTCGGTAAACGGACCGTCGGTCACTTTCGATTTTCCGCTTTTGAAGGTGACGCGCGCACTCATCGTCGAAGGCGGAGTCAGCCCGTCGAGCGCGAGCAGTACGCCGGCTTTCTGTAGTTCCTCGTTGTACTTGCCCATTACTTCCATGTCGTTGAAGTTGGGTACCCAGCCGGGTTTTGCGTTTTCGTAGACTTTCGGAAACATGATCATCATGAAGCGCATGGTGTTCTCCTTGTGTAATGAGTATTGAGTGTTGTGCGGACACCGTATCAGGGCCGCTACTTTTTTATAAGAGCTTGGACCGCTGGGCCTGGAAAGTTGCGAGGCGCCGGGTGCGCGGTGCGGCTCCACTTACTAGTCGAACGGTGTGGCGGGGAATCGACACGCGCTTTGCAGATTTTTCCAGGCGCCCCAGGTTCAGGCATAGAAAGGACTATCATAATGAACTTTAGGAGACCACGCACATGACCGCCCCCATCACGTCGAACACGCTTGGTGTGAACGTCTTTACCGCCCCGGGAAAGGCGATGGTCGGCGAGCGGCCAAAGCCCTTCGGCGAAGCGCTCGGCTTTGACCCGATCACGTCGACTTTAATCTTCGGCGAGCACGACGCGGTGCTGGTAGACGCAATGACGACGGTGGCTGAGGCCGAGGCTCTCGCGGATTGGGTTGCCCTGCACAACC
>Ga0210410_10000637_pt1 | contig 36729 bp, 32 predicted proteins | sample IncBWC4MmetaG_FD_161058 | JGI IMG/M metagenome (GOLD analysis project Ga0210410, IMG submission 161058) | Forest soil microbial communities from Barre Woods Harvard Forest LTER site, Petersham, Massachusetts, United States - Inc-BW-C-4-M | ecosystem: Environmental > Terrestrial > Soil >...
GTAAGATGCTGACCTCCCACTACTATCAGATTCCGACCGGAGCAGCGCTGGCAGTTGTGGCTGCGGTGCTGCTGGTCTCGGTGCTGGCGTCGTTGTTGCATCCGCAAAGTCAAGAGCATTAACCACCCTTCGACTCCGGAGTCGAAGGGTGGTTGATGGTTCTAAGCGAATCGGATGGAGTCGCCCTTGATGATGGAATGCTTGAGAAACTTGGCATCGTTGTGGGCGGGGAAGTCGGTGCGATAGTGAGCGCCGCGGCTTTCTTCGCGGGCCAGCGCGGATCGCGCCACCAGCAAGGCGGCGGCGTGGATATTATGAGCCTCGTGCGCGCGCCGAGTCTGGGGATGGGCCACCCGGGGTGCAATGCGGTTCAGGTGTTCGATGGCCGATTTCAATCCGCTCCCTGAACGCACAATGCCCACGTCCTGCCACATCAGGTCCTGAACTTCGCGGATAACTTCTTCGGTCGCACTGTCAACTGGGCCGTTGGACACGGCTCGGTTCGGTTTCGCCGAGACGCGGGGCGCGCCCTGCAATTCCTTTCGCATAGCCTTGCCAGCTCTCGCCCCGAACACCAAGCCTTCCAGCAGGGAATTGCTGGCCAAACGATTGGCGCCGTGCACGCCAGTCGCAGCAGCTTCCCCCGCGGCGTACAGACCGGGCAGGGTGCAACGTCCGTCGAGGTCGGTGCGCACGCCGCCCATGGCATAGTGCGCGGCGGGCCGGATCGGAATCAGATCCTCTGTGATATCGATGTTGAATTCCATGCAGGTGGCATAAATGCGCGGAAAGCGCTTTTTCACCTGGCCCGCGTCGAGGTGAGTCAGGTCGAGATAAACGATGGGGTCTTTGATGTGGCTGACTTCGAGTTCATGAAGAATGGCGCGGGCGACCACATCGCGCGGCGCCAGTTCGCCCATCGGATGATACTTGGGCATGAAGCGGTGCATCTCGACGTTGCGCAGGTAAGCGCCTTCGCCGCGCAGGGCCTCGGAGAGAAGGAAGCGAGGGGCATTTTTCAGGTACAGCGCGGTCGGGTGGAACTGGATAAATTCCATGTCGCTGACTTCGGCGCCCGCGCGAAAAGCCATGGCGACGCCGTCCCCGGTCGCTACTGCGGGGTTCGTCGTGTTGCGGTAGAGTTGGCCCATGCCGCCGGAGGCGAGCAATACTGCGGAGGCGTTCATCTGCTGCCGCTCGCCCTTTTCGTTGATCAGATGGATGCCGCGGACACGCCCGCTTTCCACGATCAAGTCGGTGGAGAACTCGAACTCGCGGACGGAAATACTCTTTAGCGTCTGCGTTTTTGCGTAGAGAGCTCGAACAATCTCGCGCCCCGTGGAATCACCGTGCGCATGCAGGATGCGATTGCGGCTGTGGGCGCCTTCCCGTCCGAAGGTAAGCTTGGTGCCCTGGCGATCGAACTCCGTGCCCCATTGAATGAGTTCGTCGATGCGCTCGGGAGCATCCTCGACCAGCACCTTGGCGGCCTCGGGATTGCACAGGCCATCGCCGGCCAACAATGTATCTTGAAGGTGGAGGCTGATCTCGTCTTCGTCGCTAAGCGCGGCCGCGATCCCGCCCTGGGCCCACTGCGTGTTTGATTCGGTGACCTCGCGTTTGGCCAGCACGAGGACCGTGCCGGCGTCGGCGAGTTCAACCGCGGCGCGCAGTCCGGCAACTCCAGCGCCAATCACCAGAAAATCGATTTGCGGCGGCGCAGACGGCATGCGCAAAAATGTTATCACGCGGCAGCCTGCGAGCCGCGCAGACGATTACGCTATGATGAGGTTCCATGACCCGAGTGACGATTGCAGTGCGGCCGCGCCCGTACGACGCCATCATTGAAACCGGCTTGCTGGAGCGGGCGGGAGAGCAATTGTGCGAAGTTCTTCGTGTGGCGCGGGCGCCCCTTCGACAGGCTCAGGGCAGGCCCTTGCTCGCGTCCGCCGACTGCAAGCAGCTATTTGTGGTGACTGTGTCGCCGGTGCGCAGGAGGTGGGGCAAGAAGTTGATGACGTCGTTCTTGTCTGCGGGTTTCAAGGCGCAGTTGGTAGAGATGCGCGATGGTGAGCGGTTTAAGAAGCTGGCCACGGTTGAACAGTTGGCCGAGAAGTTGACGCATCTGGGTGCAGATCGAAACGCAGTGATCGTAGCATTCGGGGGCGGTGTGGTGGGTGACGTGGCGGGCCTGCTGGCATCGCTCTATATGCGTGGCGTCGACGTGGTGCAAATTCCCACCACGGTGCAGGCCCAGTTGGACGCTGCCATTGGAGGCAAGACAGGTGTAAACCTCCCTACGGGCAAGAATCTGCTTGGGACCTTTCATCAGCCTTGCGCAGTGCTCATCGACCCTGCGGTGCTATCTACTTTGCCGGAGCGAGAGTTCCGCGCTGGACTGTATGAGGCGCTGAAGTGTGGAGTAATTCGGAATCCAGCGCTATTCAGTTGCCTCGAAAAAATACAAGTAAAGGCCCTGCGCCGCGATGCTGCGGCAGTGGAATGGGTGATCGCGGAATCGGTGAGACTGAAGGCGGAAGTGGTCGCCGCCGATGAACGCGAGAGCGGACTGAGGCGCGTGCTGAATTTCGGTCACACCATCGGGCACGCACTAGAAGCTGAATCCGGCTATCGGCGCTTCTTGCACGGGGAAGCGGTCGCATGGGGAATGATTGCGGCCACTCATATTGCGGTAGCGACTGGCCGCCTCGACCGCAATGCCGCGGGGCGAATCTCCAAGGCAGTGCTTAGTCTTGGGCCTTTGCCGGGAGTCCAGGCTCGCGGCAGAGCGATTGTCCGCTTGCTGCGGAGTGACAAGAAGACACGCAACGGCGTCGTACACTTTGTGCTGCCACGGGAGATTGGCAAGGTCGAGATTGTGAACGACGTGGCGGAGAGTGTGATTATCGAGGCGGTGGACGACTTGCGGCGATTGTCCAGCGAGTGACGTGAGCGCCGTCCGCTGCCAGATGCCGGTGCCACGCATGGCAGGAGATTCTTATTCAGGTTGAGCGATCAGATCGGATAGCGGTGGTCGGGGCGGCTCCCGAAGGAGCTAGCGATCCGGCGTCGGCGGCGCGCGCGGTTCGGGAGATGTTCAGCTCGATTGCGCCGCGCTACGATTTGCTCAACCATGTGCTGTCGTTCAACGTGGACCGACTGTGGTGGTGGAGGACGGCGCGCAGCTTTGGTTCCGTCCTCTCGCGGCAAGACGCTTGTGTGCTCGACCTGTGTTGCGGCACGGGCGACATGACTTTCGCTTTGCGTCGGCGAGCAGGAAGGTCAGCAGCGAAAATCCTGGGCGTGGATTTCTCCCACCCCATGTTGCAGCGGGCAAGTCACAAACAGGCGGGAAGGCCGCTGCGCTGGGTCGAAGCGGATGCCCTGCGCTTACCCTTCCCGGATCAGCAGTTCGATCTGATTACAGCAGCGTTTGGCTTCCGTAATCTGGCGGACTACGATGCCGGACTGCGGGAGATCGCGCGCTTACTGCGTCCGGGCGGGGAGTGCGGAATCCTCGATTTTGGCGAGCCCCGGGGCTTCATGGGAAAGCTGTATCGGATTTACTTCAAAAACGTGCTTCCGGCGATCGGAACTCTGATCTCCGGCGTTCGCGGGCCTTATGCTTATCTGCCCGCATCGGTGGAGCGTTTTCCAGCGCCCGCGCAGATGCTGGAGCGTATGCGCCGCGCCGGGTTTCGCGAGGCTTCGTGGACGCCGTACACATTCGGGATTGCGGGATTATATCGAGGAAAGAAATAGGTGGTGACTTGGGTCAGGGCGCCGCGTTCTTATGAAGCTTTCTTTAGCATCTCCCCGAGATTGTGGATATCGGCTGCGCTGGTATCTCCAATCACGAAGTAGCGCAATCCTTCCTGAGTCCAGGTTTCGGTATTGAAGGACATGTCCTTCCCTGACTGCGAAATCGACCCTAGATCGCGGCCGACTGCGCGATCCTGGAAGATGAAGACTGAAATCTGGTGTTTGCGAATCTGGTAGATCAGTTCTGCCCCGGGCGCCTGGCCGAGGTAGGTGACGCGGCCTCCCACTAAAACGAACTCCGAGTTTTGCAATTCCGGCAGATTGAAGGTGAAGGGGATCCTTCCCTGGAACCACGGCTTCACGGTATGGCGGTCGGTTGAAATCACGTCCACTCGATTGGCGCTGGCGAGTGTAGCTATGTGAAGATCGGCGAGTTCGCCGAGGGTCTGTTGCCGCTGCAGTTGTTGTTGTCTGAGGGAAATCCCGACGAATCCCATGATAAGCAGTAGCGCGACGGCGGCGCTTGCTCCCAGCCACATGCGGATTAGCGAGACCTGGGGCTTGGGCGCGATACTTCGGCGTATGCGTTCGCGGAACTCGGGGCTGGGGCGGTAACGCTTGCCGGCGGAGTGCACTGCTCGCTTGGTCTGGAGCCGGCTAAGGACATCTGCGGCGCAGGACTGACAAGTGCGCAGGTGAGCGTCCAAATCCCGCATCTCGCTTGCGGAAAGCTCTCCGTCGAGGTAGGTCTCGATTTGTGCGGTCCAGTGCTCGGCCATTCTTAGGTCCTCACCAGCTTCTGTTGCAGGCTTTCCCGAAGCGCTCTCCGGGCGCGGGAAAGGCGCGACATCACGGTTCCGATGGGTATAGAAAGCGTCTCCGCGATTTCCTGGTATGACATTTCCTCCACCTCGCACAGCAACAATGCTTCACGGAAGTGCACCGGCAAAGCCTCGATCGCGGACTGCAGCAGTTGGTGTTGTGAACTTTCGATGAGGATGGTCTCGGGCGTCTCCGGCCCCGCCGGCAATTCCGGACTGTCCTCGGAATCAATCGGCACAGTCATGCTTGCCTTCAGCCCGGTGCGTGACGTGAGGAACGTATTTCGCAAAATCCGATACATCCATGCGCGGAAATTCGTGCCGGGCTGGAACGAGGAAAACCCCTTCAGCGCCTTTGCATAGGTCTCCTGCACGAGGTCTTCCGCCTCCGTCCGGTCTTGGGCGAGCCAGTGCGCAAAGTTGTAGAGCTGGTCAAAGAGGGGCATGGCCAGCTCTTCGAATGTCGCTGCCGTCACACGCGCGTCCGCCACCTCTCTAAGGTAAACCAAGAAGCAAGGATTTTATTCCATGACAAAAAATTGACAACTCCCAGCGCTTGGCACGCATGGTTCTGGCCGTCCCCAGGGAATGACACAAGCGAAATCAGATCCTTACCCAACCCGGGCGGGTTGACGGGATGAGCTCATAGCGGCGAGAGCCTGCTCTAGGTCGGCGATCAGATCATCGGCATTTTCGATTCCTACCGACATCCGGATCAGGCGGTCGCTTACTCCCATTTGTTCTCGCTGCTCCTCAGAAATCATCGCGTGGGAACTGTAGCGTGGAAGGGTAACCAGGGAATCGACGCCGCCTAAGCTCACGGCGAGCGTGAATAGCCGCAAACCCTCGACCAGCCGCCGGGCGTCTTCGGCTGAGCCCTCCGTCTCGAAGCTCAACATGCCACCGCCACCATGCATCTGCGCCACCGCGAGTTGGTACTGGGGATGTCCCTCTAGAAAAGGATAATGCACCGTCCGAACGCCCGCATGTCCCGACAAGAAGCGCGCAATCCGCAGCGCGTTCTCATTCTGCCGCTGCACCCGAACCGCCAAGGTCTTAACGCCGCGCAGCAATAGCCACGCGGCGTGCGGGTCCATTGTTCCGCCCAGAATCGTGCGCGTCTCATGGATTCTCTCAATCAGATCCAGGCGTCCGGCCACCATGCCGCAAATAAGGTCGGAGTGACCTCCGAAATACTTGGTTCCAGAATGAATTACCAAATCAATCCCGAATTCCACCGGACGCTGATTAATGGGAGTGGCAAAAGTGCTGTCAATCATGGTGAGCAGATTGTGTTGTTTCGCCAGGCTGGCGGCTTTGCGAAGATCGACAATCTTCAGTGTGGGATTGGTTGGTGATTCCAAGTGCAGCAGCCGCGTACTGGGACGGATGGCTCGCGCGTACGCAGCGTAATCCGTGCTATCTACAAAAGTGGTATCGACTCCGAACTGAGGCAGCCAGGCACCCAAAAACTTCGCCACCCCGCCATAAATATCGCGCTGGGCGACAATGTGGTCGCCGCTTTTGACCAGGGTCATGATCGAAGTGCTGACTGCGCCCATGCCCGACGCGAACAGCAACGCCCGGTCCGCTCCCTCCAGTGCCGCTATGGCGCGTTCGGCAACGGTAATAGTGGGATTGCCGTTGCGGGTGTAGAAAGCATCAGTAGTGGCGCAGTCGATCGCGGCGGCGACGTCGGCGGATTCGAACGTCGAGGTCTGGTAGATAGGCGTTGCCAGGGGCCCATTCTTTCGGCTGAGATCAGTGCCCCCGCGTACGGCTTCGGTTTCCGGGCGGTATTGATGCGGCTTCATGCTGCCTCCGTCGACCAGGACGTCGCCGAATCGCTCTCAGCGACCGCTCAGTAAGACTAGCGCCCTCCGCGAAAGTGAGCAACAGTACAGAACGCACGCGTTCCGCCCAGCACAGTCATGGACCCTTATATAATTCCAGCCATGGATACAGGTCTGAAGAATCGAGTGGCGATCGTTGCCGCTTCCAGCCAGGGGATTGGCCGCGCCACAGCGGAGGGCCTCGCCGCCGAGGGATGCCGGGTTGCGATGTGCGCCCGCAATGCTCAAACCCTGCAAGCAGCCGCGGATCGCATCGAGAAACAACACCGCACCGAGGTTTTTGCCCAGGCCGTGGACGTCACCGACGCCGAGGCAGTGCATCGCTTTGTTGAAGCGGTGGTTGCAAAGGTTGGCAGCGTTGATATTTGTGTAACCAATGCGGGAGGCCCGCCCGCGAAAGGATTTCTTGCTGCCAGCATCGAAGAATGGCGAAAAGCCGTGGACCTCAATTTTCTTAGCACGGTCTACTTCGCCCGCGAGGTGATTCCTCACATGCAGCGTAAGCATTGGGGTCGGATCATCACCATCACCTCCATTAGCACGAAGCAACCGGTGGCAGATCTGGTGCTTTCCAACGCAGTCCGCGCCGCGGTGGTCGGGTTGGTGAAAAGCCTGGCCAACGAATTCGGGAAAGATGGCATACTCGTGAACAATGTTGGGCCGGGATACACCGCAACCGATCGGCTGAAAGAGTTGGCTAAGACCCGGTCGGCGGCTTCGGGCAAGAGTGAAAAAGAGATCTCCGAGGGATGGAGCGCGGACGCCCCGCTGAAGCGGCTTGGCGAACCTCGCGAGATTGCGGACGCGATTGTGTGGCTCGCCTCGGAGCGCGCGTCGTACGTGACCGGACAGACCGTGCTCGTAGATGGCGGCCTCTACAAAGGCCTGTAAATGGAGGACGGCCTCTGGCCCGTCCAGCCGGGCGCGACGCCCGGCCTCCGTTAAGGAAAGTAAGGAATGCGACCACTAGCTTCTCGGATGGCGGTCATGACCGGCGAAGGCGCACTGTCCGTCTACGCTCGGGCCAAAGAGCTGGAGCGAGAAGGCCGGTCCATCATCCATCTCGAACTCGGCGAGCCGGACTTCCATCCCTCCGCGTCCGTGAACAACGCGCTCAAACAAGCGGTGGACGAAGGCAAGGACCGATACTGCGCCGTAGCAGGTGTAATGGCCCTGCGAGAGGCAATTGCTGCCTATCTTAAAGACACTCGCCAGCTGACAGTTTCGCCCGAGAACATTGTCATCGCGCCGGGCTGCAAGATCGCCCTGTTTATGGCGATGATGGCGCTGATCGATCCCGGAGATGAGATCCTTTATCCTGACCCAGGTTTTCCCGGATATTCGTCCATCACTCTCGGACTGGGCGGCGTCGCTGTGCCTTTTGAACTTTCCGAGCGCAATCACCTCCAACCTGACCCCGACGAAATCGCCGCGAAGATTACACCGCGCACCAAGATTCTGATCACGAACTCCCCGGGCAATCCAACCGGCACGGTTTACACGGACGAAGTACAGCGGCGACTAGCGGAACTGGCCGTCAAACATGATCTGCTCGTGCTCTCGGACGAAATTTACGCTCGCGTGATCTATGGCGGTCAGTATATTTCTCTGATGAACTATCCGGGAATGGAGGAACGCACGCTGATCATCGACGGCTTCTCCAAGAGCTTCTCGATGACCGGTTGGCGGCTTGGGTACACGGTGGCGCCGCCGCGCGTTGTTCCGGCGTTGCAGATGCTGGCGGTCAACAGCTATACCTGCGTTGCGGAATTCAGCCAGTATGCTGCCATCGAGGCACTCAGGGATCGTGAGGGCACAACTGCCCGCATGGTGCGAGAGTTCGCCAAGCGGCGGGAACAATTTGTTGCGGACCTGAATCGGGTTCCCGGCTTTCGCTGCTTGCCTCCGGAAGGCGCGTTCTATGCCTGGGTGAACATTGTGGAAACCGGAATGAGTGCGGAAGAACTTTGTCGCATTATGCTGGAGGACGCCGGCGTGGCAGCGATACCCGGTGCGGCATTCGGAAACGCGGGAGCCGACTTCATCCGCTTTTCGTTCGCATCTTCTACTGCCACGCTGCGCGAGGCGGTGGAGCGAATTCAGCGTGTCTCGACCGCTTGGCAGCGGACCGTCGCGGCGCGGTAGCGTGTTGCAACAGGATGCTGATTGCGTAACTACGACGAATCGGAGATTTCATGAGGCGAAGAACTCAAACCTGGCTCAGTGTTCTGGCGTTGTCGGCCATCGCCGTGGGTCAGGCGCGTCCACTGCCCGGACCTGACGTGCAACAAATCTACCAACGCCTCCTCCCTCAGATCGAAAAGATTCCCATCTTCGACCATCACGCCCATCCCGCCTTCGCCGATGATCCTGACGTTGACGCTATGGCTTCGCCCCCGGGAAGCGCCGCACTTCGAGAACGCGATACTAACCCTGAACTCGTGGCTGCCGCCAAAGCGCTTTTCGGCTACCCCTATGACGATCTGTCGGCCGACCACGCCAAATGGCTGGTCCAGAAAAAGGCAGAGCTCAAGAAGGAACGGGGCAACGCGTATTTCTCCGATATTCTCGACAAGTTGAACATCGAGCAAGGAGTCGCGAACCGCGCGATGATGGCTGATTACCTCGATCCCAAGCGGTTTGTGTGGGTCTTCTTCGTGGATTCATTTATGTGGCCCTTCGACAATCAGCGGGAACGCACCCGCAACGCCGACGAGGAGGTTTACATCCCACTCCAGGAAAAGATGCTGCATCGCTGGATGCAGCAGGAAGGCGTCAGCAAGTTGCCTGCAGATTTTGGGGAGTACTTGAAGTTCGTCAGCCGGAAGCTCGAAGACAACCAGAAGAAGGGCGGCATCGCCATGAAATTCGAGGTGGCGTATTTCCGCTCGACTAAATTCAGCGATCCTGCCCACGAAGATGCGCAGGATATTTATGAACGGTTCGTGGCCGGTGGAATTCCGAGCCAGCAGGAGTACCGCACCTTCCAGGATTTCATGTTTCGCTATTTGATCCGCGAGGGCGGCCGGCTTCGTCTTCCGGTCCACATCCACTCGGCGGTGGGCATCGGCGATTACTTCAATCTTTCCGAGAGCAACATCATGAACCTGGAAAGCATTGTGCGCGATCCGCGCTATTCGAACGTCACGTTTGTAATGATCCACGGCGGATATCCCTACGATCGCCAGGCCATCTGGCTGGCCTCGGCCAAAAACGTTTATCTGGATTCCTCGGAAACCGAAATCCTGCTGTATCCGTCAGAGTTCAAGAACACGCTCAAGCACTGGCTGGAGACTTTTCCCGAGAAAATTACTTTCGGGACAGACTCATTTCCTTACAACAACATTCTGGGCGCAGAAGAAAGCTACTGGCTGGGGGTGCAGTCGTCGCGTACGGCACTGGCCGCTGCGCTGGCGGAAATGATCTCGATGGGCGAAGTCAGCGAATCACAGGCGTTGCAAATGGCTCGCGGTTATTTGCACGACAATGCAGTAGGAATCTACCAGGGGAAGGTGCACTGATGGCAAAGGCGGCAGCAAAGCGGACAATCTCAAAATCGAAGAGGAAAATCGCAGCAAACAAAGGCGTCAAAAAGGCAGAAATGAAGCATATTCCTTGGAGTTCGGTCGAGCTTGAAGACCTGAATCCGCTGCTGCAACGCCATTTTGTCGTGGGGCAAAATGTGATGCTGGCACGGGTCCTGCTGAAGAAGGGCTGCGTCGTGCCCGAGCATAGTCATCACAATGAGCAAATCACCTACATTCTTGAAGGCGCGTTGAAGTTCTGGATCGATGGCAAAGAACTGGTCGTGAACGCCGGCGAAGTACTGACCATCCCTCCGCATATGCCGCACAAGGCTGAGGCGCTTGCCGACACCGTGGATCTCGACATGTTCAGTCCGCCGCGCGCCGACTGGATTGCCAAGACCGATCAATATTTGCGCGGTCAGAGGTAGTTTTGGTCCGGATCATGTTCTGCGTATTTCAATCCAGATGACCGGCCACACTTCAATCGAGGCGAAATCCGCGCAAACGTCGCAGCTGCGTTGCATCGGCTGCGGCGCCGTGTGCCAGAAGCCGGAGCAGAATTTCCGCTGCACTGCCTGTGGCGACCTGCTCGAAATCGTGTACCCCGGCTGGAACACAAGCGATGCAACAGCGCTCAACACTCTCTGGCGCCAGCGTCGGACGTCCGGACTCCCAGTCGACGAAAGCGGCGTCTGGCGGTTTCGCGAGATGCTGCCCAGTTTTGGCGACCGGCAGGAAATCGTCACTCTTCGCGAGGGGAATACTGGTCTGTATGAAATGCCGGGCTGCGCCCGTATTGCCGGGCTGCAGCAGCTTTATGCCAAGCACCAGGGGATGAATCCCACAGGATCGTTCAAGGACACCGGAATGACTGTGGCGGCATCAGTCGCGCGACGGGAGGGATTCCGCTGGGTGGCTTGTGCTTCCACCGGCAACACCTCCGCGTCGATGGCCGCTTATGCTGCGCGTGGCGGAATGCGCAGCCTGGTGTTGATTCCGGAAGGTAAAGTCTCCTGGGGAAAACTTTCTCAAGCGCTCGACTATGGCGCTCTGACCTGTCAGTTGAAAACTGATTTCGATGGCTGCGTGCGCCTGCTGAACGAAGTCGTGCAGCGAATGCCGGTTTACCTGTTGAACTCGGTTAATCCGTATCGTCTCGAAGGGCAGAAAACAGCAGCCATCGAGTTGATGGAACAGTTCGATTGGCAGCCGCCCAATCACGTCATCGTTCCGGGAGGCAACCTGGGGAATTCATCGGCGCTGGGAAAGGCGTTCCTGGAGATGAAGCAACTCGGCTTGATCTCGGCCTTGCCGAAGGTCTCCATCATTCAGGCGGCCGGAGCTAACCCGCTGGTTCGGATGATGCGCGAGAATGAGGGAAAGAAATTAATTACTGTAAAGGCTGAAACTGCCGCCAGCGCGATCCGTATTGGCAACCCCGCATCGTGGAAAAAAGCAGTCAGGGTGCTCCAGGCGACCGGTGGTACCGTCGAACAAGTAAGTGAAATTGAAATCGCTCTTGCCAAGGCTGAGATCGGCGCCGATGGAATTGGCTGTGAACCGGCTTCCGCGGTAACTCTGGCTGGGCTCAAGAAGCTGGTGAAACAAGGTTTCGTGACGCGAGGAGAAAGCGTGGTGTTGATCTTGACCGGGCACCTACTGAAAGACCCCGAGTTTACTTTAGAATTTCATCGCGGCGAAATGTTTCGCGGGACGGAAAGCGAAAAGGAAGCTGAGATTCTCAGGCCGCAGCAGCGTGCGCCCATGGTACTCGACGCCAGCGTGGACGCTGTGATTCAAACCTTGAAGGCGGCTGATCCCCGGCTGAAAATGTAGCACGCTACGTTTCTAAGGCGAAAATAATTCTGTACAGACGTTCCTTGCAACCTCTCTTTTTTATGGCTGATCGCACCAGCAAGAAGCCAAGTAAGCCAGAGTCGTTGGAGATTGTTCTCCCGGCGACGTCGGCGAATCTCGGCCCCGCTTTTGATTCCGCGGCTCTGGCTTTCTCCATGTTCCTAAAAGTCCGGGCAATTTCCGCACCGGAGTTTTCCATCGAGGCCCGCGGCCGGGATCACGAAATCTGCGCCCAGATTGAAAAACATCTTATTCTGGCAACGTATGGCGACGTGCTGCAGGCGGACAAAAGGCCGGTGCAACCGCTCGCGCTTCGCATCGAGAACCAGATTCCGATTGGCAAAGGCTGCGGGTCGTCCGCGGCCGCGCGGCTGGCCGGAATCGCTCTGGCCGTACACTTCGGCCGATTGCGCTGGACCGATAGCCGGATCGTGTATGAAGCAAGCCAGCGCGAGCATCATCCCGACAATGCCGCGGCCTGTTGGATGGGCGGTCTAGCAATCGCACGCACTTCCGCTGACGGCGAAATGCAAATGGCACACCTAAAGCCGAAAGGGAAGTGGCCGCTCTTGCTGGCGGTCCCCAACGCAAGTCTTTCCACCGAGGAAGCTCGCCGCGTTCTCCCGCTGCAACTTTCCCGCGCTGACGCTGTCTCGAATATCCAGAATTCCATGCTGCTGCTGGCGGCATTCGTTCAGGGGCGCAAAGATCTGCTGTCATCCGCACTGGAAGATCGCATCCACCAGCCCTATCGCGCGTCTCTGTGCCCTCTGTTGCCCGCTTTACAGAAGCTCACTGGGACGCGCGGAATACTGGGCAGCGCATTGAGCGGGGCGGGACCTTCCGTCCTGATTTTTCTGGACCCGAAGTCGAGTGCGGACCAAGCCCGGCTACGAGTGCGCGACTGGCTGCGAACACACAAACTCGACGCCGAACTGATTCCCATGGAGATAACACCGCGAGGAGCAAGCAGAAGTATGCGCTGAGGTGGAATAAACCGATCTTATCCGTGTGGCGATTCGTCGGTGCGTGAGGAATGGGATGCGGTCACAATGCTGGAGAGATGCTGCTGGAAACTCAGATAAGGTTCGCGGGCGAAGCGGTCCGGGTAAGAACTGATGGCTCTTAGAAAACTGTCAATCTCCCGCTGAACCTCGTGCTCCCGTGCGGCGTTAGCCAAGCGCGCCGCGTCTTGCTTTTTACTCTTCATGTACTTCTCCTGCTATCCGGCTGGACTTGGGTGGCCAGTCCACACGCCCGGATCGCGAGGCACCCTCCACGCCAAATCAGGATGCAGTCGTAAATGTTTAGTCAGGGGGAAATTGAGCGTAATTTCCCTTGCGAAAGGTGTAAATAGCACTTCCGTGCCATAGGGAATTCCGGGCAGCAAAAAGAAGGACCGGGCAAGCGCCGGTCCTTGCAGAAGTGAGGCATCCGTCAGCGGCTTGCGGGAGGCACAATTCCATTCATCCGCAGGTATTCCACCATTTGTCCGTAGTGGTCGAAGCAATGTCCCACGATCAGGGTGCCCATGCCCAGGCGGGTGGTCGTGCCCTGGCCGAAGGGGCTCTTGATCGGTTTCAGCAGATTCCCTTCATTGATGGACGCAACGGCTTTGTGAGCATAAGCGAACGAGTCCTTGAGAAACTTCTCGATGTCCGCCTTGGTCTTGACCGAATCCGGGCCGTTTTCACCGCCCAGTTCGACTGGCGGCTTCTCCTCGAGGATGGCAGCCCCGACCATGTAATTGACGGTCGCGACGTGCTTCACCTGCTGGGCGAAGGTGCGCACACCCTTGAATTCACCGCTGGTGGGTGCAAACGAATACTTGTCCTCGGGCATGGCGCCGGCGGCGGGAACAAACTCGCCCTCTACGCCAGCTACGCCGCGATCCATTACCTGCGCGATGGTGCGAGGCTCGGCCGGCTTGGCGTCTTGTGCCAGCGCCGAGCCGACTAACAGAAGCAGGAATACAAAAAGCCCCTTCGTCTTCTTCATAAAATCTCCTTGAACCTAGGATTGGGATTGTAAGAACCCGGACCCGAGCTAGTCTCGAACGACGGACGGCGCATACAGCAGTTCCTGCGACGTCAGGGGATAGCGTCGCACACTGACCAATCCCAGCACAAGCGCGACCGCGGAACACAGCAGGGCGGCGGGGATTCCAACCCGGCTAGCCAGCGCGCCCCAGACTGCGCTCCCGATCGCCATCCCTCCTTGCAGAACCAGCAAGTACAACGAAAGTGCCCGCGCCCGCAGAAATGCTGGTGACATGGTTTGTGCCGCGACGTTGAGACAGGCGAGGATTCCAATCCACGCGGTTCCGCTGGCGAACAATACCAACTGGAGCCAGCCGAAGGTTTGCACCCGCCCAGTGGCGAATGTCATGGCCGCGAACACCAGGATTGCGACGGTCACAACTCCGTCGACTGAGAGAGTACTGCGCAGTCGCGGCAGGACGGCCGCGCCCGCCAACGCACCCAGCCCGAATGACCCGAGCAGCAGCCCGTAGCCAGTGGCGCCATAAGGGCGAGCCACGATCGGAAGCAGGGCCAGCAGGGAACTGGCCGCTAAACTGAACGCCCCGGTGCGGATCAAGACACAGCGCACGACCGAAGCGTCGCGTCCATAGCGCAGGCCGGCAACAATCGCATCGGTGACCCGGCCGGTTTCGACATTCTCGAAGTGAGGACGCCTCCAGCGATACAGAAAAAAGATGACACCGAAGAACGATGCAGCGTTCAACAAGAAAGCTACGCCGGAACCAGCAATCGCGATCACAATGCCACCCAGTGCTGGACCTACAGCGCGTGCCACATTGAAGCCCACGGAGTTCAGAGCTACCGCCGGCGCGTGCTGTCCGGGAGAAACGATTTCCGGCGTGATGGCCTGCCATGCCGGATCGTTCATCACCGCGCCCAGCCCCAGCACAAATGTAAACAGGAGAAGAATCCAAGGCGTGATATGTCCCAGCAGGGTGAAAATTCCCAGTAGCGCCGCGGCCACAACCATCCAACCCTGCGTGATCAGCAGGAAGCGCCGCCGGTCCACCATATCCGCCAGTGCGCCCGCGGGCAAGATCACAAGAAACACCGGTAGGGTCGTCGCCGCCTGCACCAAGCCCACCATCAAGGGAGACATCGTGAGCTGCGTCATCAGCCAGCCTGCGCCGACGTTCTGCATCCAGGTTCCGGTGTACGAAATCACCGCTGCTACCCAGAGCGAACGAAACAGAGGCTCACCTAACGGAGCCCACGCCGAACCGTTCGTGGTTCTACGCAGGCTCGGTGGCATCGATGTTTTCACCGCTTCCGCCATGATCAGTTGGTGGCAATCCTCTCTTCTGGCGTTCGCTTTTCAAATGGCCACTCGCCATGTCGCCAGGCGCGGAGCAGGAATAGCGTCACGCCGCTTATCAGGATCAGAACGGCGTAGCGAATCTGGGTGAGTGAGTTGGTGCGCGAGATCAGCACAAACAAAAATCCGACTGAGGCAGCCAGTGCGGGGAGCGGGTAAAGCCACATGCGAAATGGCCGCGGCAGATCGGGACGGCGGATGCGCAGCACGATCAAACCGATCGCCTGCACCAGGAATTGCAGCGTGATACGAATCACCACCAGTCCGGCGATCACATCCGCTAACGATAGAAAACAAAACAACGCCGCAACCGTGGCCAGGGCGAGCAGCGACACATACGGAAACCGGCCCTCAAGGTGCACGCGCGCAAAGGCTTTGAAGTAATTTCCATCGAGCGCGGCCGCGTAAGGGACGCGCGAGTACCCCAGCATCAGCGAAAAAACCGAGGCGAAAGCCGTCCACATCACTAGTCCGGTCGCGAGATTCGCGGCCCATGGTCCATAAATCTTTTGCATAAAAATAGACACAACATACAGGCCCCGGTTGTCTTGGCCGACTTGAATTTCACGCCACGGCACCACGCCAAGGATGCTGATGTTCATCACCACGTATAGACATCCCACCAGAAAAATGGATAGCAGGATCGCCCGCGGGATCGTTCTTGCCGGCTCTTTCACCTCGTCGCCAAGGAAAGCGACGTTGTAATAGCCCCAGTAATCGTAAGTCGCAACCAGCATGGCCGAGCCCAGCCCCAGGAAGAAATTGCGTGATAGGGTGAACGCGCCCGGTGGGAAGCTAAAGGCTTGGGTAGCATTGAAGTGGCTGAGACCAGCAACAATGATCCACAACATGGTTCCGATCACGCCTGCCAGCAGCAGTTTCGAAATCCAGCTAATGCTCGTGATCTTGCGATAGAGCAACACAGTGGCCAGAGCAACCATGCCGATCGCCACAAATGTCGCTCCGGAAACCAGCCAGTGCAGTTGCAGCCTCCCCAGCAGCGGCAAGGGCACGCTCCAATGGCGCGCGATGTATTGCTTTTCGAGTCCGGGCCAGAAGTAGGATGCATACCCTGCAAGGCCAATGGCTCCCGACGCGATCGAGAGTGGTGCGCTGAAAGAAAGTTGCCAGACAAAAAGAAAAGAAATCAGTCGGCCCAGACGGTTCGGTCCGTAAATCTCGCGCAAATAGCCATACGAACCGCCGGACTGCGGCATAGCCGCGCCCAGTTCCGCCCAGACCAGGCCGTCGCACATGGCAAAGACCGCCCCCAGGATCCAACCCAACATTGCCTGAGGCCCACCCATCGCGCTCACGATGAGCGGGATGGTAATGAATGGCCCCACCCCGATCATGTCAATCATGTTGAGCGCGGTCGCGCTGCCGAGTCCCACGCCACGAATCAGGCGCGGTGAACTTTGATCGGACTGAGATACAGGCTGCATTCGACAAGTTACTGAGAACTGAGAACCGAAAACTGCGAACTGGAACTCATGTTACAGATCATAAGTTCGCCATTGCCCTATGCGATTTTGGTGGAGATGAGCAGGGCCAAAACCCGCATTTTTTAAGGTGCCTGTTTCGGCGCACCTGAAGCCGCGCCTTTTCAAAGCGGGCGACTCTGTCGATGAACTGATGACCTCGGGAAACGAGGCACGAATCAGTGACTGCTCTCATGCCCAGCGCTCAGCAAGTTCACATAAAGCCGAATGGCCCCGGGAACTCCCGCCGGCAATTGACGAAAGAAAGCGTATCCCGTGTAAATATATGTGCCCTTACCGTACTGCGCGCGCAGCAGGCCGCCCTTCTGAGGCGCCTCTCCGGGGTCATGGCAAGACAGCAGAGGCTTGAAGTTGTCGTCCCATTGATCCATGAAATAGAGCCCGCGCTCCTGCACCCATCCGTCGAAGTCGTGCGCCGTGATCTGGTTGGGATAACGAAAGACGCCATCCTCGGGAGCCAAAATCTCGACCGGAGCTTCCTCAATGGAAACGCGGGCTCGGCTGAGTTGCGCGGGATAAGGCGTAAATTTTCCCTTGTTGAAATCGGCAACCCCAGTTTCGTATTGATCAACCAGCGTCCCGCCGTTATGAACAAACTCCAACAGCTTCTTATTGCTGGCGGCGAGATCCTTTTGCGTATCATAGGCGCGAATACCCAGAACGATCGTCTGGTACTGGCTCAGGTCTTCGGTGGAAAGTTTTTCCGCCGGAATCAGAGTCACCTTCGATCCGATTTGCCGGAGGACGGTCGGAATGTCATCGCCCGCGCCCATAATGTAACCGACGTTCAAATCCCGGGGCACTTTGACATCCACGATGCTGATGCGTTGCAGCGCAGGCTGGTAATAGTAAAAGCTATCGAGATCCTCGCGAGTCACGAGGTCGTAACCTTCGCTGTAATCTACGCCGCCGGACGACAGAACTGCGCGGATGTTCGCGCGTCCTTCTTTCAGGCTTGCTGGAAATGTTTTGAACTCAAACTCCTGCTTTTCTCCGCGATGGTGAAATCCCAGCGGCAATTGGGAAGGCTCAACTCGCCAGCCCGACGGTACTTCCAGACGAAGCGTTCCCTTCACGGCGCCGGACAAATTGCTCGCAACCCCAACTTTCACCCTGCATTCCGAATCGCCTACTGTGCGAATCACCTGCTGCCCAGGCTCCAGCATGACGGAAAACGCGGGAACGATCGCGATTGTTCGCTTCCGCTCGGCACCCTTGTCATCCACGAATGGCGCGATGACGGGAGACGAGATCTCCGTCTCAGGTCCGTCCGACCCGCCCAATTTATGCGCCCCGCCAAGAAGGCTCAGATCGAGTGCCGAACGATGAGTGTGGTAGTGCACCGTGGCATGGAACGGAGGCGGGGAGAAGGGCAGGGTGAGGTATCGTTGATCGTCGATCGTATTAATACTTTCCGTTTCCGGGTCAGAGCGATGCCAGTAGGGACGCGTGTAAAAACGGGCGTCAGCCGCGTTGGCAGGGATTTGCACTACGAAGTTCGCATATTGGTCCTTACCCGGGCCGACCACCAGGACAACTTCCTCGTCAACCTGCCGAGCCCATTTTTGTGGAGCATCGAGCCGGATCTGGTCCAGGACCAACTTGTACTTCGAGCCGTTGTGAAATTTCACTCGCACCAGGAACTTCTGGCCAGGAGATACGATGGTCAACGCCTCGTCCTCTTTCGGCGTAGGGCTCCCGCTCTGAGGGGCGACCGTCGCTTCCACCGAGATGCCCATCGCCAGGTTAGCGGCGGTTTGCAGCTGTTGCTGTTTCTCGCCAAGTATTTCGAGCAAATCCTTTTTTAGCGGTGAGCTGATCTCGCTGCCGTCCACGCGACTGCTAAGGGAATCCAGGTTCTGCAAGGCGACCAGCAGCGGTCCGGCTGCGTCGCTCGGTTCTTTTTCGCTTCGTTGGGTCGCATCCTGCACGTTCTTTGCAACGTCGGTCAGCGCTGGCCGCAGCCAGGGCGCCTTCGATTCTTCCGCTCCCAAGCGCGAAGCCAGTCCCGGCAGGCTCGTATCAATCCCGTCAAAGAAATCTTGCTCGTGACCGTCCTTATCCACCGCGGGCGGCACAACCGAATCCACCAGTTTGTAGAACGTGTAACGAGGCCCAGGGTCAATGGAAAAGGTACCCACACCCTGGGACTGTTGATGCCGCAATCCCTCGAGCGCGAATTGGGCGTACGACATGCCCAGCCTTGAATTGGGCTCGCCAGTGTTCAACTTGACCGTATAGTTTTCCGCGGCACAAGTTTGTGCTCCAAACCCGCAAACGTTACCCACGTAAAACTTCTTCGCCTGCCAGGGCGCCAGCCCTTCCTTGATCTGCTCCGGAAATCGGCCGGGATCGGCCGCCGCGCGAAACGCCTCGCGCGCAAGAATCGACGACGCTTGATGGTGCCCATGTCCGTCGCGGTCGGTGCCTGAAAAGCGCGCAACCAGTACATCGGGACGGAAGGTCCGAATTACTCGCACCATGTCTCCAAGTGGGATTTCGTGACCTTGCCACTTCTGAAAAGTTTCATCTGCGTTCTTGGAGAAACCGAAATCAGCGACTCGCGTGAAGCGCTGCTCGACTCCGTAGTACCGATCCGCGCCCACCAGTTCCAGCGTCCGCAAAACGCCCAGCACATCGAACAAATTGCTGCCTACTTTATTTTGTCCGCCCTCCCCGCGATTGAGCGTCAGCAGCAGCGTGGTCACGCCTTTCCCCCGCGATTCCAGCGTCAGCATGCCACCGTCTTCGTCATCGGGATGGGCTACGGTTTGCATCAGGCGCGCAGTCGTCCGCAACCGCAGCAGCATTTCCTGCAACCCGGAGGCACCGGTGTCCTGCGGTAGAGGATCGGTTGGATTTGTTGGCTTTTGCACGGTCTGCGCGACCGAAGCGACCGCTAACAGCAAAAAGAAAACTAAGAACTGCTTCGAGCCAGGCCGAACTCGGTCGTGCCGGACTCCGCCGTCATCGTCGGTCATAGATAAAAGATTATTTTTCTCGCAGACGGGAGCCAATATTTTTCCTGGTAGCGCGTTCTGACTGGTTGGGACCGAAAAGGATAGCCGCAACCCATCAACAATCCTACCCGATTCACTGCCCTTGTGGATTGCGGACGCTTTCCTGGCACTGGTGGGCGGCGGTCAGCACGGCGTCAAACTCCTTGCTGCTGCGCATCTTTGCCAGCAACGGATCGGACAGCAAAGCCGAATAGGAGCAATAATTCTGTTCTACAGCTGCTGTGAGCATGTGCAGAGCAATCGCAGGTTTCCCGCAAAAAGCCATGATTGTTCCCTGATAGTACCAGGGCTCGGGATCGGGCTCCGCCAACACGGAAGTTTCGGCGTCGGCCGCGATCTTGTCCAACTCCGAGGCTGGGCGCATCCCGAGACATGCCTCCAGCAGGTCGCGGTGGTAATACGCAGCCACCGACACCTTCTTCACGCTCTCACGTGCTTCCGCCAGTTTCCCTTCGCGAAGGAGAATCAAAGACGTGGCGAACGCGGCCCATTCCGAGCCGGCGTCGAGGCGAACAAAATCCTCAGCGCGCTGAGTTTGGCCCAGCTCCATGAACCCGAACGCGCACGACCGGAACTGATAGTTTCCCGGAGACAGCTCCAGCGCTGTGTCACACTCGCGCACCGATTCCTCTTGCATTCCCGCATAACGGAGAACGTAGGCCAGCGTGAAATGAGCCTGACCACTCTCCGGACGGCTCTTAACCAAAGCCTGCGCCGCTGCGTAGGCCTTGGTTAACTCGCCCCTCTCCACGCGATTTGTGATCAACTGGCCCGCGGCCACAATCCGGTTGGGATCAAGTGCCACGGCACGCTCGGAAGCTTTGTTAGAACGCTGGAACATCTGCTCGCCGCCATTGGAGTAGTCGGCGTCATAATAAGAGCGCAGGCCGAGCTCCTCCCAGGCCGGCGCATAGTTCGGATCCGTTTCCACAACATGCTCCAGCACCGCAATCGCATCTTTGTTGGGTCCGGCATCGTGCGGCAGGGCGAGACTGTGCAGGTAAAGATCGTAGGCTTCCTGGCTCTTCGGCCGCGTGCCGGTATCGAGATAGCTGCCGGCCGCGCCAAGAAGAGGCAACAAACCCTGGCGGACTTGATTGGCAAGCTGTGCCTGCAAGGCGATCAGATCCTCGCTGGACGAAGTGAAATTCGTCTGCCACAACATGCGATTGCTCTTGGTTTCGGTGGCTTCCAGCGTTACCAGCAAATGGTCTCCCTGACGAAGGAAGTGTCCGGTGAGCACGTTGCCCACGCGCAGTTCGCGCCCCACCTGCTGCGGATCGAGGTCCGGACTTACGTATTTCCGAGTCACCCCGGAGGGACGCACGTCGAGTGAACGGCTGTGGGTGAGCACATTGGAGATTTCGTCCGCCAGGGCAAAGCGCAGGTAATCCACGCTGAAATCGCCATTCATGTTCTGAAGCGGAAGCACCGCGATCGCGCCGCCACCGACACTCGTGCTCGCGTTGCGGTGCTTGAACCACCACGCTCCCACCGCCGCCAACACGGCGACCAAGAGGCCCGCCATCCCCAGCAGCAAATATTTCTGCCACGCGCTCGAAGTCTGGAATGTGCCGGTGGTGACGCGCAGAGGAGCTTCCCGGGAAGCGGGCCTGCCCGATCCTGATTCGGTTTCCCGCTTGGCGCGTTGCAGGTCGGCCTTCATCTGGGTAGCGGACGCGTAGCGCTGGTCGCGATCCTTTTCCATCGCCTTCCCGATGATGCCCTCGATCTGCGGAGGCAAAGCGGGATTCAACGTCCGGGGCGGCGCTGGCTTGTGGTGCAGCATCGCATCCAGCGTGGTCACCACGTTCGCTCCCTGAAACGGTTTCTTCCCGGTAGCCATTTCGTCGAGCACCACGCCAAAGGAAAACAAATCACTGCGCGGATCGAGTTCCTCGCTGCGCGCCTGTTCCGGGGACATGTACACAGCCGTACCAGGAACCACACCGATGGCGGTGAGCGAATCCTCATAGGGAGTGTCCTCATTCGCGGCGACTCCCTGATCGCGGGACAGCTTGGCCAATCCAAAGTCCAGAATCTTTACCTGCCCGGTATTGGTAAGAAATAAGTTGGCCGGCTTGATATCGCGATGAATAATGCCTTTGGCGTGAAAAGCCTCCAGCGCCTCCACCACCTGGACCGCAACGTCGAGCAGTTCTTCAAAATCCATCGGTTTTCCGTGGATGCGTTGCTTCAGGCTTTCCCCTTCCAACCGCTCCATTACGATGAAGGGATGCCCGTTGTTGTCGTCGATCTCATGGATAGTGCAGACGTTGGGATGGTTTAACCGCGAAGCCGCGCGGGCCTCGCGCTCGAAGCGGTCCAAAGACTTGCGGTCGCCCAGCAGATTGTCGGGAACAAACTTCAAGGCAACATGACGCCCGAGGCGTACATCTTCCGCCTCATACACAACGCCCATGCCTCCACCGCCGATTTTTCCCAGAATGCGATAGTGGGAGACTGTCTGGCCAACCATCGAGGCAAACCGCCGTTCGCGGTAATGTTAGGCCGCGGGCCGGAGTAGGTCAACCCCTGGCCGAGGGTAAGTGTGCAGCGACGGCAAAAGTGCTGCACCCCTACGTTCGAAGTTGCCCTCGGACGCTCTGGGACGAAATCGCCAACAAATTCCTCAAGTGGTGTAATGCCTGATTTCGGAATCTATCGCGACTTTCGACCCTTTGCACGTTCGGCACGACGTTTCAGCTTATGAGCCACAACCTCACCGAGTGGAGCGTCAGGAATCTTCTTGAAAGAAGATCGGGCAAGGAGAAGTATGCGGTCTTTGGCTCGAGACTCTATTAGATCCGCATCGGCTTCAACGGACGCGCCTGTCATGGCCCGTAGCTCCTCATTCGCGGCTCGTCGCACTTCCATATGGCCCCGCTGCTTACCACGCCTGATACTCTTTCGACTTGAGGTGGGGCACTCTCCGTAAACATTGCGGCGGTCTTTCACAAGACTGGCGCGCTTCTTCTCTGACGGGGATTTAAGCTTGCTCATGACTATGAGTATGCCGCCATTTGCATCAACTGTTGAGAAATCGTGATTGCACTCCATAACCGCCTCACAAGCTTACGGGACTTGATAAAACCCAGCCGACGACCCAACCCATTCCATGTTCTTGTTTTGATCCACGCCCATCATCAACCCACGTCCCATGCGAATGATGGTCATCACCGGCAGCAGTTCGTCCAGCCAGATATACATGATCCGCACTTCCGCCTTGGTCCCGCCGAAGGGTGTTTCGATTACCGGCTCAAACTGCATGCGCTCCTGAAGGATGTACTGCGAGCGCTTTTCTTTGGGGATATTTGCCAGATCGTCTTTCGTAGGCTTCAGAATCACGCCCAGCCCGGCGAAGGAGAACAGGGGCTTGATCACATAGTTTTCCAGGTCGTGGGGCAGCGGCTCCACGCGATCGAGGAAAGACGTCTTGGGCACACATTCGTGATGCAGAAAGGGCAGGGAAAACTTGCTCATGCGGAAGTACCAGTTGGGATGTCCGGCCCATTCCACTTCCAATTCATCCCTGAAGTTAAAGGAAAGCTTTAACTGTTTCCGCACCAGTTCGTCTACGATTGCGCGGTTGTAAATGCGGCGGATGGGCACGCGCCTGCCGTCTTTCTCATAGAACAACTCATTGCCTCGTTTTTCGATGTCGGTAATGGAGACAGTCGCAATCCCGAACAGCTTTTCGGTGAGCAGAAAATCCGGCAGCGTCTTCTGATGACTGGGATCGATCTCCATCAGAATCACGTTCTGCGGGTCTTGATCGCCCACGATGGCGCGCCGCAGCAGCTTTTTATATCCCTCCCAGTCCAGCTCGCCCAGTAGATACTGTAAGTTCTGATCCAGCTCGAAAACCTCCATGTAAGCCTGCGACAGCATCGCCTGATACGCGTAGAGCGAAGGGAAGCCCTGCAACTCAACCAGCTTGGGCTGAAGCTTGCCCGCCGCGTCGCGCACCAGTCCAAAGTCCACTTGAATGAACATGGGATGCGGCGCTTCGCGCGGGACATTGAAATCGGGAGGAATGGCCTCGAACGAAGCCTTGCGGTATTCGAGGCCGCCCAACTGCCGGATCAATTCGGTCCCGTATTGCGACATCTGGTCCAGCAGCGGCTTGGGGAAAAAGCAGGGCGTCTCGGAAAGCTGAAACTTGACCGGCGTCCCACAGCGCTCTTCCATCAACTTCAGAAACGCCTGGTACTTCGCCGGCGTGAAGTTCGAGTTGAACTGCTGTCGCAGGGCCGGAATCATGGTTCTTATCGACCTGTCATCCTGAGCGGAGTAGCTGATGAGCGAAGCGAATCAGCTACGGAGTCGAAGGACCCCTACTCGCTCAACCTCGCTGAGCTGCTTCAAGGCATTCTCAAGAAACGGTCGGTAGAATTCCCTGACGCGTTATTGCTAATCCAATCTGCGTTTGGTCCTTCGACTCCGGTGGTTCATCCGCGAGCGGATGAACCACCTCCGCTCAGGATGACAGTTTTGCTTTACGCTTCCAGCAAAAACTTCCCATCCCGCATGATCTGCTCGCTGTCCACCCAAATATCGAATTTCCTTCCCACCACATCGATGTGAGTCGACGAATACCATTCTGCCCCTGTGTGCGCGCCGTAGGGATTGCCGAATGCAATGTGCACTCCAGGATATTTCTCGTCCTGGAGAATCTGCCCGATTACATCTTTCAATTCGATATTCGTGCCAATCGCAAACTCACCCACGCGATCGCTGTTCTCATCGGTATGGGTGTAGCTCCAGAAATCACTTTCCAGATCATGGTTGGCGGAATGAGCCTCGACCACGCGGTTTCCCTTGACTCGAATGGTCAGGGGATTCTCCCGCAAGCTGCCAAATTTAGCGCAAAGCCAATCGCCCACCACGCCATCAATCACAAACGTTCCATTGACCTCGCCCGGAGTGGTGAAAACTTCTCCACCCGGCAGGTTCCCCCATTTGTCCGGGCTGATAATTCCGCTGGTCTTCACCCAGCGATAGTTCGGATTCAAATCCGCAACCAGATCGGTTCCCGCCGGGGTCTTAGCCCGCACCTGTTTTGCCCGCTGTACCAACTCGACCACCTTGACGCTGATGCGATCAACCTTAAGAAAGTCCGCCCGCATGCCTTCCAGCATGATCTGGCGATTCACGTTCACCATGTGAGCATGGCGAATCTTGCGCTGGTTGACGATGTCCGTCATCTGCATGCGCGAACGCAGTTCGTTGGTCTGCGCCTGCACCGCGAAGATACTGACTTGGCTCGTCTCCAGATCGTCAACGATCTCCGGCGGAAGATCGCTCAGCGGCCGGGGCGCAAGATCCTCCAAGACCCACGCGCGGTAAGGAGCGCCCACAGCCTCCAGTTCGCGCACCAGGCTGGCAGCAATTTCCTTGGTCGCCTCGTCGGTAATGACGGTGACCTTTTCGCCGGGCTGCACCCGCAAACAAACTCTGATCGCGTTGCGGGCTCCGGGAATAAGTTCAGGGTCGAAGGGGATCGTATTAAACTGCCGGTTGGTTTGACTGACGGGAACGCTCATCACCCTACTTTTCTAGCGGAAGCTGTGACCGGAGCCTCGGTCAATCCCGCTTCCGTCTCTTCAATTATGTAATCCACTACCTTTTTCAGGTCACCGGTTTTCTCGAACACACGCAACTGGCGGTCGGCACCGGTCCCCATTTCCAGAATCTCGTGAATGTAGTTCAACTCCTCGCGCGAACCCAGTTCGTCCACCACATCGTCGACGAACTCCAGATACTCCAGAATCAAGTCGCGCGCCGAAACTTCGGTTTGCTTACCAAAGTCGATCAGCTTCCCGCTCAGCCCGTAGCGCGCGGCCCGCCACTTGTTCTCCATCACCAGCGCCCGGCGGTAGAGCCGGAACCCTTGGTTGGCCGAGTGCAGTTTGTACAGCTTGGCCACGGTTGCCTGGATGAGCGCCGCCAGCGCAATGGTTTCATCGACGCGCATGGGAATATCGCAAACCCGGAATTCCAAAGTATTAAAGAACGGATGCGGCCGGATGTCCCACCAGATCTTCTTGGCGTTATCGATGCAGTTAGTCTTAATCAGCAGCTTGATGAAGTTTTCGTACTCGCCCCAGCTGGGAAAATAATCCGGAATGTTGGTGCGCGGAAATTTGTCGAACACCTTGCAGCGATACGATTTCAGACCGGTGTTCATCCCCAGCCAGAAGGGGGAATTGGTGGAGAGCGCCAAAATGTGCGGCACAAAATAGCGCGCGTGATTCATCAGATGGATGGCCGTCTCCCGATCTTCCACCCCGATGTGCACGTGCAATCCAAAGATCAGGTTGGCCCGCGCCACCAACTGCATGTCTTCGACGATGTTCTTATAGCGATCATCCGGCGTGATTTCCTGGACGCGCCAGTCAGCAAAGGGATGGGTTGCCGCCGAAGCCAGCCGCAGCCCATTGTCCCGCGCCAATTTGACCATGTCCCGGCGCAACGCTTTGACCTCGGTCTTGGCGTCCTTGATGCTGTTGCAGACCGAGGTACCGACCTCGACCACCGCCTGATGTAACTCCGCCTTCACCCGCTCCTGGAGCCGCATCCGCCCCTGTTCCATCATCTCAGTGTGGATGTGCGAACGCAGATCGCGCGTGACCGGATCGACGGTCTGGTACTCCTCTTCGATCCCGATAGTGAAGGTAGGTTGCATCCTGAAAACACCCACCTAACAGTATAACAATCAGTCCATATGTAAACCCGACGTTTTCGCAAGCCGAATGAAGGCCCAGGCTAAACACGTAGCCCCGGACGCCTCGTCTGGGAGCAGGTGGAAGGCTCTATGGTCTTCGGCGGCAAACGAGGCGTCCGCCGCTACGCGTTTCCCTAAGCCCGAACCCTCTTTCGGACCACCGGCTTAGCCCCAGGGACAACGACCGGCCCCGCCAGAAAAGCCGCCCAGCGCAGCTCCCGAGTCGGATTCTCATCACTAAGCGCCTTATTCACCGCCATTTCCGCGACCGCATTCACCACCCACTCAAAGTTCGCCTGACCTACGGAGGTAATCTCGGCATCCGGCGCCGGATTCATAAAATCAATCGCGTAAGGAATTCCATCCTCCACCGCAAACTCGACCGTATTCAAATCGTAGCCAAGCGCGCGGCAAAGGGTGAGCGCGTCTTTCACGACTCGATCCAGCAGCCCAGGATCAGTCGGCGGAGGGTTCTTCACATAACGCTCATGATGCGGAGCCCGCGGGTCATAGTGCATCACATGCACCTTTTCTTGCCCCACCACATAGCAGCGGAAATATTCCTTAAACTCCACCCCATGCTGCAAAGTCATGCACAGGTCGCCGGTCTGGTTGTAGTGGTGAAAGAACTCCTCGGGCGTGTGCACTTTATAAACATGCTTCCAGCCTCCACCCGCATAAGGCTTGAGAAAAGCAGGGAAGCCGACGTAGTCAAAAATCTCATCCCAGTTCAAAGGGAAAATCAAATTGCGCATGGACTGGTCGGTGGTGCCCTCGGGATGCTTATTGTGTGGCAGAATCACAGTCGGCGGAATCGCCACCCCTAGCTTGGTCGCCAGCGCGTAGTTGAAAAACTTGTCGTCGGCCGTCCACCAGAACGGATTGTTGATGACGATAGTCCCGCCCAGCGCAGCGTTCTTCAAATAAGCGCGGTAGAACGGAATATCCTGCGAAATCCGGTCGATGATCACCCGATATCCGCTGGGATCGGCCATCTTCACTCCACCCAGCTTTACAAACTCGGCGCTCACGCCATCGACCTTCATGCGGTTGATCTTTTCCACCACCGCCGGCGGAAAAGTATTTTCCATGCCAAACAAGATCCCGATTTTCTTCATAAAATCTCCTGTACAGACGTTGCTTGCAACGTCTCTCTTTCCACGCGCAACCAAGACGTAGCCAGCTACGTCTCCACAGCATCAGCCGAAATACTTCGCAGCCATCCTCTGCCAAAGCGGCCAATCGTGCTTCGAATTATCACCCCAAACATCCAGCCAATTGGGCACAGCCTTCTGATTCAACATCGCCGACAGCTTCACATTCTGATCCAGACACATATCCCAGTCCGCCGACCCCAGCACAATCTTCATCCGCCGGTAGTTGCTAAGAAACCAGTCGTCATTCATATTCGGCAGATAATCCGGTGGGCAATTAAAGTAGCAGTCATCGTCATAGTAGCCATCCAGAAACTGGTGGATGTCGTAAGCCCCGCTCATGCTCACACAATGCGTCACCACATCAGGATGCTTCAACGAGAAATTAACCGCATGGTAGCCACCAAAACTGCATCCCGTCACGGCCAACGTCGGCGTCTGATTCTTCCAGCGAATGAACGGAAGGAATTCATGCAGAATGTACCGTTCATACTGCAAATGCCGCAGCACCCGCTGCCGCGGATGAACGCTCTTGTTGTACCAGCTCTCCCCATCGATCGAGTCCGGACAAAACACCTGCAACTCGCCGCTTTCAAGCTTGGGCGTCAGCGCCCGAATCATGCCCGCGTCCTCGTACTCAAAGAACTTCCCCATGGACGAGGGAAACACCAGCAGCGGCGGCCCCGCGTACCCGAAGACCAGCGCCTCCATATCCCGATGAAGTTCCTGACTATATCCCTTGTGACATTCGCGATTCATTTTTCAGCAGCCTGACAGCCGAAGTATCTTACCTGATTCCGCCGCTTCGATGTAGAGACGGGTCCCATGACCGGCGCCTTCGGGAGCCGCCTCAAAAAAAGAAAGCCCGCCCCGTGCGAGGCGGGCTGGATCAACCTGTCAAACACCTAAGCGCCGTTCGAACATACAAACAACGACGAATTACCCTGGAAACTCAAAAACCCATTGACTGACGTGCTGGTCGGCGCCCCGAAGTAAGGCAGCGTGACCAGATCCTGCAAGTTGTAAGTAAACCCGTTCAGCGTGTACGGAAAGCCCCCGAAGTTGGCGTCGTTCTCCTCGGGATCTCCTACTTCCAGCGCCCCGCACGGTGTGTTGTTGCCGCCGATGTTGACCACCAGCGGATCATCTGCCCACTCACCTACTTCATGCGACAAGGCCGAGACATCCTGAGCAAAGTCGCCGGGATGATCGACGTAAGTAGCATGCGCGTAGGCCTGCGGATTGCTCACGCTGCCTTCCGAACTGTGATAGCCGCCAATGCAGCAGCCCCCACCCTGCGTCAGGTAAACGTCGTAAGTGAGGAAGATGGGAAAAGTGTTCGGCTGAATCTGCGTGAACCGGCTGATGATACTTTGCACCTGAGCATCAAACCAGTTGATGTCCACCAGCCCCGCCGTATGCCCGAACGGAGATCCCAAAGTCCCCACGGACGAAGACGGAGTCAGGGTCTGCTCGGCCAGGACCGTTGGTCCACCTAATAGCAGATGGTAGTTCGAATTACTCTGCACCGTGCCCCAGAAATTCGCCCTCTGGAATGCGTCAATGTATTGTGTGGTCCCCACGTTTACTCCGCCTTGAACGTAGGTCGTGCTGGAATTGAAAATGGGCGATCCAACTGTGTTGTTGGTCACCGTCTTTCCGTTCGAGAGCACATGCGCCGGATCAAACGTGGTCTTCGTCCTGCGGCGCGTGATTACGACCTTGAGCGGAATGACGTAAACCTGAACCGTCGTCGATGAATTACTGGAAGGCGTCGTGCCGACCATATTGTAGGGATAATTCGTTCCCTGGAAAGTGAACGAACCGTTCCAAGTCTGCAACGAAGCCGCCGGAGTCTTCAGATCGTAGCGCAGCCGTGGCGGCAAAACTATGTACCTCCCCTTCGGCTGCACTTTGTTGTCCTGCCCTGAGACGATGCCGACCAGGCAAACGCTAACCACCATCGCAAGCCCAATCAGTGAACTGAGGCGAACGAAACGTGTCTTCATGGTCTTTCTACGCTCCTTTAAAAAATTGGCTCAGTGGCGACTCAACCCAAGAGAAAAAGCTCCAAGAATAGACAACGTGGCAACAACAGGTCACGATTTTCAAACGCGATTGTTATGGATGTCAATGTTATTTCGCATCCCCGAGCCGTTTCTATTTCAAATCAGGAAACTTAAGGGACATTTTGCCCGCCTAGCGCTGTCTAGATTTTGGACAAAGCCGGTCCGGTTTGAAGGGGCGCGGCTTCAAGCCGCGCCGTAGGCGGTTTTTAAAGACCCAGGCACAGCTCGGAAGTCGTGCCCTCTCAGAACTTCAACACGGAGAACAAAAGTTATGCGCCAATTAATTCGTCAAAAGCAGCTATCGGCGCTCAGCCGCTGAAGTCTTGATCCCACCGTTCTTCCGCAGGCTCTCCCTGCTCCCTACTCACTCTTCTGAGATTCCGCCGTTAATGATATCCTTGACCTCGATATGGGGATTCCGAACCTGCTGCGCAAAGTCTTCCTGTTGGACCTGCTCCAGGGCCTGAAAGTCACGTTTCGCTATCAGGATCCCAGGGAAATTTATACCGAACAATATCCACTGCAGCGGCCGCAGGTAGCCGAGCGTTATCGCGGCGCTCCGCGCCTGAACGTGAATCCCGACACCAATGAGACCATGTGTATCGCCTGCGACCTGTGCGCTCTGGCCTGCCCGGAAAATCTGATCGTGGTCACCAGCGCCCGCAACGAGCACACCCGCCGCAAGGAACTCACCAATTTCACCTACGACCTCAGCCGCTGCATGTTCTGCGGCCTCTGCGAGGACGCCTGTCCCGTAGATGCACTCGAGCTGACCCAAGACTTCGAGTTAGCCAGCTACACTCGCGAAGGAGCCATCTGGAATCGCGAAATGCTGGAGAAGGGTCCGCAGCCTACGCAGTACAGGAAATAGTCGTTAGCCATTGGTCGTTCGTCGTTGGTCAAACCCAAACCAAATCGCTGTCGCGAACGACCAACGACTAACGACCAACGACTGGCTGTTGCTGCGTCATGCAATGCATCGCTCCAAATCCCCAAATCAGATCTCCAGAATAGATTCCAACAACTTCGCGATCCGGGAAAACGTCGGCGAGGATATCCAGCGCGAAACGATCGTTGGGATCGTTGAATACCGGGACGAGCACGATGCCGTTCGCGATATAGAAGTTGCCGTAGCTGGCTGGCAGGCGGCGTCCATCGAAGGCCGCCGGCGCAGGCATGGGCAGTTCGATAATGGCGAGCGGCTTCCCATCTTGATCGGTGGCGGCCCGCAAGCGGCGAATATTCTCCCGCAGCGGCTCGTAATTAGGATCGTCAGGGTTGGTCTCAACCGCAGTCACGACCGTGTCCGGGCCCACGAAACGGGTGATGTCGTCAACATGGCCGTGGGTGTCATCACCCGCGATCCCCGAGCCCAGCCAGATCACATTCTTGATCCCAAGAGAATCAGCAAATACCGCCTCATAGTCGGCACGGGCCATCTTCGGATTACGCTGCTGAACCTCGCTGAGCAAGCATTCCTCCGTGGTCAGCAGAGTGCCGAGCCCGTTGACGTCGATAGAACCACCCTCAAGCACGACGCGATTCTTCCCGAACACGGGGCGAAGCTCCCGCACGTGAGCGGTCTTCGCCATAAGGCTCCCGATCTTTTCGTCGTGCTGGTAATTGGAATACTTGGCCCAGGCATTGAAGCGCCACTTGACTCCAAGAAGCTCATGAGCCGTTCCCATCTGTGAATCACGTGGGGACAGCCGCCCCCGGCCGCCGTGCCGAGCGAAGCTCGGCGCGGTCACAAATGTGCAGCCCGAGTCACGCGTCCAAATACGATTGGTACGCCAGCGGTGGAACCGAATGTTTTCGCTCAAAGCATTGGCGCGGTCAAGGATTGTGCGAGCACGCTTTTCAGCCGCCGCATCGTTGACGATCAGTTCGACGCGCTCCCGCCGAGCCAGATACCGAATGATTTCCGCATACACCCAAGGAATGGGCTCGAATTTTCCCGGCCAGTCGTCGCGATAGTGAGGCCAAGCCATCCAGGTAGCCTCGTGCGCCTCCCATTCCGCAGGCATGCGGATGCCGTTGGCCATGGACGTTGTTTCGGGTGCTGCAGATCTAGCCGACATGAGCCTCAGCGGTTAAGTCAGATCACACCAGCCGCAAAGCGGCGTAAGAATGCAGCCCACGGCGCAAGCCGTGGGAAGAGGTAGAGACAACACAAAAGCCCCAGAGGGGCGAAAGAATTCTCACACGCGCGAACACCTCACCAAGACTCGTGATCGCAGAACCAATCAAGGGGCTCGTTCCCGCTCTCGAACTCAATCGATCAACCGGCTCGTGATCGGCGCGTAGGCATCGATCCTCCGGTCGCGCAAAAACGGCCAGTTCCGCCGGATGTCTTCCAATGCCTTCAAATCGACTTCGCCAACGAGAATCTCTTCTTTGTCATGCGAAGCCTCGGCAATCACGCGCCCGAAGGGATCGCATAAAAACGATCCACCCCAGAATTCCAACCCAGCGCCGGGAGCTGGCTTGCCCCGAACATCCCCAGTTTCAAAACCCACACGATTCACCACGGCCACGTAGACGCCATTGGCGATAGCGTGCGCCCGCTGAATGGTCCGCCAGGCATCGTGCTGGGCCACGCCGAACTCCGCTTTCTCGGCGGGATGCCAACCGATTGCAGTCGGATAGAAAAGCACATGCGCGCCCTGCAAGGCCGTAAGCCGCGCCCCTTCGGGATACCACTGATCCCAACAAACCAGTGTGCCCACTCGTCCCACTTCGGTATCGAAAGCGCGAAAGCCCAGATCCCCGGGCGTGAAGTAATATTTTTCGTAAAAAAGCGGATCGTCCGGGATGTGCATCTTCCGATAAAGACCGCGCAGGCTCCCGTCAGCGTCGAACATGGCCGCAGTGTTGTGGTAAACGCCGGCAGCCCGCTTCTCAAACAACGACGCAATCAGCACGATCCGAAGCTGTTTCGCCACTTCCCCCAGCTTCGCCGACGTTGGCCCCGGGATTGGCTCGGCCAGATCGAACAGCGATATATCTTCGCGCTGACAGAAATACTGCGTCTGAAATAGCTCCGGCAGGCAGACGATCTGCGCCCCTCGCCCAGCCGCTTCGCGGGCGCGCTCGATGGCCCGTTGCAGATTCTGGTCAGGGTCGGCGGTCATCGACATCTGCACTAATCCGACGCGAAATTTCTCAGGCGGCAAAGCGAACGCTCCTGCGACGAAATAGAATACCAGTTCCCGGTTCTCAGTTCTCAGCGGCGGTAGCCGGAGATTGGTGCGTTCTAGTAGAGTAGTGGCTCGACATAAATCTGGGGGTGGGACCTTGAAGCATGGCAATCATGACGGCGCCGGAATTGACCGTAAGCTGCACAATCCGATTGAAGACCGGTTAATTCCCCTGGAATCGCTGGACCTAAGCCAGGTGCGGACGGTCAACGATCTCGTCAGCGCGATGGGCAAGACGGCGTTCACCGGCCGCCAGGTAGGCGAAGCGGCCGACGTCCTCGAAGCCATGGCTCGCGACCAGGACTGCTTCGTGGTCATGACCCTGGCCGGCGCCATGACGGTAGCCAAGCAGAGTCTGATCATCGCCGACCTGATCGATCGGGGAATCGTGAATGCGATTGTCTCTACCGGCGCGCTAATGGCGCACGGATTGGTCGAGGCCACGGGGCGGGCTCATTTCCGCTACAACCCGGATGTTTCGGATACAGAACTCTACGAGCAAGGCTACAACCGCGTCTACGACACGCTCGAGCCCGAGCAGAACCTGGACGACGTGGAAGAAGTGATGTCCCAAATTCTGGAAAGCTGGGATCACAGCGACGTGCTCTGTTCCTACAAGCTGAATCACGCCATTGGCGCCCATCTCGCCAAACACGCCAAGGGACAGCGAGGCATCCTGAAATCCGCGTACGAGAAAGGCGTACCAGTGTTTGTCCCCGCGTTCACCGATTCCGAACTAGGCCTGGATGTAGCGCTCAACAACCGACTGCGCGAATCCACCGGCCGGCACAAGCTCCGCTTCGATCCCTTCGAAGACCTGGAACATTTCGCCGCCACGCTGCTGCGGCAAACCCGGCTCGGGATCTTCACCATCGGCGGGGGCGTTCCCCGCAACTGGGCGCAGCAGTTTGGACCATTCTGCGAGCTACGCCATCGGCGCCTGGGAGAAAACGTCCCCCTGAAGCGCTACCACTACGGCGTGCGAATCTGCCCGGAGCCGGTCTACTGGGGCGGCCTCTCCGGCAGCCCCTACAGCGAAGCCATCTCGTGGGGAAAGTTCGTCCCTCCCGCGGAAGGCGGCAGATTTGGCGAGCTATTCGTGGACGCCACAGTAGGTCTCCCGCTGATCGTGGCAGCGGTGCTGGAACGCCTGGGCAAAGTGAAATCAGACGGGAAGAAGAAGGTGGGAGCGAAGAAATAGCAGCCGCGAAGCGGCAAAAGAATGCAGCCCACGGCGCAGGCCGTGGGCAAAAGTTGAGAAATCGACCAGCCCCAGCGGGGCGAAAGCCTAATCAAAGATCAACACCGCCGAAGCGATCACCGTACTCCACAACCCGCGCTTATCCCCCACCGCCGACTGCGTAATATTCGCGGTGCGCACGATCTTATTCGAAATCCGGTAAATCTCCTTCTTCTCATCCCACGACCGATCCGGATCGAACTCCACGTTCAGCGTCGTGGCCAGCATCTCGGCCGCGAGCTCCTCGGCATACTCACCCGCGGCGTCGTCGGTCTCGCCAAAAGAGTGGTGCTCACTCAGGTATCCATAAGTATTGCGGTCGGCCGGAATGGCGACGCCAATACTCGAGGCCAGCAGCCGATGCGGCTCTCGCGTCGAGTTCTCCGCCACCACCGCGAACACAACTTCTCCCGGACTCAAATACTTCAATCCCTGAGAACGCGGCACCAGCTTGCATTGTGGCGGAAAGATGGATGAAACCCGTACCAGATTCTGTGCCGCGATGCCAGCGTCCCGCAGCGCCAGCTCAAAGGAAGTGAGACGTTCCCGATGTTTGCCGACCCCCTTGGTGAAGAAAATCTTTCTGGGGACCATGTCTTTGCCCAATTCGTTTTTCCTCCGCTGTCGATATGAGGGTCAAATCTAACATAGAGAATTGTAAAGGGAATATGAAAATTGGTTCGCAGGCAAAAAAAATCGGCGGAAACCCGCAAAGGGATTTCCGCCCGGCCACAATCCACAAAACCTACTTAGCCGCGGCCACAGAGCTCACTTCAATCGTGTCCCCCTCAGCTTCGCCCTTGACCGTAGCCTTCCCGATCCCCAACTTCTCCAGCGTGTCGAGCATAGCTTTGTCCTTAACATCGAGCGTGTAAACCTTGTCGCCCACCACCAGCGCATACTTCGAGCCCTTCCCAACACAAGTGCGGAGGCAGGCCGCGTCGCCATCCATCATATGTTTCGCCCCGCACATGGAGTCGCTTACCGTGCCGGTGAAGCTCTGGGCCTTCGCTGCGAATGAAGCGGGAATCAAAGCCGCGCCCAACAACGCGCCAGTCAGGGAAACTGCAAACTTCCGGGTAAATCTCATGAAATTCTCTCTCCTTAAAATCAAAATGTCCGCTGCCAGTCTTAGATGCCTCCACTCCAAAGGGGATAGCAATTCGGTCAACGATTTTACACCGCGCGGACTACTGCGGCTTGCGATCAAAACGCAGGCTCACATCCACCGTCTTCTCTTCCTGATTAAGCGATTCGCGCACACCCGCACGCCAATCCCCCATCACCAAGACTTCCTTCTCTACCTGCTCCAGGAATCGCCCAGGGTAGCCCGAGTCATAAGGATCGCCCCCGCGCAGTTTCCAGTCATTCTGCAAGCGGGCGGTGGTGCGCGAGTCCAGCCCCCGAATTTCCAAATCCCCCATCGCGTAAACCGCGCCCTCGCCAATCTCCACCGCATATTTCACGGCAGAGTTCGCGTCGTCCATCTCCGGCTTCGCCTGAATGCTCGCAGCCATATATCCACGAGTGCCGTAGAGTTTCCGCACCGCCTCGAGATCGGTTTCGAGTTGCACCGCATTCGCCGGCTGGTCGGTCTGCGCATGGATCAAGCTCCGCAGCACCTCAGTCGGAAAGGCCTTGTTTCCAGCTAACTGAAGTTCAGCCAGCTTGTACTGCCGCCCAGGTTCAACCGGAAAACTCACATCCACCAAGGTTTCCCGCGGACCATCCTGCGCCACCTTAGCCTGCGCCTTGCCAAACGCCGCCTTCAGATATCCCCGCTCGCGATAAACCGGCAGAAAATTCTTGTCCTCTTGAACCCGCAAGATCGACCGCAGGAAATCCGTGCCCTGCAACTTTCGGGCAGCAGCTTCAAGCACAGGCAGTTCCGCCGCCCCTGCTCCCGCAAATGTGACTTCATGAATATGAATCTGCGGTCCCGCAACCGTGAAAATAAACGCTTCAATCGGACCATCCTCGGGCGCCGCCCGCAGATAGTCAGCCCGGCCGTGCAGATTGCGCGCGATCAGCAGGCCTTGCAGAGCATTGGAAACCTGGTCCGCCAGATCGCCCGAGACCGGCAGCTCTCCTTTAAACAACGGAACCTGCGCATGCAGCTGGTCAAGCAGTTCCTGATCCGAAAACCACACCAGATTATCAAAGCGCACCGGAACAAACTGCGCAGCATCCTGAACCTGCAACTCCAGCTTGGTGCCTTCCGCAGAATACTGAAAGCTGAAAGCCACATCGCCAAACGCCCCAGTTTCCCCGAGAAGCCGCGCCGCCTTCTTGAAATCGTCTTGCCCAACAGGTTGCCCAATCTGCAAACCGGTAGCCGCAACCACGTCTTCCGACCGATACCGTTTCGTGCCGGTAATCTTGATAGAAATAAGTTTGAACGCCGAAGCCGGCAGCTCCTTAGGAGAAGGCTTGCGCGGAGTCTGGGCAAGCGCGGGCGACAAACAGACACAGAGTACCAATACCAACTGAAATCGTGAGATTCGCACGCCGAAAGATTCTAACCCAAACCATCGCCTCTAAAAATCCGCGTTTTTCAACAACCCGTTCAGCCGGCGTTAAGATCCATACAGATGCGTTAAGATCTGGTTGTCCGAACCGGAACTGACTTTCCCCGCATCC